>Ga0208127_1001773_pt1 | contig 10533 bp, 9 predicted proteins | sample ETNtaG_6_FD_185751 | JGI IMG/M metagenome (GOLD analysis project Ga0208127, IMG submission 185751) | Marine microbial and viral communities from oxygen minimum zone, Eastern Pacific Ocean - ETNP201306SV45 (SPAdes) (version 2) | ecosystem: Environmental > Aquatic > Marine > Oceanic ...
ATGGAGCCCGCAGTCGGATTCGAACCAACGACCTGCTGATTACAAATCAGCTGCTCTGCCAACTGAGCTATGCGGGCATATAAGAAAACAGCAAAGCGGATTTTACTTGTCCCGGACTTAAACCGCAGTGGGTGGAAAAGTCCTAGGGGCTTTTGGGGCACGGTATGGGGGTCACTTCGGTCATCGCGTCGCCCCATTGTTGTTCTGCGAATTCCTGTTTTCGCTCCGGAGTGACCACATCCGGCACATCAAGCCAATAAAGCGGTCCAAGCGTCCGCGCCTGAAGTTTGATGACTAGCGGAAGCTCCATGTCGTTCAGGCCAGCAGCAAATTCTTTTGCCTTCGACTTTATCGCGAAGTCTGCCAACAGCAGCATCTTGTCTTCTCCAAAAGCCAAGTCCGAGGGTTTTTCACCCATGTCCTGAAGCCGAATACGGGCATTATCCCGTGCAATGTCCGATCGAAATGGGCCAGCCAGAACCTGGTAAACGTGGACTTCGCGGGCGGCAGTACGCTGCTGCGCGAGTCCGTAGCCTTTGTTGACCAGGATGCGTCGTCCCTCGCTCAGCGTCTGCTGGGTAGAAAAAGGGCCAATCCGAAGGCAGTCGGCACGGGCATCGATCACGATCGATTCCTCGGACACCAACTCCATGACCTCCAGGTTATGTCCCGGCTGCGCTTCGGGAAGGCCTTGCTCCGCCTTTGGAGATAACTGCGTCGCCCAAAGATAAAGAGCGAGATTTGCGAGGATCAGCAAAGCAAAAAGTGTTCTCATGCTTCTTGACCTGCAATAACCTGTATTCCCTTGAGCACGAGATCAGGATATACCACGGCATTGACCGTCATCAGCGGCGTCAGCGTCTCAGCCCAGCCTCCTGTCGTCAGCACCTGGAATTCCTCACCTAATTTCGCCCGAAACTCAGTCAGCACTCTTTCAATCCCGCCCACCGTAAACACCAGACTTCCTGAACCCACAGCACTGGAAGTATCGGTGTTGAATACGCCGGTGTAACGAATCTCATCGAGATCAAGATGTGCCGCTTTACTCAGCAGGGCTTGTGTCGCGGTCTCAGGCCCGGCACTGATCACACCACCAAGGAAGACCCCCTCGGCCGAGAGCGCATCGCACGTTATCGCAGTGCCACAATCAATGACTGCAAGCGGGCCCTCGCAAAGTTGGCGTGCCGCAATCATGGCTAGCCAACGGTCGGAACCCAGGCTCTCAGGGTCAACATAACTATTGGTCACATCACACTGGGCTGCTTTGGCGCACAACATCTTGGGCTTGAGATCCCACTGACTCTTGCAGAAGTCTTCAAGACAGGCGAGGGCCTGCGGCCCGGCACTATTGCTCAAGAGAATACTTTGGGGCGCCTCGAGACTTTCCAGCGCAGAAAAATCTGTTTCGTTGCCCCGGTATTCAATCGGTTCTCCGCGAGACCATGTGCCAGCGCCCGAGAGCGCCCACTTGATCCGGCTGTTTCCATGATCTATCAGAAGATCAGGCTTCGAACTTGACATACTGTAATCAGGATTGAGGACGGTTAATCAACCAGGGACAAACTGAGATCCCCGGATATTATCGTTTCAACGCTGCCGTTCGAGAAGCACAGTCGATACCTCCCAAGTTCATCGACGCCCTGCCCGATCCCCACCAAGGATGTCTCGCCTGAGCTGGTCTGGACCTTCCGTCCCGCAAAAACATCAAGTGCGTTAAACCGCTCACGGTCACAACCAAACAGATGCTGGCCGAATCGATCCAAACTTCTGGCAACAGCCGTCATGACAACAGCGATGATTGACGTGCGCGATGGCAATTCACCCTGCACGTTACTCGCGAGGTCGGTTACAGGCTGGCCGGGATCAAAGTGCTCAAGACCAGGTTCATGCAGATTGATGCCAATGCCGACAATAGCCTGTGTATCCGGTTTCGAGGCAGTGTTCAGATCAACCAGAATTCCGCCGAGTTTGCGGTCACCGCACCAAAGATCGTTGGGCCACTTGAGACCCACAGGCGCCCCACTGAGGTTTCTGAGACTGTCGGCCACCGCAACCCCCACAGATAGACTAAGCCCCGTCATCTCGACGGCTTCTTTTTGAAAACGCCAACCCATTGAAAACATCAGGTGACAATACGGGGAGCCTTGCCAATTTCGGCCACGTCGACCACGGCCTGCGCTCTGAAATTCCGTGATGCACGCTTTGCCGTGAATATCGGCACCGCCGCTTTGTTGTCTGCTAAGCCAGTCGCTGGTGGAATCAACGGTATCCAGTATCTCGACTTGCCGTGCGTAAGGAAATGCTGCCTTCTCCAGTTCTTCGACAAGATTCCCCGCATCGATCGGAGATATTTCCTCACGCAGCCGAAAGCCGCGGTCACCCGCGCGCTCAAGGGGCAATCCATCCTGCTCGAGTTGTTGCAGATGTCCTGCGACAGTTGCTTCATCAATCTTGAGTGCAGCCGAAAGCTGCGCAGCGGTCTGAAATTCCTCTTCGCGCAATGTTTCGACCAGACGGGTCCGATCAGTTGTCATTGCTCGAACCACCCTGCTTTCGGAGACGCTCCAGCTTTTCGCGGATCTTGATCTCAAGGCCTTGGTTAACCGGCTCGTAATACCGCTGACCAATCAAGTTTTCGGGCAGATAGGTCTCTCCCTGTGCATAAGCCCCGGGTTCGTTATGGGCATACCGGTATCCCTTGCCGTGGCCAAGCTCTTTCGCCAGACGGGTCGGCGCATTCCGAAGATGAAGCGGCACCTCCTGTGTGCCCGTCTGCTTCGCTGCTGCCATGGCTTCATTGAAGCCCTTGTATACAGCGTTGCTTTTCGGTGCACATGCCAGATAGACCAGCGCCTGCGCCAAAGCCAGTTCACCTTCCGGAGAACCTAAGCGCTCGTAACTGTCTGCAGCATCAAGGGCAAGCGTGAGCGCCCGGGGATCTGCATTGCCTACGTCTTCGCTGGCCATTCTGATGGCACGCCGGGCAATGTACCGAGGATCACAACCACCATCGATCATCCGGCAGAACCAATACAGCACTGCGTCGGGATCTGTTCCACGCATCGATTTATGCAGCGCCGAAATCTGGTCATAAAAAAGATCCCCGCCCTTGTCGAAGCGTCGTAAGGGTGTGCCAATGATCTCCGGCAGCATGTCATCGGGCAGGATCGCGCCTTCATCGGTTGCGGCGGCAAACTGCGCAGCAATTTCCATCAGATTCAGCAACCGACGCGCGTCGCCGTCTGCCGCATCAATTAACTGGCTGCGCGCCGATTCTGAAACTGAAAGACGCATACCGCCGAGGCCTCGTTCAGTGTCGCCCAATGCGCGCTCAAGCAAGTGTGTCAGGTCAGCCCGCTCAAGCGGTTTCAACACGTGGACGCGAAGACGGGACAACAGCGCGTTGTTGAGCTCAAAAGACGGGTTCTCGGTTGTGGCGCCGATTAAAACAAGGGTGCCATCCTCAACGTGCGGGAGAAACCCATCCTGCTGAGCCTTGTTGAACCGATGCACCTCATCCACGAACAGCACGAGCCTGCCCGGGAGTGTCTTGGCGCGGGCGACCACCTCTCTGACGTCCTTGATTCCGGCCGTCACCGCCGAAAGCACTTCAAAATGGGCGTCACAATACTGGGCCACCATTTTGGCGAGGGTCGTCTTGCCTGTTCCCGGGGGGCCCCACAACACCATTGAATGAATTTGCCCGGCAAGCAGTGCCTGACGAAGGGCCGCCCCCTCTCCTACCAACTGGCTTTGGCCCACGAATTCGTCAAGGGTTTGCGGGCGCAGGCGCTCCGCAAGCGGTTGATAGTCTCCCGATGTCTCGTCTGGCTTCATATCGCTGGGATCGTATCTCCTGAAAGGCATCCTGCAGGCCGGAACTCAGCCTAACCCGCTTTGATACTGCCCTTTATCGGCATGATGTGACGATAGGTGAGATTGATTCTGGGCGCAACGGCTCTGCGGGTCTTGGGGATGCTGTGACGCCAGGCGCGCTGGCTTTCTCCCCGCATCAGCAATAAAGATCCGCTTTCAAGCGTGATCTCATGGGTCTGGAGTTCCTTGCGGCGCCGATGCCGCAGAAGGAATCTTCTTGCCCCGCCAAGACTGATGGACGCAATCACAGGCTCGGGGCCGAGCTCCTTTTCATCATCGCTGTGCCAGCCCATGCTGTCACTGCCTGAGCGGTAGTGATTTGCGAGCACACTGTTAAATTCACTTTTACAGAAATCATTCAAGCGCTCGCCCAGGTTTTTTAACTCGGGGAGCCATGGGATTGGCTCGTTTATGGTGCCGGAGTAGCGGTAGACCGCCCCGCGATCGCCGTACCAGGCGGACTGTCTTGGTGAATCGATCCAGCGGCCATACACAAACACTCTCGGGGTGTGCCAATCGATCTTGCTCTGCAGCGCTGCAAAACACGAGGCTGTCTCTTTGGTATCCAGAAACCCCGGCCAATACTCAAAATCGCCATCTTCAATGTCGAGGAGTCCCTCACCCTGAACTACGCGGACTGCGCGGGTCTGCGGCTCAGCTTGCGGCATGATACTTGGTACAGCCTGGGCCGGCTTAAATCGATTAACCCAAGGAACCTTCGGCGACCGCCGCCGCAAGCGGTGACGTCACGAACGCCGCTCCAATGGAACGGCCGCTGTCCGGCGACACGCTGGCAATCGAAGGACAGCCAAAGAGGCTCGGATAAACCCCATGCTGCGCCGTAGAGACATCCTCAAAAGCATTTTGCAGGGCCGACTGAATAGACCCATCAAGGGCTGCATCAGCCAAAACATGATCGGAGCCCCCGACGTCGATTCGGGGCTGGTGCATGGCTTGCTCAGGAGTCATCCCAAAGTCAGCCATGAACGAAATTAACTGCATGCAGGACGATACGATCCGCCGGCCCCCGGAAGCGCCAACCGCAAAAATCTCACCGGAAGGCAATCTTACGATCGCAGGACACATATTGCTCAGCGGCCGCTTGCCCGGCGCAAGGGAATTAGGGCGACCCGACGAGGGATCAAACCACATGATGCCGTTATTCATCAGGATGCCGGTATCCGGGAGCAATAACCGTGAGCCAAAAACAGACAGCAGCGTCTGGGTAAGCGCTACGACGTTGCCATGACGGTCTGTCACATTGAGGTGAGTTGTGCAGCCGGGGGTTTTGCCGTCGGGGCTGTCTCCCATTTCGCTGAGTCGATATTCATAGGCTCGATTCAGCCCGTTGGCAACTGCGCAGTAAAAGTCGCCATCAGGCTGACTGGCGAATCGCGGAATCTCTCGGGAGAGCGCATCAAGGGCATCACACATGCTTGGCCCGCCGCAAAGCCCTGTTGGGGTGTAGACCGTGGCATCACGATAGGCCACTCCGGCCAGTTCATAACACTGCGCCTGATAGGTCGCGAGATCCTCAGCGGTTAACCCGATACCTGCATTGACGGCATCATTCAAAAGGCGGTGTGCCAGATCTCCGGAATAAAACGTCTGGGGACCTTCATCAGCGATCTGCTTCAGTGTCTGGGCAAGCCCTGTGAGTTCAATTACCGGAGGTGCCCCCGCCCAATGGCCCATCGGTACCTGACCGTTAGGGAGGTAAACTGACTGAGTCGACTCAAACGCAGAGATATCCTGCGCACTCGACGCAATCTTGAGACTGGAGTACCAGTCAACCGTCAGGCCCTGCTCGGCCAGCCTCACCGCTGGCGCAAGAAGATCCGGCCACGAAAGCGTTGCAAAGCGCTCAGCCGCAAGAGCAACGCCGGCGACATATCCCGGCACGGCGACTGAGTAGGGTCCAAGTACATTGCGGTTATCCAACACCCCCGGCCAGGCAAACAAATCAGAATCAAATCCGCTGCTGAGCGGATAGTCTTTCGGATTCAGGCTGTTTGATGCGCGGACACCAAACTCAACGGCATAGCTCTTGCCGGTATCGGCCAGGTAAATCGTCATGAAACCGCAACCGCCAATACCGCTCATCCAGGGCTCTACGGCTCCCAGAGCAAATCCTGCCGCAATCGCAGCGTCGATTGCGTTACCTCCCTGCTCCAGCACCCTGGCCCCCGCCTGCGCAGCCAGATAATGCTGAGACACAACAACGCCGCCCTGTGCATGCACGGAAGGCTTGGTAATAGACCAGTTTTCCATTGAGTGACTAACGGTTTTCCTTAAGCGCGATGACGTATCGACGCGGAGAAATGAGAAGCCTTGGATCCGACTTGCGCTCAGACCCTGAGAATTTTTCCCGGGTTCATGATGTTATCGGGATCAAGTGCCTGTTTGATTGCGCGCATAACGCTCACTGCCTCGCCATGCTCAGCGATCAGAAAATCGAGCTTTCCGTATCCGATGCCGTGCTCTCCAGTACAGGTGCCGCCCATGGCAAGGGCCCGCATCACCATCCGTTCATGCAGTTGCTGCGCCCTTTCGTTTTCCTCGGGATCATCTTTATCGACCAACAGCACCAGATGGAAATTCCCATCTCCGACGTGTCCGACAATCGGGGCGACAAGATTGGACTCCTTGATATCCCGTTGCGTCTCGCGGATACATTCAGCGAGCTGCGAGATGGGCACACACACATCGGTTGCCCAGATCTCCCCGTCGGGACGCAGCGCCTTGCAGGCATAGGCAGCGTCATGGCGTGCCTGCCAGAGACGGTTACGCTCCTCGGTATTGGTGGTCCACTGGAAGTTGCTCCCACCTGCGTCAGCCGCCAGTTCCTGAACCACCTGCGCCTGCTCTGCAACCCCCTGGGTCGAGCCGTGAAATTCCAAAAAGAGTGTCGGCGCGACGGCGAGATCCGTCTTGGAATACCGGTTGATGGCGTCGATCTGGGCCTCGTCCAGCAGTTCAATTCGCGCCACGGGAACACCATATTGAATCGTATTGATGACCGTCCCAACGGCGCTATCGAGGTCCGGAAAAGTGCAAACTGCCGAGGAAATCGCTTCAGGAATGCCGTACAGCTTCAGCGTAATCTCGGTAATCACTCCCAGCGTTCCCTCGGAGCCGACAAAAAGCCGAGTCAGGTCATAGCCCGCTGCCGACTTACGGGCACGTCTTGAGGTTTTGATCACACGACCATCGGCGAGGACCACGGTCAGTGCCAGCACATTTTCCCGCATGGTGCCGTAGCGAACGGCATTGGTCCCGGACGCCCGGCAGGCCGTCATTCCGCCGATAGACGCATCAGCGCCAGGATCTATCGGAAAGAACAGTCCGCGATCATGCAGGTACTGGTTCAGTTGCTTTCGGGTCACCCCGGGCTGAACCACTACATCAAGATCCTCATCATGAACCTCAATGACGTCGTTCATCTCCTGCATATTGATGGAGATACCGCCATATAGCGCGGCAACATGCCCCTCAAGGGCCGTGCCGGTTCCGTAGGGAATCACAGGAACCCCATGCTCCGCACAGAGTTTTACGATCTGGCTGACTTCTTCCGTGGATTTGGGTGTTACCACCGCATCGGGCGGAACACTCGCGTGAAAGGATTCGTCCTTACCGAACCGCTCCCGCATCGCCGCTGTCTTGGAAAGTCGCTCGCCAAACTGCGTCTCGAGGCAGGAGACCACCTCGGCCACCGCCGACGCCGAAACTTGGATTGGAGCCTGATCAGTCACGGATAATGCTTGGTGAAAACGCTTTGCGTTCATTATATCCCGCTCGGATATCTTTCACGGAGCCCAGCCACATTTTTCCTTCTCTGTTAGTATCGACGGGTTATCTCCAGCAAAGCATTACTTTCAAACCAGAGCAGTTTCGCGTGTCCCGACTGAACGTCATCCATCCTGATGGGGAGTCAGCACCTTTTCTGCGCGGTGTCCTGACCCGCTCTTTGCAGAAAGTGGGCCTGACTTTCAGTGAGGCCTACGAGATTGCGTCAGCGGTCAGAAACCAGCTGGCAGCCAAGGAGGACATCACCTCCGCCGACATTACCGAGGCCGTTTGCAGCATCCTGCTTGAGGAATCGGGACCGGAGATGGTCGAGCGTTATCGGCTCACCAAGGCGGGTCCCGCCTGGATTCGGATCAATGAAAAGGATCGGGACAGGATGTGGTTTTCCCGCACCATTTTTCGGCATCGTCTGGAAATTTGCGGAATACCGGAAAGCCTCTCTGAACGTCTCGTTCGGGATACCCATGATCGGCTGACGCGTGACTATTCCCAGGGCATTGATCGACAGGCGCTGCACGACCTGGCCTGCGAAATGGTCAAGCGCGAAGCGGGAGAGCTGTTTGCAGATTATCTTGATGCCTGGCACCGGCTTCGGCAATCCAACCGGACGCTCGTCATTCTCATCGGCGGAACACCCGGCGTCGGCAAAAGCCACGCGGCCTCCTTACTTGCGAGCCGGCTCAATATCTCACGAACCGCTTCTACCGACATGTTCCGGGAAGTGATGCGCTCTTTGCGCCCCCCCGAGATCGCGCCAGAGCTGCACTACTCAAGCTTCGAGGCATGGAAAGCCGTAAACAATCCTTCATCGAACAGCTATACCATCGACACATTGAGTACAGGCTTCAACCGACAAGCAGATGAAATTGAAGTGGCGCTCCATGCGCTACTCGCCCGCTCGCAACGCGAGCAGTTCTCTACGATCGTAGAGGGAGTACACGTCAGGCCTTCCATCATCAAGGACTTTACCCTCCCACCCGACGCCATCGTGGTGCCGTTGCTGATTGCTGCAGACCGTGAAAGGACTCTCAAGGCCTTTTTCAGGGGCCGCGCCATCTCTGCCCCCAGGCGCGGAAGAAAGCACTACTTGGATAATATAGAGGCAATTTGGGATCTGCAGACGCTACTTGTTGCTGAGGCCGAAGCGAATGGTGTTCCTGTCGTTGTCAACGAGGCGGAGGGAGGCATCATGATGACGCGGATGTACTCGTTGATCTCAGCGGCGGTACTAAAGGCCTCTCCTCTCTAAAGTCCGCGCTCTCTTTCGATGCATCAGGGTTTGGGCTAACATACGCGCTGTTGTCTCCCGCAGTTCGTATCAGATTCTCAACCCCAATGCTGAGTCGGCAGCCCTGTCGACTACTCCAGAACGGCCCCTGCGTCTTCCACTAGAACATTTATGAGCAAAAAGAATAGACGAAGTAAAAATACCGGTCATCACGACCCGCTGGCGGCTCGTATACGCCAGGCGGATCAGGCGGATCGACATATCCTCTATGAGCGCGCAGTGCAGTGCGTCGAATCCGAGATCGACATGGTTGATGAAACCTTTCTGAAGCTGAGAGGTCGACAGCCCCGCACGCTGCGAGAAGATTTTTGCGGAACCGCCAATACAAGCTGCGAATGGGTTCGGCGGCGGGCAGACAACCTGGCGTGGGGAGTCGATCTGGACGAAGAGGTACTCGGCTGGGGCAAAAAACATAATCTGGGATCACTGACCGACGAGGCAATGGATCGAATCCAACTTCTGCACGCTGATGTCCTGAATGTTGACACCCCTGCAATGGATGTCGTCCTCGCAATGAACTTCAGTTATTGGATCTTCCGCACGCGGGAAGCCTTAAGAGGGTATTTCTCCCGCATCCGCGAATGCCTTGTCGATGACGGCGTATTGTTCCTCGACTTCTATGGCGGATATGAAACCATGCGGGAGATGGAGGAAGAAACTGATCACGATGACTTCATCTATGTCTGGGACCAGAATCGATACAACCCGATCACGGGCGACATGAACTGTCAGATTCATTTCAAGTTCCCGGATGGCTCACAAATGAAACAGGCCTTCACCTACGACTGGCGGCTATGGACCCTGCCGGAAGTCCGAGAACTGCTGGAAGAGGCTGGCTTTTCCCGTGTGCTTGTCCATTGGGAGGGCACCGATGAGAAAACCCAGGAGGGAGATGGCGTCTTCACCGCCACCGAGATCGGCGAAGCAGACGCGGCGTTTATCTGTTACCTGTCGGCCGAAAAGTAACTTTCCCTTACCAGACTGTTTTCATCGCGCCGCCATCTACCACCAGTGTCTCGCCGGTGATGTAGGCTGCCGCATCCGACAGCAAAAAGGCGCCCGCCTGGCCAAACTCACTGGCCTCGCCAAACCGGGCCAATGGCACCGTCGCTGCCCGAGTTTTTGAAATCTCCTCAAAAGGCACACCAGTTCGGTCGGCTTGGGTCTGCATCAATCCGCGCAGACGATCAGTATTGATCGCCCCCGGCACCAGATTGTTGACCCGGATTCCTTCGGTCGCCAACTGTTGCGAAAGACTTTTGGCGAGACTCGTTACACCTGAACGCATCACGTTCGACAGGAGCAGCATGTCAATCGGCTCTTTGACTGATGATGATGTGACCGTCACGATTGACCCCCCGCCCCTCTCGCGCATGGAAGGCAACACTGACCGAATCATCCGAACCGCGCTCAGCAATGTCAGTTCATAAGCTGACTGCCACGCTTCGTCGTCAAAATCATCAAACAGGCCAGCCGGAGGGCCTCCCGCGTTGACGACAAGACCATCGACACCCCCAAATTCAGCAATCGTAGCGTCCCGCCACCTGGCGATCGACTTTTCA
>Ga0208127_1001776_pt1 | contig 10527 bp, 11 predicted proteins | sample ETNtaG_6_FD_185751 | JGI IMG/M metagenome (GOLD analysis project Ga0208127, IMG submission 185751) | Marine microbial and viral communities from oxygen minimum zone, Eastern Pacific Ocean - ETNP201306SV45 (SPAdes) (version 2) | ecosystem: Environmental > Aquatic > Marine > Oceanic ...
ATGTAGTCTCTAAATCTGAAGCTGTTATTTTAAGTTTAGATTCGGAAATTTCAAATAAAAAATAATCTAAAATTGGCAGTGTATTATTGGTATTCAAAATACCCCCTAAAATCTGAATATTTTTGAGTAATAATGAGCTTGATGTTATAAATTTCATAGTAAATTAAATAATACTTAAAGATATTAGATTATAGTAAAAAAATAAAACTAACTTATTAACAGGTTTATTCAAATTTTACAGAAATTACATCTCTATAATTTAAACCAAAAAGACTTGATGCACCTCCAGTTGTCAATGGATTACTTTTATATATTGACAATTCTAAGTAACCACATTTATTAAATAGAGCAATTTTTTTTCCTATTTCTTTTCTATTTTCTTTCAATACATCAAATCTTATAGCTTGACTATAAGATTCAACAATTTCTTTAAAAACGTAGTTTCTAGCATTAATTTCAAATTTTCGAGATTTACCAAATTCAAAAAATGTAGTTTTTGTAATATTGGTTACAACATTTTCATAATTGTCTACATATAAAATATTTCCAATAATCTCATTAGTTTTTTCATTAAGTATGGGATTAATATTATATAATTCTCTTAGCTTGTAAATTTCTTTTCCCACTAAATCTATTGATCCTCCTCTGTATATATGTGCAGCAATTTTAACAAAAACATCAATAACTGAAAATGTAGAAAAATTTTCATTGTGTACATTTATTTCAATAATCTTTTCAGCATTAATTTTATTTGTTAAAAGAGATAAAATACCATTATCAGCACAAATGAAATAGTGACCATCTAATTTAACTACAATATGATTTTGCTCTGGTGTTTTTTCACTGTCAACACCAATAATATGGATAGAATTTTCTGGAAAATTCTTGTAACTATTTTCAATAATATATGCTGCTTCAACAATATTAAATGGTGAAATTTGGTGAGATATGTCAACTATATTTGGGTTAATTAATTCACTAAATAGAGCTCCTTTGATCGATCCAGCATAATGATCTTTAATACCATAGTCACTTGTCAACGTAATTACACTCATTTTGTTAATATAAAATTAAATTTTGAGACTAAAATTTATATAAATTTACAATATGCGCTTAACACTATCATAAGTAAATTTGAAAAAACTAGAATATTTTATTAAAGACATACATCCAGTAGTTTTTTTTGATAAAAAGAACTATGATGTCATTAAAGTAATTAAAAATAATTTTCCCAAACTTAAAATAATCCCAAAAGGAGACAGAATAGTTGCAAATGGTGAAGATTCATTAATTATTCAACTAAGAATCAGATTAGATTCATTAATCATGGTTATGAAAAATAACGACAGCATTAACGATAAAACTATAAATGCTATACTTTCAGGAAATGGTGACGAGCTTATTAGCTCTATGCATGGAAAAGTTATTTTATATGGTGTAGGGAAAAGAAAAATTAAAGCACACACAATAAATCAAATAAAAATAGTAGAGGCATTTGAAGACAATGATATGGTTTTTGCAATAGGTCCAGCAGGAACTGGAAAAACATATACTGGTATTGCAGTTGCAGTTAAAGCATTAAAAGATAAACTTGTTAAGAAAATTATATTAACCAGACCAGCAGTTGAAGCAGGAGAAAGTCTTGGTTTTTTACCTGGTGACATGAAAGAAAAACTCGATCCTTACATGCAACCTTTATACGATGCTCTAAAAGATATGATAGCCGTAGAGAAACTTGATGACTACTTAAAAAGAGGGATAATAGAAATTGCACCGCTAGCTTACATGAGAGGAAGAACTCTTGATAATGCATTTGTTATTCTTGATGAAGGTCAAAATACTACTCATAATCAAATGAAAATGTTTCTAACTAGAATGGGAAATAATGCTAAGTTTATGATTAATGGAGATCCTGGGCAAATAGACCTTCCAAGAAGAGTGATTTCAGGCTTAAAAGAAGCTAACTTGATTTTAAAAAATGTTGAAGGAATTAAAATAATTTATTTGGATGATTCCGATGTTATTAGACATCAAGTTGTAAAAAGAATTATTGAAGCCTACAAAAATAGCGAACACACTAATTAATTTATATGAATACACTTATTGATACTGATTTTAATTTTCCAAATCAATTATCAAAATACTCAGGTAAAGTCAGGGAAGTTTATAAGCTAAAGAATAATACATTAGTAATGATTTCAACTGATAGATTATCTGCTTTTGATGTAATACTCCCAAAAGGTATTCCTTACAAAGGGCAAATTTTAAATCAAATAGCTTGCAAAATGTTAAAAGCTACTTCACATATTGTGCCTAATTGGTTAAAAGATTCTCCAGATCCAAACGTTTCAATTGGTGAAGCATGTGTCCCATTTAAAGTAGAAATGGTTATTAGAGGATATTTGTCTGGTCATGCAGCAAGACTTTACAATTCAGGTAAAAGATCTATATGTGGAGTAAAAATGGATGATAACTTAAAAGAAAACGACAAGTTTCATACACCAATAATAACTCCAACAACAAAAGCTGACAATGGAGCTCATGATGAAGATATCTCTAGAGAAGAGATTATTTCTAAAAATATTGTTAGTGAGTCAGATTATATAAAATTAGAAATGTATACTAGAGAATTATTTAAGGAAGGCTCTAAAATCGCTAAAGAGAGAGGCTTAATTTTAGTTGATACAAAATATGAATTCGGTAAAAATTCAAAAGGTGAAATAGTTTTAATTGATGAAATTCATACACCTGATTCCTCGAGGTATTTCTATAAGGATACTTACGTTGAATTACAAAATTCTAATCTTCCCCAAAAACAGTTGTCAAAAGAATTTGTTAGGCAGTGGTTGATTAGTAATGGATTTCAAGGAAAAGAAGGTCAAAAAATCCCGGAAATGACAGATCAATATATTTCAACTATTTCAGAAAGATATATTGAACTTTATGAACAAATAACAGGAGAAAAATTTGTTAAGGTTGATCTATCTGAAATTAGAAATAGAATCAAAACTAATGTGGTTAGTTATTTGAGTTAATCATTTTAATAAACTCCTCAAGATCTATATCACTATCAATCCATTTATAATCTTTGTTTTTTAGCCATGTTATCTGTCTTTTGGCATACCTTCTTGTATTTTGTTTTATTTTTTCTATGGATTGTTCTAAAGAAACTTTTTTTTCAATAAACTCAAAAATTTCTTTATAACCAACGGTATTTAATGGATTTAAGTTTTTATGTTTAAATAATTTTTTTACTTCATCAATCAGACCTGCTTCAATCATTTTATCTACTCTAGCATTAATTCTTTTATAAAGAACATCTCTGTTAGTTCTTATTGCAAAACTTTCAATATTAAAATCATAATCATTCTTTCTTTTGTTAAGAAAAGAAGAGTAAGGTTTTCCTGAACTAATACACACTTCTAATGCTCTAATTAACCTTCTTTGGTTGTTTATATCAACAGTTGAAAAATAAATTGGATCTAGTCTACTTAATTGTTCTTGTAAATATTTAATACCTTTTAAATTAAAATTATAGTTAAGTTCTTCTCGAACATTTTTATTTATTTCAGGAAAAAAATCTATTCCTTTAACAATGGAATCCATATACAATCCAGATCCACCTGTAATAATAATATAATCGTTATTTTGAAATAATTTTTTTAATAATAAAAGAGTTTCATGTCTAAAATCACCAACTGTATAAGTGTCAAAAATTGATTTATGTTGAATACAATAATGTTTAATTTTCGATAATTCTAATTGTGTCGGAACAGCAGTTCCTATAGACATTTCTTTATAAAACTGTCTTGAGTCGCAGGATATAATTGAACATTTTAAGTATGAAGCTAATTTAATGCTTAAATCAGTTTTTCCTGATGCTGTTGGTCCAGAAATAGTGATAAGCTTTTTCAATTTTTAAAATCAAGATTAATTATTTTTTCACAACTTTTTTTTCGAAAATGTTTTAATATTAATTCTTTTGAGTTGTCTGTATATTCACTTTTAACTATCAGGGATTCTAGAATTTCTACACTGTTAATTTGATGATTTAAATTAAAATACCCGTATCCTACATACTTGTTATCCTTAATTAAAATAACACTTTTTTCATTTACAGTTCTTCCTTTGTCAATAATTAACATGTTGGAATATTTGAAACTATTGTCCTTTACAAATAAATCAATTTGAATATTATTTTTTAGATTATTTTCTGTTATTCCATAAATATTTTTTATCGATTCAAGTCTTTTATTTGCAACTTTTAATGAGGAAAAGGTTTCAATATAATCTTCAAATTCATTAAAATGGACAATTCTCAAAAATTTATTTCTCAAATTATCTTCGCAAATTTCTAATCCAAATTTTTTAACGGATTTTTTTAAGAGTCTATTAAATTTGGGTTTGTGTTTTTTAATTTCTTCATTTTCTTTTAAAATAGCAATCAATTCATTTCCAGTTCTTTCTGAGGACAAATCATCAATTTCTAATTGAATATTTAATGATTTAGTTGATTTCCCAGTAAAATGTTGACTAACTCTATTCTTTATATTTTTACTTTTGCCTATGTATATTATTTTACCATTAGTATCATAAAAATAATATATGCCTATTTCATTAGTAAGACCTTGAATAAGCTTTTGCCATTTATTTACTATTTTTTTTTCTTTGTTTATTATTGATTTACTTAATATCTCTTTATCTAAATCTTTAGAAAGCAAAAGCTTAAACAGTTCAACAGTAGCAAGTGCATCTCCAGATGCTCTATGTCGATTAGAAATTGGAATACCTAAATTTTTAACTAAGTTTCCTAATTTATAAGATTCTAAATCCGGAATTAATTTTTTAGATAATTTGACTGTGCAGAGTTGAGGTATATTAAAATCGTAACCTAATCTTTCAAATTCAATTTTTATCATCCTATAATCAAAAGAAGAGTTGTGAGCTACTAAAATTGAATCTTCTGTTATTTCAAGAATTCTCTTTGCAATTTGAAAAAATTTAGGAGCATTAATCAACATTTTATCATTAATTCCAGTCAATTGCTGTACATAAGGTTGAATCGGAATTTCTGGATTAATCAAACTTATAAATTGATCTATGATTTTTTCACCATCAAATTTATAAATTGCAATTTCGGTGATCCCTTCTTGATTATATTTTCCACCTGTTGTTTCGACGTCTATTATTGAATACAAATTCTTATACGATTTATCGGTTGCCAAAAATACTACTTCCAAGTCTAATTAAATTGCTACCACATTCAATAGCAATTTTATAATCACCACTCATTCCCATCGATAAGATCTTAAAGTTTAATTTTTTTTTATAACTATGGTATAAATTTTTTAATGAAGTAAATTGATTTTTTATAGTTTCTTCGTTTAAAGTAAAACTAGCCATTCCCATAAGGCCTTCAATTTTTACATTATTTAATTCATTCATTAAATCAGAATTCAGTAAGGTATCGATTTCATTAAAACTAAAACCAAACTTAGTATTATCGTCAGAAATATCTATTTGAAGAAGTACACTAATAGTTTTATTATTTTTCTCAGCTTGTTTATTAATTTCATTGAGCAATCTAACACTGTCAACACTGTGAATTAAGTAAACAAATGGAGCTATATATTTAACTTTATTTCTTTGAAGATGACCTATCATGTGCCATTTAATATCTTTTGGTAAGAGTTCAAATTTATTAACTAGCTCTTGTACCTTATTCTCACCAAAGTCGCGTTGTCCACAATCGTAAGCATTTTTTATTAACTCAACAGGTTTTGTTTTGCTTACAGCAACAAGAGAAACTTTTTTAGGAATATTGTCAATTATAGACCTTAAATTATTGCCTATCTTCATTTGTTTTATCAATTATTTGTGTTGCAAGTTTCAAAGAACTAAGCCCATCTGAAAAAGATACTTTCGGATTAAGGTTGTTTTTTATAGATTTTGCAAAATTCTTGTGTTCCTCTACAATTGCATTGACGGATTTTGTTTCTGGATTTGAATAATAAATTTGCTTTTTTTCACCTTCAGCATTTTCGATTATCATGGCGTAGTTATCATTTTTATTATAATTAGAGATTTTAACTATTTCACTTTTCTTTTCTAAGAAATCAACTGAAATGTATGCATCCTTTTGGAAGAATCTTGATTTTCTCATATTTTTTAGTGAAATTCTACTTGCTGTAAAATTAGCTATACAACCATTCTTAAATTCAACTCTAGCATTAGTAATGTCAGGTGTTTTACTGATTACGCTAACTCCATTTGCTTTAACATCAATTACTTCTGATTTTACAACTTTTAACACAATATCGATGTCATGAATCATCAAGTCCAAAACGACAGAAACATCGTTACCTCTGGGATTAAATTCTGCAAGCCTATGACATTCAATAAATTTTGGATTATCAATACTTGACATTACTGAGGTTATTGCGGGATTAAATCTTTCCACGTGACCAACTTGACCAATTAGATTATTTTCTTTTGCAAGATTTACTAATGTTTTAGCTTCTTCAACTGTAGTTGTTATCGGTTTTTCTACAAAAACATGTTTTCCAAGTTTTAGACATTTTTCTGCTATTTCAAAATGTGAGGGGGTGATAGAACATATAAAAACAGCATCGCATTCCAAAATTAACTTATCAATTTCAGTGAAAAAGTTAATTTCAGGGTCTGTATTAGATTTTTTTGATTTGTCTTTATCATAACATCCAATAACGTTAAAATCCTTTGATTCTTTTAAAAGTTTCAAATGGATTGATCCTAAATGTCCTATACCAATAACTCCAGTATTTATCATTATATTTTTTTTCAAAAATACAATTCTTATTTATTATTTTAGATAATATTGAGAGATTCAAGTAAGCATAAAGGTTTAAGAAAAAGATTAGTTGATCAGCTTGTTTTAAAAGGAATTAAATCAAAGATTGTAATCGATGCACTTTTGAAAGTGCCAAGACATTTATTTATTGATCAAGACTTTGAAACTCATGCTTATATAGATAAAGCATTTCCAATTGATTCAGAACAAACTATATCACAACCCTTTACTGTTGCTTTTCAAACGTCTCTTTTAAATTTAAATAAAAAAGATAAGGTATTGGAAATTGGAACAGGTTCTGGATATCAAACTGCAATTTTAATGGAAATAGCAGATTCTGTTTTTTCAATTGAAAGACAACATAAGTTATATAGAAGATCTAAGAAAAACCTAACTAATTTGGGTTACAAAACAATAAATATTAAATATGGAGATGGATATAAAGGTTTACAAGAACATCAACCGTTTGATAAAATACTTGTAACTGCAGGAGCTGAAATTTTACCTAAACAATTACTTTTACAACTAAAAATAGGAGGGAAGTTGGTCATTCCAATTGGAAAAGATATTCAGAAAATGACAGTTATTGAAAGGAAATCTGAGAAATCTTTTGATAAGAAAATATATGGAAATTTTAAATTCGTTCCTATGCTTAAAAATACTAATTGATTTTTTTTATTCTATCAAGTTGTCGTTTATTTTCCCTTTCTTTTATTACTTGTCTTTTGTCATACATTTTTTTTCCTTTAGCAAGAGATATTATGACTTTTGCATATCCTTTTTCACTAATAAAAACTTTAAGGGGAACAATTGTTAAACCGGAGTTTTTTAAATCCTTGTGTAATTTTTTTAATTCTTTTTTATTTAATAGTAGTTTTCTCTGAGATTTAGTTTTGTGATTAAAATGATTGCCAAATTCATACTCATCAATAAACATATTTATAATAAACAACTCATTATTTTCATTGAATTCACAAAAGCTATCAGTGATTGAAGCTTTGCCGAGTCTAATTGATTTTATTTCAGTTCCTGTCAATACAATCCCAGCAGTGTATTGATCTAATAGATGAAATTCAAATTTTGCTCTTTTATTTAATATATTTATTTTTTTATTCACATTGCAAAGTTACAAGTATATTTAAATTATGTCTAAAATTAAATGGTTATCAGTTGATGACCCAAAAGAAATATATCAGAATAATCAAACTTCAATTGTTTTTAAACATTCACCAAGATGTATAATTAGTAGAATTGTTTTAAAAAAATTTGAATACGATTATGCTCCATCATCAAAAATTGATAATTTTTATTTGGTAAACGTTATAAGCGAACGTCAAATTTCAAATGAATTATCTCACTTATATAATTTAAATCATGAGTCTCCTCAAGTTTTACTTATAAAATCTAATAAACTTCTTTTCGATGCCTCTCATTCTGATATAAAATTCAAAGATTTAATTAATATTAATTGTTAATTTCTTTATTAATAATTAAATGAAATAAATTATTTGGTTCAATTATTGGTTATTAAATTTGATCAAAATTTAAAAATGAATAATACTGATAAGATTTTTGAGCTAATTACAGAAGAAAAACAACGACAGTTAAATGGCATAGAGCTAATTGCTTCTGAAAACTTTACTAGCCCAGATGTAATGAAAGCGACTGGTTCAGTTTTAACTAATAAGTATGCTGAAGGATATCCTGGAAAGAGATATTATGGTGGATGCGAAGTTGTCGACAAAATTGAAACTATAGCAATAAATAGAGCAAAGGAGCTTTTTGGAGCAGAGTACGCAAACGTTCAACCTCATTCTGGATCACAAGCCAATACTGCAGTATATCATGCTTTTTTGAATCCTGGTGATAAAATTCTAGGTTTTGATCTTTCACATGGTGGTCATTTGACTCATGGTTCTCCAGTAAATTTTAGTGGAAGACTGTATAACCCTGTTTTTTACGGAGTTGACAAATCAACTGGAAGATTAGATTATAGTAATATCATGAAAATAGCTGAAGAGGAAAAGCCTAATATGATAATTGCAGGCGCATCAGCTTATTCAAGAGATATTGACTTTGAAAAATTTAGAGAAATTGCGGATTCTATTGATGCTTTTCTTTTAGCTGATATTTCACACCCATCTGGATTGATAGCAAAAGGAATATTAAACGATCCCATTCCTCATTGTCATGTTGTTACCACAACAACTCACAAGACATTAAGAGGTCCAAGAGGTGGTTTAATTTTAATGGGTGAAGATTTTGATAATCCGTTTGGTTTAAAATTTAAAAGTGGAAAATTAAAAAAAATGTCTTCATTGTTGGATATGGCTGTTTTTCCAGGTAATCAAGGTGGTCCTTTAGAACATGTAATTGCTGGAAAAGCTATAGCATTTGGTGAAGCTCTTTCAGATAATTTTATGTCTTATATGATCCAAGTTCGTCAAAATGCAAAATCAATGGCTGAGGAATTTGTTAATAAAGGTTATAATATTATTTCAGGAGGGACTGATAATCATATGATGTTAATTGACCTTAGAAACAAAAATATTTCAGGAAAGGATGCAGAACTGGCCTTAGTTAAAGCAGACATTACAGCAAATAAAAATATGGTTCCTTTTGACGATAAATCCCCTTTTGTTACATCGGGTATTAGATTTGGAACACCAGCGATAACCACTAGAGGATTAATTGAAAGTGACATGAAAAAAGTTGTTGAATTAATTGACGAGGTTATTTCAAATCATGAAAATGAAAAAATTATTTATGAAGTTAGAAAAAAGGTTAACAATTTAATGAGCGGAAGACCTCTTTTTAACTAGTCTTTTTTTACGATTTTAATTTCAAATAATTTATTCCAATTTTTTCCTGTAATAAAAAATGTTTTACTCATAGGGTTATAAGCTATTCCGTTCAAAACATCTAATTTTGGATGCTGTTTAACTCTTTCTTTTAGTCCAGTAAAATCAATAACACCCTCAACACTTCCTGTTTTAGGATTAACTATTAAACCAACTTCTTTATTGAATTGATAAGTGTTAGCATAAATTTTATTATTATACCATTCTAATTCATTTATTTTATTAATGACTTTATTATTTGTCACCACATTTATAAAATCTATTTCTTTTGCATTATTTGGATCCAATCTCCATATTTTTTCACTACCATCTGATTTATATAAATATTCACCATCATTGCATAATCCCCATCCCTCAATACTTTTATTGTAAGTAAAAGAATCTATCAATTTAAAATCATTTACATCATAGATAAATCCGATATTACTTTTCCAAGTCAATTGAAAGATTTTTTTATTTAATATCGTTATTCCTTCGCCAAAATATGCATTGTCAAGAAATATTTTATTAATGATATTTCCAGTTTTATAATCATATTTTTGAAGTGTTGAAAACCCATATTGACCTGTGCTTTCAAAAAGATGACCATTATTATCAAACTCTAAGCCTTGTGTATATGAAGTTATTTCATGTGAATATTCATTTATAATCTCATAAGTATACAAACTCGGTTTTTCTGAGGAATAAATAGTGAATTCTTTAGAAATAGTGTAATTTTTTTCATCGTGTTTAAAAGTAGCCTTTAATATATTTTTTCCTAATCTGTTATTAAGCTTATATGGAGTTTTGACTACTTTTTCATCTAAACTAAATTCTACGTCATATATTTCACTATTC
>Ga0208127_1001778_pt1 | contig 10523 bp, 10 predicted proteins | sample ETNtaG_6_FD_185751 | JGI IMG/M metagenome (GOLD analysis project Ga0208127, IMG submission 185751) | Marine microbial and viral communities from oxygen minimum zone, Eastern Pacific Ocean - ETNP201306SV45 (SPAdes) (version 2) | ecosystem: Environmental > Aquatic > Marine > Oceanic ...
AAAAGACAATGTTAACTCCGTTTTTTTGGCATTAAAAAATTATTTTACTGAAGAGGATTTTGATTTTGTTGGTAATAATACGATGGTAAAAAATCCTAAACCTCATTCTGATATTTATATCGAGGCAATTAAAAGACTCAACCTTGAGGCTAATGAATGTATTGCAATTGAAGATTCTAGAGAAAGCGCTTTATCTGCACATAATGCAAAAATTTCATGTGTCGCTTTTCCTGGATCATTTCATGAAGAGGATAATTATGATTTTTGCTCCAAAATGATGCTAAAATTAGACACTTCTATTTTTAATTAGTTGCAAAGCTATCAATTAATCTTGATATAGAAGAAATGTATTTACAAAAATTTGAAGTTAAAAACAAAACTGCTTTAGTAACGGGGGCAGGGAAGGGAATAGGTAAGGCTTCAGCCATTGCTCTTGCTGAAGCAGGAGCAGATTTAATTATTTTAAGTCGAACACTTTCTGATTTAAATAAGGTTAAAAAACAAATCAATAAGTTAAAAAGAAAATGTACTGTTATCAAATGTGATGTTTCTAATGCTGCAGAAGTAAAGTCAGTTTTTAAACAAATAAATTCGCTTGATATTCTTGTTAATAATGCTGGAACCAATCGACCAGATCATTTTACTAAAATTAAAAAAGAAGATATGGATTATGTAGTCGATTTAAACATCAAGGCTGCTTTTCATGTGGCTCAAATGGCGACAAAAGTGATGTTAAAATCAAAAAATAGAAAAGTTAAAGGCGGATCAATTATCAATATGTCATCTCAATTAGGTAAAGTTGGTGCCTCTATTAGAAGTGTATATAATATGACCAAATTTGGCATTGAGGGTTTAACACGAGGAATGGCATTAGATTTAGCTAAGGACAATATACGTGTGAATACTATTTGCCCAACTTTTGTTGAAACGCCATTAGTTAAAAATTTTTTTAAAGATAAGAAGTTTAAAAAAGCAATGATTGATAATATACCTCTCAAAAGATTTGCTACAGAAAGTGACATTGCCACGGCTGTAGTTTATTTAGCATCCAACGCCTCATCAATGATGACTGGCTCCTCTCTTGTTATTGATGGAGGATGGACAGCAAAATAAATGTCATATTTTAAAATTACATTAATTAAATTTACTTAATTGATCCAATTTCTTCATTACAAAACCATCTTTAATTAATTCTTTATTTAAGTGACTAGCTATCTCTACAGCTAATTCACCATCCCCATGAATACAAATAGTATCAATGTCACAGGAAATTTTTTTACCAGAAAAACAGTATATCGCTTTATTTTCTAACATACGCTTCACATTATCTACTGCTTTTTGTGGATCTGTTATCAAGGAGTTCTCTTTTTCTCTAGATAACAATAATCCGTTATCATCATAATTTCTGTCAGCAAAGATTTCTGCAGCAAATTTTAAGTTAAGTTTTTTGGCCGCTCTTTCCATTTCTGTTAAAGGAAGCCCCATATAAATCAGATTAGGATTACATTCCTTAATAGCGGAGCCAATTGTTAAAGAAAGATCGTAATTCTCACACGCCATATTATTTAGAGCTCCATGCGGTTTGATATGGGTTAATTCCATATCTGCTTTTTGAGCAAACTCATTCAAAATATTTATTTGATCAATTACCAGTTTTGTTACTTCTATTTCACTTAGGTATATTCTTTTACGTCCAAAATTTTCTTTATCATCAAAACTGGGATGTGCACCAATGCTAACATTATTTTTTTTTGCTAACTTTATAGTTTGACTCATAGTTTCTGTATCACCAGCATGAAAACCACAAGCGATGTTTGCAGTATTAATTATTTGCATTAAAATTTCATCATTTCTTCCATCATAATGATAAGATTTCTCACCTAAATCACAGTTTAAATTTGCTTCCATACATTGTAGTATATCACAATAATAATGATTAAAAATGTAAATCAAATAAGTGAACAAGCGTTTTTATTAGATTTTGGAGATGAGGTAACCAGAGAAATAAATCAAAATGTAATTAATACATTTAATTTTATTTCTAAAAAAATGCAAAAAAACAATCCGTTAGGTTTAAAAAATTGTGTTCCTTCTTATAATAAACTGCTGATTCATTTTAATCCCTCAAAAAAAAACAAAGATGAACTTACAAATTTTTTAAAAGGTATTGATCGTTTTCAAATTGAATCAAACGTAAATATTGATGAAGTAGAAATACCAGTATGTTATGATGAGGAGTTTGCATTGGATATAAAAGATGTTTCAAAAAAAACGAAGATTGATGAAGATCTGATAATTAATTCACATTTATCAACCCAGTTTTTTGTTTACATGATAGGTTTTATGCCAGGTCTTCCATTTATGGGAGATTTGGAAACTAATTTAAATGTTCCAAGATTAATGACTCCCCGTTTACAAGTGCCGCCCGGATCAGTGGGAATAGTAGATAAGTTTTGTGTCATATATCCAAATCAAAGTCCTGGTGGCTGGAATATTATAGGCCGAACTCCAATAAAATTATTTGATAAAAATAAAAATAAACCAACATTACTTAATCCTGGGTCAAAAGTACAAATTTGCAAAATTTCAAAAAAAGAATTTTTAGCAATACAAAAAACAGATGAGTAATTTTTATTTTTCAGTAGAAAGAGCAGGAATTTATACAACTTTTCAAGACTCTGGTTATGATTTTTTACAGCATTTTGGAGTCACCACTGGGGGAGTTATAGATAATAATCTTTTCCGTATTACAAATAAATTACTTGGTAATGATGATAATGAACCTGTTATCGAGTTTGCGTATCAAGGTCCAAAACTGAAATTAGAAAAAGGAAATGTGCAAATTGCTATCACAGGTGATGTTCATTTCATAATAAGTAAAAAATCTGAAAATTATAAAGAAACGTTAGGCACGTGTTTTCAAACTTATCAATTACATGAAGGAGATATAATTGACATAATAGCTACAAAGTCATCCATTTATGGATATTTTGGTCTTCTTGGTGGTTTTAAATTAAATAAATATAATAGTTCTGGATCAACTTTAGTAAGATCTGAAATTGGGCCAAATGATGGTAGAAAAATTCAAGAAAATCAATTGATAGAATTTAATATAGAATCTCAGAATGAAAAATTAAAACAAATATCTTTTTCAACAACTGATAAAAGTAATGTGATAAGAGTCATTGAAGGACCTCAGGAAAATTTTTTTTCATCAGAAACAATAAGTCAGTTTTATAATTCACCTTTTACAATTTCGAAAAGTGCTGACAGAATGGGTATTCGGTTGGATGGTAATCAAATTATTTCTATGCAAAGTCCAAACATACCTTCTGAAGGCATCATTAAAGGATCAGTTCAAGTTCCAGGTGATGGCAATCCTATAGTACTAATGGTTGATCATCCAACAATTGGAGGGTATCCAAAAATTGCTACAGTCATTTTAAATGATCTTTCTAAATTAGCACAATTATCTTTTGGTAAAGAAATAAGTTTTGAAAAAGTATCAATTGAGACTGCTGAAAATTTATATTATGAAAATATAAATAACCTCGATGAAATTTTTAAATCGATTAAAAATTTATAAATTAACAAATTTAAAATAATCATTAATTTATAATTGCTCTATCAACCTGAATGGGTTTGGCTGTTCCTTTTTTCTTAAATGCTTCACGATAGGTTATATAGACAACAGATATAAAGATAATAATACCTCCAACCCATGTCCAAATGTCTGGTTGTTCAGCAAAAATAAACAACCCAATAAGTGAAGCCCATATTAGTTTTGTAAATTGTAAAGGCATAACAAATGTAGTGTCAGACAATTTAAAAGCTTGGGCTAGGCACCAGTGCGATAATAAACCTGAAGCGCCCATCATCGAAAAAATTATAAACTGATCTAATGTTACTGTTTGCCAATAAAATAATGAAAGAACAAAAAATACAGGTGTCATATATAATAAGTGATAAAAGATTATTGTTAAGCTTGTATCACTTGCTGATAATTTTTTAACAAATATAAGTACAAAAGAAAAACTAAAAGAAGCAATTAACATTAAGATAGTTCCAAATTCAAAAGGGACATATCCTGGTCTAATTATTATTAAAATTCCAATAAATCCAAGCAAAAGAGCAGCTGTACGATGAAAGCGTATAACTTCGCCTAAAACTAAAACTGCTAAAATAGTTGTAAAAAGAGGTGTAGTAAAGCCAAGAGCTGTTGCTTTTTCAAAGTGCATCATTCCAATAGCACTAAACCAACATATCATTGAAATAATATTGATTAGAGCTCTAAAAATTTGCAACCGCATATTAGTAGTCTTGAGCGCTTGAAAATTATTTCGCGTAACGAATGGTGTAATAATGATTAGTCCCATTAAACATCTATAAAAGCAAATGATAATAGGATGCAGATCATCAGAGAGCAATTTTACGCCTGCTCCCATGAACGAACCAAAAAATGTTGCACCAATTGCAAGCAAGGCAACAGTTAGAAATTTATTTTTTACCACTATTGAGAAGCAATAACAGATGCTGCAATAGATGCTATACGTGAAGCTGAGTTATCAGCCCTGCTCGTTACAACTACAGGTACTTTGCCACCGACAATAAATCCTGCGGCGCATGCTCCCATAAAGTAAACCATTATTTTTGATAATGAATTCCCTGTTTCAAGATTTGGTACTAACAGAATATCTGCTTGTCCTGCTACTTCATTTGAAATATTTTTTATTGCTGCTGCTTCAGGAGATACAGCATTATCAAATGCCAATGGGCCTTGAACATAAGCATCAATCTTTTCATTAATTGCTCGATCCATTACTTCTTTTGCTTCAATAGAGCTTGGCATACTCTCGATAGGATCTTCTGTTCCTGATAATATAGCAACTTTAGGTTTAGAAATATTAATACGATTTGCAAAACCAATAACATTTTTTAATATGTGCATTTTTACATCCACTCGTGGAGCAACATTTAATGCGCCGTCAGTTATGAAAAGAGGTTTGTCATTTTCTTCTAAAGTCATGTGCCAAATATGACTTAATCTTTTGCCTTCAATAAGACCAAATTCTTTTTTTAAATAAGTTCTCATTAAAATATCCGTATGAAGATTCCCTTTGATCATTATTTTAATTTTATTATCTCTTGCAAGTTCACAGCCAATACTTGCAGCTTCTTTATCAGCAGAGCAATGAATTATTTCATAAGAACTAATATCCCATTTAAATTGGTTTGCTTTGTCATTAATGGCATTTTTATCTCCAATAAAAACTGGTTTTATAAGATTTAACTCAACTGCTTTTTTTGTTGAGTCCATTGAGGAATCATGATTTGCACAAACAATTCCAGCAGAAATACCCGGCGTTTTTTTAGCCAATGATATCAAATTATTAGGAATCTTAGCTTCTTTGTTAGTTAGCATAATTGATATTTTTGCTTCTATACTAGGGCGTCAATTTTTCCTACGAAATTAAGCTTTACTGAGAGAATTCCTCTTGGATTAGCCATATGGATAATATAAGGCTTAATTAAATTTGCCAATTTAGGGACTGATTATGGATTTAGAAAATAGAAACGAATTACCAAATTCACTTGAAGAGCATTGGATGCCTTTCACATCCAATCATGATTTTAAAGATAACCCACGTTTAATGGTCAAGGCCGAAGGGGTTTATTATACTGACCATCATGGTAACCAATTAATTGATGCAAGCTCAGGTTTGTTTTGCAGCCCCGCTGGACATGGTCGCAAAGAAATAAGAGATGCTGTCTATAAACAACTTGAACAACTAGATTATGTTCAACCTTTTCAACAAGGGTACAATGGTTCATTTGAATTAGCTAGAAAAATTTCTAAACATACCCCAGATGACTTGAATAAAATATTTTTTACAATGTGTGGTTCATCTGCTGTTGATACTGCGATTAAAACTGCCATAGCTTATTTTAAAGCAAAAGGAGAAGGACATCGTCATCACATTGTTGGTCGTGAAAGAGGATACCACGGAATGAATATTGGTGGAATATCAGTTGGCGGAATGGTAGCTAATAGAAAAACATTCTCAAGTATTTTAATGCCGAATACTCATCATTTAAGGCATACACATCTTCCTGAAAACACGTTTGTAAAAGGAGAGCCCGAAACGGGTGAATATCTTGCAGATGATTTAGAGCGTATTGCAGGTCATATTGGTGGAGAAAATATTGCTGCTTGCATAGTTGAGCCTGTTGCGGGTTCAACAGGAACTTTAGTCCCCCCAAAAGGATATTTAAAAAAACTCAGAGATATTTGTGATAAGCATGGAATTTTATTAATTTTCGATGAAGTAATTACTGGTTGGGGAAGAATGGGTGAAGCGTTTGGCGCTCAAGCATTTGGAGTTACTCCTGATATTTTAACAATGGCAAAAGCCGTGACAAATGGTGTTGTTCCTCTTGGCGCAGTAGCTTCTAGAGAACATATTTATGATACTATGGTTGACGCTGCTCCAACTGGCGCTATAGAATTTTTCCATGGCTATACTTACTCTGGAATTCCATGTGCAGTTGCTGCAGGACTTGCAATGCAAGATATTATTGAAAAAGAAGATTTAATAAATCGTTCTAAAGAAATGTCTCCATATTTTTTAGATGGTCTATTTAGTCTTAAAGATATTGATGGTATCACAGACATAAGAGGTTATGGAATGATGGGCGGTATCGATATTCAAATGGATGAAAGACTTGGTAAAGCTGGGTATGCATGTTTTAAATCTTTGTTTGCTTCAGGATTAAGTCTAAAAGCAACAGGTGACTGTTTAATTGTAGCACCACCTTTTATTTCTGAAAAAAAACATATCGATGAAATAATAGAAAAACTTAGAACAGGAATTACTCAGTACTTTAAGGACAAATAATGAGAATTGGTGTTCCGTCAGAAATAAAGGCACAAGAGTCAAGAGTAGGACTTACTCCTTTAAGTGTTCAAGAATTAACAAACCATGGCCACGATGTTTTAATTCAAGATAACGCTGGTTTTGGTGCAGGATTTGAAAATTTAGACTATGAGAAAGCTGGCGCTAAGATTGCACCAACAGCTGGTGATATTTTCAATGACTCAGATATGATTGTAAAAGTCAAAGAACCTCAATCAGAAGAAGTAAGTATGTTAAGAGATAATCAACTCCTCTTTACTTACCTGCATTTATCTGCAGCACCAGAATTAACAAAAGGCTTAGTTGAATCAAAGTCAATTTGTATTGCTTATGAAACTGTTACTGATGAGAATAATAGACTGCCTTTATTAGCGCCAATGAGTGCAGTAGCCGGTAGAATGTCGATACAAGCAGGAGCACATTCTTTGGAAAAACCACAAGGGGGGAGAGGTTTACTAATTGGTGGAGCTCCGGGAGTAAATCCCGGAAATGTTCTGATTTTAGGTGGAGGTGTTGTTGGTGAAAATGCAGCAACTATTGCTACAGGTATGCAGGCTAAAGTACATATTGTTGATAAATCAGAAGCTCGTCTTAAAGAGCTACAAATGAAATTTGGTGATCGAATTGTACCTCTGGTTTCCGATGAAATAAACTTAGAAGAGTATGTTGCTGAAACAGACTTATTAATAGGCGGAGTATTAATACCTGGGGCTAATGCACCTAAATTAATTTCAAAAGAAATGATTAAAAATATGAAAAGAGGGTCTGTAATAGTTGATGTTGCGATCGATCAAGGAGGTTGCGTTGAAACAAGTAAACCTACAACACATGCTAATCCGACGTATGTTATTGATGATGTGGTTCACTACTGTGTTGCAAATATGCCAGGAGGAGTTCCTATGACCTCAACTTTGGCTTTGAATGCCGCCACTCTACCGTTCGTGCTTAACCTCGCTCAAAATGGTTACCGCGATGCTTTAAATAGTGATGCAAATTTCTTGGCTGGTCTAAATGTATGTCAAGGGAATGTAACTTATAAAGCTGTAGCAGATGATTTGGATTATGATTTTGTTGATCCAAGTAAGGCAATAAACTAACTAATTTAATATGGCTGACTCTAATGATGAGTTAATGATGGAGACAATGTATTGGTGGGGAATACCAACATTGTTTAGATGCGAACATAACAAAGATTTATCTAAATGTGATATTGCTCTGGCAGGCGTACCACATAGCACAGGAAATGGCACGACTGAGAGAGATCAACATTTAGGTCCAAGAGCTGTGCGTCATGTATCAGCGGGATTAAGAAGAGTGCATTTAGATTTTAATATTAATCCATGGAAAAAGAAAAAAATTTTTGACTTAGGTGATGTAGCTCTTCCTCATGCAAATAATAATGAAAAGTGTATTGAGGATATTACTAATTTCTATTCCAAAATTGCTAGTGCAAATAAACCTGTAGTTTCAATTGGGGGGGATCACTCTATTACAGGAGGCATTCTTCAAGGTCTAGGTTCTAATAATTTAGAAATGACAAGTGGAAAAAAAATATCCTTTTTACATATTGATGCTCATACAGATACTTTTAGTCAACTTGATCATTTTATGGGTGCAAAAAAAAGTGCCGCTCATTGGGGCGCCTATCTAGTTGATCAAGGAATTATAAATCCTCATAATAGTATGCAAATAGGTATGAGAGGAAATCCTAGAACATTAGACTGGTTACAGCCAAGTTATGATTTAGGTTATAATGTAGTTACTATGGAAGAATTTAAAAAAAGAGGTCTAAAAAATGTCATAGATGAAACTCTTGATAAAATTGGAGATAATCCAGTTTATATCACATTTGATCTAGACTCTTTGGATGCTACAGTAGCACCTGCGGTCTCAAATCTTGAACCAAGTTTTACAGGCTTTAGTATTGATGAAGCAAAAGCATTGATACAATCTGTTAAAAATAAAAACGTTATAGGTGGTGATGTTGTTTGTTTAATGCCTACTAAAGATCAAAAAAATAATATCACTTCAATGGTTGCAGCTTCTATTATGTTTGAAATAATAAGTGTTATTGCATGCAAGTAATTAAGTAAAAACAATATTTCATCATGAAAAAATATTCACTTCATCAGAAACCAAATGATGGTGAAGAAAGAAAATTAAATAAACCCGTAATTTGCTATCCTAATCATACCCTAAAAGTTAAATATTGGGAAAATTATAAAAAAGCTAGAAATGATCTTGAGAAAATAGATGAAATTATTGTCCCTCCAAGAGATGCAAGATGTTTTGAAGTAAAGGCTGGATATTTTTTTAGAATAGAAAGTATTGATGGACCTCAAGTTGGTGATTTAAATTTATTCAATTCTAAAAATTACCAGGAGAAATTTTATTCAGGAAAAACAAGAGCAATACATGGAACGCATCTTTCACTAAAGGATCAAATGTGGAGTTCTCTCCCTTATCTTCGCCCTTTGGCAACAATTACATACGATACTTTAGATTGGTATGGATTTGATCAGGATGGAGGATCTGTTCATGATGTTATTGGTACTCGTTGTGATCCTTATACAAATAATTTAATTTCAAATAATCAGTACCATTATTGCTGTCACTCAAATCTAACTAGAGCATTAGTCAATGAAAAAAACATTAAAAAAGACGAAGCAGAAAGTCTTGTTCATGATGTGTTAAATGTTTTTATGTGTACGGGATTTACTCATGATACTCATCAATATTTTATGAAAGCAAGTCCAGTTAGACCTGGGGATTTTTTAGAGTTTTTTGCTGAGGTAGATTTATTGGGAGTGTTATCTGCTTGTCCAGGAGGCGATTGCAGTGCTGAGCATTCCTCAGATACGGCTAAGTGTTTTCCATTGCAGGTATCAGTATACAAAAGTAATTCTCAAGCTTTACATGATTGGACATCACCTGGTTTTTCAAAATACAACCAATTACATGGTTTATAAAAATTAAGTATAAATTCTTTTAACTCTTTTAGAGATAGAAGTAAGAATTTCATGACATATTGTGTTAGATTGAATTGCTATCTTATCAATCCCATTTGAATGATTAATTATATCCATATAGTCTCCAACTTTTAAGAATTTATTATTTTTAGAAATATCTACCGTTATCGAATCCATTGATATTCGACCTACGATATTAAAAGTTTTCTTTTTGTAATACACATGACCTTTATTACTTAATAATCTAGAAATTCCATCCGCATAACCTATTCCTAGAATTGCTACTTTAATTTTCTTTTTAGTTTTATAAGTCTGATTGTATCCAACAAATTCATTTTTATTTATTTCTTTTATTTGCAATATTTTTCCTTTTAGAGAAATAACTGGTTTAATAATTTTTTTCATCTTTGTGTTGTAATGACCTCCATACAAAGAGACTCCTGGCCTAACTAAGTCATAATGATAAGTATTTCCTAAAATTATTCCCATTGAATTTGAAAGGCTTTTATATTTAGCATTAATTTTAAGATTAATGGCTTTTATAAATTTTGTATTTTGAAAAATATTATAATTATTTTTGCCTTCATCTGCACTGGATAGATGACTAATGATTATATGAATTTTATTTTGAGGTGAAATT
>Ga0208127_1001783_pt1 | contig 10509 bp, 10 predicted proteins | sample ETNtaG_6_FD_185751 | JGI IMG/M metagenome (GOLD analysis project Ga0208127, IMG submission 185751) | Marine microbial and viral communities from oxygen minimum zone, Eastern Pacific Ocean - ETNP201306SV45 (SPAdes) (version 2) | ecosystem: Environmental > Aquatic > Marine > Oceanic ...
AACGCCAAAGAGGGCGGTATTTCGTCGACGCGAGAGAGCAGGTCCAAAAACGTCTGACGCTGGTATTCTTCGACAGGATCGAACCCATAGTCCTCGAGAAGCTCGTCCACCCGCGATCGATCGCGTCGCGAAAGGGATCCGCGACGCTCGAAATTCGCCATGAGATCCTTCACTTCGTCGCGCTCCTTGAGCAATTGGTCATTGGCCTCTTCGACAAATGGTAGCATGTAGTCGAAAAAAGCCTGTTTCCGTTCGGGTATGCTATCGATGAGAGCGAAGTCAGGCATAGGGCGCTCGTCCTCGCTCACCAACAGATCGAGAACCAGCGATCCTATTATCATCAGCAAGCAGGCCCCAGCGATCACCATCGCCAAGTCGCGTCGCGAACTTGTTTCCCAATCGACTCCCCGGAGCCATTTCAGGTTCGGTTTACGTTTCATTTTCCCTCTTTCCACAATTAAAGCCGGACTACAAATCCGTACGCTTCAAATGGAGGAAGATCGTTCCATCCATCCAATATTCGATATACTTGGCCTTCGATTGCACCCAGTCGGTCCATCCGTAAGGCGTTTTACCCGCGTTAGCAGGAGACACCAATTCCTTGCCGCCGTGGAACCAATTGCGGTAGCCCGCAAAACGTTCATTCGAAATTTTCACCACCAGTTCCTTGTCCTTATGCTCAGGATAGAGCTGCAGGTAGACGTTCATTTCCTTGTCCACCTTCACGTCCCTGACGACGCCACGATTGATAGCTATCGCCTGGTAGGGGCCGAAAACAGGCATGGGCTCCTGAGTCTGCTCTGCATTTCCGGTGACCCCCTGCGGACGCAAGGGTTCCGAACGCTGCTGCCCATGGAGCGCGATAGCGCACGCAGCAAGGGCTAGACTCATCGCCATAAGTTTCATCATCTATCAATATGAAGGCGCTTTTCCCCAAGTCAAAGCCGGTTGTCTAGAGAATTTCCTCCATCCATTCGCCCCTAGGCAAGGCTTGCGGGGATCAATTTCAACTCGAATGGGGCAGCAATGCGATCAGATGGCCGAGCCGAATAGTATCTATGGAAAGCGACTCGAGACGCAGGAAGCGGTGGAATATTCGTCCCCCAATACAGTCTATCGCCCTCAATTCACTCAGGACCGGCCATCCTCAACCTCCCATCGAGGTGTCGTGTCGCTAATTCGTTCCGAGCCTAACCCCTTCAAGGTCAGGCTGGTGACGCGCCAAATGACCGAAGAAGTCGGGTCCATGGCCCAATTGCATTCGGAACAAGCCCTTTGGGCTCGCCGTCGCTGGAAAAGCAAGCCGCAGGCGGCTGAGTCGAACAGGCTTGCAAATCTAGCGAATTCGTAAGATCGACGAATCCCATATGATTGGGAGACTCGGAAGGAAGAGCGTAGGACTCGTCAGCGAATTGGGCGAACTCGCCATGTTCGGCGCGCATTCCATGACCTCACTCCTGGGCCAGCGCCACGTATTCGAAAAACTCATTCGTTCGATATACGAGATCGGCGTTCGCTGTATACCAATCACGTTGATCGTTGGGCTCTTCACCGGACTCGTTTTAGGCCTGCAGCTCTACTATGTGCTAACCAAGTTCAGCTCAGAAAGCCTATTGGGCCAGGCCGTCGCTCTTTCGATTATCATGGAAATAGGGCCTGTTTTTACGGCGATCATGATCGTGGGACAGGCGGGATCGGCCCTATCGGCGGAAATCGGCATTCAAAGGAACGCGGAACAGATCGATGCCCTGAACACGATGCGCATCAATCCGCTCGGCTTCCTCGTTTCCCCAAGACTCTACGCCGCCCTCATCTGCTTTCCCATTTTAACCGCCTTCTTCGATGTCGTAGGCATTTTCGGAGGGTATTTAACCGGGGTCGAGATGCTGGGGGTCGATGCGGGCGCCTACTGGAATCGCATCTACGAAAGCGTGAGTCTGAAAAACGTAGGCGACGGCTTCATCAAGGCTCTGACCTTCGGCCTGATCACAACGACCATTTGCGCCTTTCAAGGCTATTTCACCCACACGAAAGCCAGCGTACCGGGGGCCAGAGGCGTATCGCAAACGACTACTCGAGCAGTCGTTCTTTCCAGCATCGCAATTCTCGCCAGCGACTATCTGTTAACCTCTTTCCTCTTGGAGAAATGAGCGCGTCCCTTCTGCAAATTCGAGGTTTGAGCAAACGATTCGGCTCGCAGACCGTGCTCGACGGAATCGATTTGGACATTCCGCTCGAATCCCACACCACGGTCATTGGCAAAAGCGGCACAGGCAAATCGGTATTCCTGAAGTGTATCTCGAAGTTGCTCCAACCGGACTCCGGGAAGATCTCTTTGAGCGACTCCGAAGCTGAATTTCCGCAATGCGCCTACATGTTTCAGCAAAACGCCCTGTTCGACTCGCTCACCGTTTTCGAGAACGTGGCCCTGCCGCTTCGCGAAACACGCCGCATCGCCAAATCCGAGCTACAGGAAAATGTCGACGACTTGCTTGCAAAGCTCGATCTGCAAGACGCCTCCTCCAAATATCCAGCCGAAATTTCTGGCGGCATGCAAAAGCGCGTCGCTCTGGCTAGGGCATTGATCACTAAACCGGAGATCATACTTTTCGACGAACCCACCACCGGCTTGGACCCCCAACGCAAGTTCGCCGTTTTCGATATGATTCGCAATTATCGCAAGCGATTTGGGTTTACCGTCCTCATGGTGAGCCACGACGTGCCTGAAGTATTCGGTATTTCGGATCAGGTCGCTTGGCTCGATGAAGGGAAGATCAAATACTGGGGCTCTCCCAACGATTTGCTCGCGGCGCCCCCTTCCGAACTCGAAGGATTTCTCAATCCGAAACTTTCAACCGAAGCCCCCGCTCTATGAAACAGAAGCAAATCGAATTTTCCGTCGGACTCTTCGTTCTCGTCGGCATCGCAGCCATCCTCTACTTGGCGATTCAGATCGGCAGCAGTCGCTTTCTGGGCGCCGACACGACCGTAGTCACCGCCCGGTTCTCGAACGTCGGTGGCCTTAACGAAGGCAGCAATGTAATGATCGCCGGGGTCAAGGTGGGCGTGGTGGGCGACATCGAACTGGATACGGAAAATCTCGTTGCGATGGTAGAGCTGAATCTTCACACCGATATCCTACTTTACGACGATGCAATCGCTTCCATTAAAACGAATGGTCTCATAGGCGACAAATTCGTAGCGCTCGATCCCGGAGGCGGCGGATTCGAATTGGAGCCCGGCGAGCCCATTGTAGATACCGAATCGGCAATTGACATCGAGAGCCTTATCAGCCGATTCGCCTTCGGAAGCTTGGAAGACGAATAATTGCCCCACTGAATTTGCAATCCAATCGAACTGCCGAACCGTTTACGCTGAAACGTCCTGAAATGAATAACTCACGCATTCGCGCAACGATCGCCCTCTTAGTCGCTGGTTTCGCATTCGGCTTTTCCTCGCTTGGAGCCGCCTCCCACGACGAACCTAAACAAGCTCTCGAATCCACTATTGAAGAGCTCATCGACGTCCTGCACGCGAACGAGGAGACCCTTTCCTTTGAAGCGAAGCGCGATCAAATAGTAGCCATCCTCAACAAGGACTTTTCCTTCGACATTATCATACAGCGAGCCCTCGGACGCAATTGGAACAAGCTGGACGATGCCCAAAAAGAGCAAGTGACCTTGCTCATCACCGATTTAGTGCTCAAAGCGTATATCAAGGAACTGAAGGATGGACCGCGGCCGAAAGTCCGCTATTCGAAGCCTAAAACCCTATCCAGCTCCAAAATCGAAATTCCTTCGAAAGTGGAATTGAATGGGACAGAGGTTAATTTGAGCTACCGTCTCGCCAATCTCAAAGATCGCGGCTGGCAGGTTTACGACGTTCTTGTCGAAGGCGTCAGCATGGTCAGCAATTACAGAAAGCAATTCGACGAACACTTCCAAAAGAAGACTGCTGTAGACCTGATCGAACTGCTTAAAGAAAAGCTAACGGATTCCAAGTCATGAAACGTTCGATACAATTCGCCCTATTCTCGCTTGCATGGGCATTGATCCAAAATGCGAGCTTGGCCCAAGATTTCATTGACGTCGACGACCTGATGGAGATCGACGAATTGCTCGACGACGACATCACCAGCAATGCCGAGATCGCCGATCCCCTGGAAGGCCTCAATCGCTCGATCTTCGGTTTCAATAACTACGTTTACAATAACGTCTTCAGCCCCTTTACCAAAGCCTACGTAAAAGCTGTGCCTCAACCTGCGCGCAAAGGCGTTGATAATTTTTTCGACAACCTGGAATACCCAGTACGCCTTGCAAGTAACGTATTGCAGTTCAAATTCCAGCGAGCAACCGATGAGACTGCCCGCTTCCTCGTGAACTCGACCGCAGGCGTCGCCGGGTTCATGGACGTGGCCAAAACCGACTTCAACCTGGAGGTCCCTGAAGAAGATATCGGACAAGCCTTTGGGGCATGGGGAATCGACCACGGATTCTATGTGATCATCCCCTTCATCGGACCATCGAGCTTGCGCGATTTCGTCGGTCGCTTCGGAGCGAATGTCATCGATCCGATCTCGGAACCTTCTTCGCATATCGACGACTCGCAGGACCGATTCGCCCTTCAAGCCGTGGACACCGTCAATGATCTTCCCGAGATTATCGATCTCTACGAATCGATAACCGAATCGGCAATCGACCCTTACACGGCTGTACGCGACGGATACGCTCAATTTCGAGCCCGTCAGGTCTCGGAGTAGAAGCGGAGCGCGGTCCGCTCGTTAACTTTCCGCCCTCGTTTTCGCGTCTTCCAGGATGGCTTGCTTCAGCGCTTCCAAAGTATCGCGCGTCTTGGCTTTGGTCGACTCCAAGGAACCCGCCCCATCCACTGCCTCGTTGCCGAACAGGTAGAATTTGATCTTCGGCTCCGTTCCGCTTCCTCTCACCGCGTAGCGATAGCCATTTTCGAGCTCCAGAAAGTACAAGTCTTGCTTGGGGATCTCCTTGCCATCCGGATCCGTAACCGTTTCGCGACCGAAGTCGGTAAATCGGTCGACTTTCGATCCTAGAAACGACTCGGGCGGATTGGATCGGTAGGTCTCTAGAATTCGAGCAATCTTCGCGGCGCCCGCCGCGCCTTCGTATACGATCTGACCAAGAGTCTCCAAAAAGTAACCATACTTCAAATACAGTTCATCGAGATATTCCAAGATAGAGCTTCCGCTCTTCTTCAGACTCGCAGCCAGCTCGCAAAAGATAACGCTCGCAGCATTGCCGTCTTTGTCCCGCACGGCGTCCGTAGGCAGGTAGCCATAGCTTTCTTCGCCTCCGAAAACGTAGAAGGTGCTGCTCTTTTGCAGAATCTCGGAACGTTCCTTTTGACTGAGAGAGTCGTAATCCAGCTCGGAACCCGTTTTCGCCAAATAAGCTTCGCGGGCCTCCTGCTCATATAGCCTCAGCTTCTCGCCAATCCACTTGAACCCCGTCAACGTATTGATGCACTTGATCCCATGCCCCTTTGCAATTGCATCCTGCAAAGGAGACGTTACGAAGGTCTTAATCAAGGCCGCCGCCTGCGTCCCCTCCTCGGGAATCCAGCCCATGCTCTTGAGCTTACCAATTCTGTAGTCCGCTAGCATCGCCCCAATTTGGTTTCCCGTTACGAGAACCATTTTTCCATCCGAGCCTCGGGCCGCTACTCCCATGCGGTCGCAATCGGGATCCGTACCCAGCAAAATATCGGCCTCGATACTCTCAGACAATTCCGTGGCTTTAGACAGAGCCTCCGCGTTTTCCGGATTGGGCGATTTGACGGTCGAAAAGTTCGAATCCTGAACCATCTGAGATTCGACTAGCGAGGCCTTCACTCCCAAACGTTCGAGAGCAGGCAAGGTCGAAATCGCTCCCGTGCCGTGAATGGGCGTAAACACGACGCTCAGTCCCGATCCTTCGAAAGCGCCGGGATCGATAACCGTTTCGACGACAGCATCGATGTAAGCTTCATCGATATCCCCTCCCAGGGTAGTCACCGAAGACAAATCGACTTTCAAGTAATCCTGCAAACCTTCCAAGGGCACTTGGTCGACTTCCGCGATAACTCCTGTGTCGTTTGGCGGCACCAGCTGCCCTCCATCGGAAAAATAGGCTTTGTATCCATTATCGTGAGGCGGATTGTGACTGGCGGTAATAACGATACCGCACGTAGCGCCTAAGTGACGTACGGCAAAGCTCAGATGAGGCGTCGACCGAGGGCCGTCGAAAATGAATGCTTCTCCGCCCAGTCGCGTCCAAATGGAAGCCGACAATTCGCAAAAGAAGCGGGAAAAGTGTCTCACGTCGTGAGCGATTACCAGTTTAGCCACGCCGCCGCCATTCGACTCCAAGTGCTTGCTAGCGAACCGGTACAACCCGATCGTTGCGCGGGCGACCGTATACTCGTTCATCATATTCGAACCGACCCCAGGATGAGTGGGTTTTCCGGTCGTATCCATTTCGCCCTTCTCAACTGAAGTCGGCGTGGCGCCGATCGTACGGCCTCTCAGTCCGCCCGTTCCAAATGCGATCTTCTTGTAGAAGCGATTATTGAGTTCCTCGCCATTGCGGGTTTCCAGCAATTCCGTTAAGCTGGATATCGACGCGTCCGACAGGAACCCGCCATTTAGCCAGACTTTCAAATTGTCTGCCGCTTCGTCGAGCAAGGAACCGCTTCCATTAAGATCATCCGTAAGTGCGAGCAAGGAATCATTCATCGCCACCAGTTCTGGCTAATAAGCCTGGAGAATCAACAGGAAACCGAACCGGCGCGTGTTCGAAACCGCATTGCTCTATCTTCGCCCTACAGACCACTGCGAATAGCACCAGAATCCCTATCTTTTGTATGGGCTTCCCATTGCGCCATTTGACTATTGCCGGGCGCAGCTAAATACGCATGGTCGCAACGTCAAACAGAACACGAATTAGACATCGAAATGTCCGACCAGGATTTCACCTACATCATTGGCCACAAGAATCCCGATGCCGATGCGATTTGCTCAGCGATCGCCTACGCGAACTTGAAAACGCTTCAAGGGTACAAAGGCTTCATTCCCGCCCGGTGCGGCAATACGAATGCGAGAATCGACACGATTCTTCAAAAATTCAGCCAACCAACCCCGCTTTACGTGGGAGATGTATCGCCTCGAGTAAAAGACATCATGATCCGAGACGTCGTGAAAATTCGCGAGGACGCGACGCTCTTTGAGGCCCTTGAGCTAATCGACAAATTCGATGTGCGCGTTCTTCCCGTTACCGACGCCCAAGATAAGCTCAAAGGCTATGTCTCCATTTTCCAGATGGGCGACTATTTCGTGCCAAAATTCCATGAGCCCAGATCCATGCGCCAAGTGCACACCAGCATCAACGATGTCGTCACTGCGCTCAAAGCAGACGTCAAATACGCGCGGGACGAAGACAGTCTGGAGGACATGTTCGTCAAGATCGGAGCTATGGATATTCGTTCCTTCGGCAAGTTCACCGACGCCGACGCCATTCCAACGGAAGAGACCATAATCATCGTGGGCGACCGCTGGGACATTCAGCAACGCTCCATACAGATTGGCGTGCGCTTGCTGGTAATCACTGGCAGCCTCGGCGTGGATGACGAAGTGGTCGAACAAGCTCGCGAGAAAGGCGTTTCCTTGATCGTCAGTCCCTACGATTCGGCAACGACGGCCTGGACCATCCGCACCGCATCTCGCATTTCCAAACTCGTCGAGACTAACATGGTAACTTTCGGACCCGACCAGCGCCTTAGCCAGGTCAGTCGCCGTATCGCCAACTCTCAGGCTCAAGCGTTCATGGTAACGGACGAGGACGACCATCTTGTCGGACTTTTCACAAAGACAGACATCCTCAAGCCCATTAACACTAATCTCATTCTCGTCGATCACAACGAAATGAGCCAAGCGGTTCCCGGCGCGGCCGAGGTCAACATTCGCGAGGTCATCGATCACCACCGCCTCGGGATCAATACGGCCCAGCCGATTCGCTTCATCAACGATCCCGTTGGATCGACATGCACGATCATTGCTCAGCTATTCCAGCAAAGCGGAATCGACCCTACGCCGGAAATTGCCGGAATCATGATGTCCGGCATTATATCGGACACCTTGAATCTCACTGGCCCAACGGCGACCGAGACCGACAATGAGATCATCGCTTGGCTCGAATCGATTGCTGGCATCAGTTCTGGCGACCTCGCTCAAGAGATTTTCAATAGCGGTTCCGTCATCCTATCCATGGAGGCCGACGAGGTCATCAAATCCGATCAGAAGTTTTACGACGAAGGCGGTCTCCGTTTTTCCGTCTCTCAAGTCGAGGAGCTCGGGTTTAGCAACTTTTGGGATCACTCCGAAAAGCTGTCCGACTCTCTCGACATCTTCGTCGAAGCGGAAAGCCTCGATTTCGCCTGCGTGCTCATCACGGATATCAACAAGCACAATTCGCTACTGCTTGTTCAAGGCGACGAGGAATTCATTAACAACATTTCCTATCCCGCCGTGCAAAAAGGTCTCATATACGACTTGAAAGGCGTCGTCAGCCGCAAGAAGCAACTGATCCCATTCATAACGAGCTCGCTCAAAGGAGCGGCCATGGGAAGCTAAGCGTTCGGTTCCGCTAGAATGAGGTCCGCAACGACCTCTTCGCCATCCACTACGAAGTCGAATCGCAAGTGCTTCAAAACGCCAATCGTCGAGAGGAAAAGCTCGTCGCCGCTAAGCACGGTCGGAATCGTCAACATCGAGTCGTGATCCCGGTCCGCCATGGCATTCTTGAATCCACCGCCAAACATATTGGTCAACTCTCCGCAAACGTCCGATACGATATCGTCTCCCAATTCATCGCCGCTTAGTCCTGTGATCTTTTCGGCAGCCCGGGCAACGAACTGCGTTTTCATATAGAGGTAGACCAAACCATTTACCTCCCCGACGAACCCCACCGATCCTACATGAACCGCCATCAAAGGTTGCCCTCCTAGCCCAGGCGACTTCACGTTGCGTCCCGTAATGTCCTCGTGAGAGCGATATTCGCTCTGATAACCCAGCATCGTATCGAAAACGCTGGCGAGCGATTGCGAAACGATTGTCTTCAAATCGTCTATTGGAATTTCAGGTACGCTCATTAGATTATTGCGATAAAGGCTAAATCGTCTACATCCTAGCCCTGTTGAGCCCAAATATCGCCCCTCGGAAAGAATTTGGCAACAGAACGAATCACTGCCTGCAATCCAGAGCCCCCTTCCAGAGTTTGTTTTACCAATAATTGAAAGCGATATCTCGAAATCCTTCGCTCCTCGATATGCAAACCAGCTTCTACGAAACCAACAAGGCCGTCAGCGAGTATCTGCTCTTTCACTACGGGAAAGAGAGCGACCTTCTCTTTCAGGGCGTTGGCCCCAAAGATGCGCTCGACTTCGCCTGGCGAACGGGCGAGCTGCACCAAGGATACGATCTCGAGCGCCGTCGAGCCCTCGACCTAGGCTGCGCCGTGGGAGGAGCCTCGTTCTCCTTGAGCCGGAGCTTCGAGGAAACGCTTGGAATCGATTTCGCCCATGCCCTCATAGATGCGGCCGGGCGCATGACCTCCGAAAGCGAGATTGCTTTGCCCGTAGCGATTGAAGGCGAATTGACGCGCGACGTCAGCGTTTCGCTAAGGCCAGAGACAAGACCCGATCGCGTTCGCTTCGCTCAGGGCGACGCGATGGACCTGGACCCTAAATTGGGTCGATTCGACTTCGTTCTCATGGCCAATCTGATCGATCGTTTGCCCGATCCAGCGCGCTGCCTCGATAGCATTCACATGTTCGTCGAAAACCGTGGCATTCTCGCAATCACTTCCCCCTACACTTGGCTCGAGGAATATACGCCTAAGGAAAAGTGGCTAGGCGGCTTCGAACGCAATGGACAAGCAGTACGCTCGCTAGACACTCTGTCCGAATTGCTCGGTCCACGATTCGAACTTCTAGATACGCGCAACATGCCCTTTCTGATTCGCGAGCACGAGCGCAAGAATCAATACACGATTGCCCAGGCTACCATTTGGAGAAAACGCGACATATAATGCCTACTCTCGCTTCCCGATTCGCAGTCGCCGCTTGCGTCGCTTTTTCCCTGCTCTGGGCGGGCTGCAGTCAAAAGGACGATACCAACGAATTGGTCGTTGGAATGGAGCTCGCCTATCCTCCCTTCGAGATGACTGACGAACGCAACGAACCGGCAGGCGTAAGCGTGGAACTCGCTAAAGCTCTCGCCGCCGACCTCGGCAAGGAATTGAGAATCGAGAACATCCCATTCGCCGGTCTCATCCCCGCGCTTAGGACCGGCAAGATCGATCTAATCATTTCTTCAATGACGCGAACCGAGGAACGAGCTCAATCGATAGCATTCTCGGACCCCTACTTGTCTACCGGGCTCTGCGCATTGATTTCCAAAGACGTCAACGCGGAATCGATCGAAGAGCTCGACAAAGAAGG
>Ga0208127_1001787_pt1 | contig 10500 bp, 6 predicted proteins | sample ETNtaG_6_FD_185751 | JGI IMG/M metagenome (GOLD analysis project Ga0208127, IMG submission 185751) | Marine microbial and viral communities from oxygen minimum zone, Eastern Pacific Ocean - ETNP201306SV45 (SPAdes) (version 2) | ecosystem: Environmental > Aquatic > Marine > Oceanic ...
GATTGTTCAAACAAATGACCCATAGCGATAAATGCGTCATCTAAGGGAGGTTGTTAGTAATGGAGCGACAAATCCGTCTTGCCATCGGAATTCTCATCCTCTTGCTGATGAGTCCATGGAGTTCGATGGTAAGTCCTGAGACAGAATCGTCCAAAAACCTCGACCCTGATCGAAACGTTGAGTTTTTCTCAATACGGACGGATGCGTATTCCGACTTTGTTGGCACGTATGAATCATCTATACTTGAGGAACAACGACCGATTGAAGCCCATTCCCGTCTTGGAATCTTTTCAGTCAATGGCCTTGAACTCAATCGGCCGTTGACCACAGATGTTCTCGAGCCTCGGATGGATGTTCAACTCCTTCTCATCGACAATGCTCGTCATATGAGCGAAGTACGTTCAGAACTGTCAGAAATTTCTGGTTTGGAAGTAAGAGAATTTGTCTCTCCTTCAGGTTTGATGGTTCAAGGAACAGCACCTGCTTTCCTCGCAGTGCAAAACGAACCAGCAGTCATTGCTCAGTGGGATGTGCCGTTGGCTATGTTCCTTGACGATACCCTTCTTGATGCGATGATGTTCGAAGATGGAATCGAAGCAATCCAAGATCAAGAAGTTCGTCTTGAAGGTTGGTGGGAGGATCAACAAATCGATGATGTTTCAATTGCTGATTCGGATGGAAATACAATTCAACAATCGCTTTCACAAGTCGCTGCACTTGCTCTCAAAGATGCAGCACATCTCGATCAAGGACAATACCGTGGAAACCTAGCCGTCAACAATCTTCTCGACATTGTCCGCCAACCATCCGTAATGTGGTTAAGATTTGAACCACAGATGACAATCGATAACGATCAGTCGAAGAATCACATGAAGATCAATACGATGCGTTCGTATTTCACCACTGACCTTGACGGCTCCGGCCAAATCGTTGCCGTCGCAGATTCAGGTTTGGATGAAGATCATGGTGATTTTGGTACACGTGTTGTCGGAAATTATGACGTAATTGGCGATGGTTCAACTGCAGACAAGCACTCAGGTCACGGAACACACGTGTCTTGTACAGTCCTTGGCGATGGAAGCAAGGGCGGTTATGCAGGTGTTGCACCAGATGCTGAATTGTACTTTCAAGCAATGGAAAACGACAATACGGGTAATTTTGTTTCACCTTCACTAAACTATTTGCTCAATACCGCATACAACGCTGGAGCAAGAATTCACACAAATTCGTGGGGTTCTGCAGCAACCTCAACTCAGGGCGAATACACTTCAGAGGCTGAAGCGGTTGATGATCGTTCATTCAATTACGACAAAGTAAGCAATGGCCAAGAAGGACTTACAATTCTTTTTGCGGCTGGAAATGATGGACCTGGTGCTGGAACAGTTGGCTCTCCATCAACTGCGAAGAACGTCGTAACCGTAGGAAACCACCAAGCTCGATACAGCGGCGCACCTGACAATCTCATGTCGGGTTCATCACGTGGTCCGACCGATGATGGTCGCATCAAACCCGATATTATTGCACCAGGTGGATACGTACGTTCCTGTCGTGCGCAAGAAGCACAAGACATTGGAGGCTCAAGTTGGCAATCGACATGGTATCTTGAGTATACGGGGACGTCCATGGCAACACCGAATGCAGCAGGTGCAGCGACACTGATTCGAGAATATCTTATGGAAATTGCACAACGCCCATCACCTCAAGGTGCGCTTGTCAAGGCGCTTCTCGTGCTTGGTGCAACGGACATCAACACTCGCGATATTCCAAACAATGACGAGGGTTGGGGGCGAGTCAATCTCAAAGAAACGCTTGCACCCTCACAAGGTCGTGGAATCTGGGTTGATGATCGGTCTGTATTAACCAGTTCAGGTGCATCAAAATCCTACGTCTTCAATGTCACATATGCCAATTCACAACTGAAAGCAGTTCTTGCATGGTCCGATTATCGAGGTAGCCGATTTGCCAGTAAGGCGTTGGTTAACGATCTTGATCTTGAGGTGGAATCGCCCGATGGAACGGTCTACCTCGGAAACGATTTCGCGAATGGGCGTTCCACCACAGGAGGAACAAAGGACGACATCAACAATCTCGAAGTTGTTCTCATCGATATGGCGATGAAAGGTATCTGGACAGTACGCGTCAAAGATGCTTACCATGCTGGTAGCGGAGCGCAGCCATTTGCAATCGCAGTTTCAGGACAAGGTGTCAACGATTTACGGCCAGATCCTCAAGTTGTTGCCAACTCGATGCTGTTGAACGTCACGATTCCACAAGTTGGTGATCAGGTCCGTCTCACCACTGAAGTATTCAACGGAGGTAACATCAAGGCGGAATCGGTTGATCTTGCATTCATGGTCGATGGGACGGAACAGGATCGAATCACACTTGATATCAATCCAGGTGCAAGTCGTCAATCGACGTGGTATTGGACGCCTCAACAATCAGGAGTGACAACGCTTGAACTTCTCATCGATCCGGATGATACGATTGAAGAGATACGAGAAAACAACAACGTGTTGACAAAGATTGTTGATGTGACTGCACCAGGCGTCAAAGTTACTGCAGATCAAAGTGAACGGCAAGTCGAGTTTGCTTCACAAACGACATCGACTTGGAATCTAACACTAGAGAATACAGCACTGTTGGAGACAAATGCCTCTATCGATGCTATTGGCGTCTATCTTGATTCAGATGGAACAGAAATGCCTTGGTATCTTGGAATGACCGCATCGAACTTTACACTTCAAGGGAAAGCAACGGCCGATGTTTCTTTGACCGTGGTATATCCTGAAGCACCTGAACCGGGTCAGTATCGCATCGATATTGTCGGTCTTGATGTGGACAATGGTATCACATATCCGCTCTCGCTCTACCTCCATGTTCTCGATATTCCAGAATTCCGAATTGAATACGATTACACCGTTGTTCCAGTCCACCCAGCAGACCCAACCGATCTTACTGTTCGTGTGTACAACGATGGAAATACGGAAATCGGTTACGATCTTTTCCTACAAGCTCCAGCGGGCTGGAGTGCTGGATTTACGGACTTGAGCAACGATCCTGGTGCCACATCGGGTTCAACCGGATTGATTGCAAAAGGCGGTCAAATGGATGTAAGTATGCAATTTACACCTCCACAAGTTTCCACAGCAGCGGGTACATCACGTATGGTCGCCCTTACTGCAATTTCACAGACCGAACCATCACAAACGTGGGAAGTTGACATCCCAATCGAAGTCATGGAGGTGCGAGAGGTCGAACTTATCCTCGAATCTGATCTAGGAACGCCTCGGCCCGATGCATTGCTCAATCTTTTGTTCACGATTGAAAATCGTGGAAACGTCGATATGACACTCATGCCGAGTTTGACCTTGCCAACAGGATGGTCTTCACAAACACCATTGCAAGCCATTGAAATGGGCTGGACTGAACAATCGAAGAATATCCTCATTTCAATTCAAGGGAATGGAAATGCTCTCTCTGGCCCGATTCAACTGAACCTCGATGTTGGTGCACAACGCTTCAGTTGGTCGGGTGATATCGATGTGCTTAAACTTCCACAACCATCGTTGGCATTCTCTGAATTAGCATTCGAAAATGGCGAAACATTTGATCATCCATTTGGACCTGGATCGCATCCACCAGGCCAAGAAATGACCTTCACTTGGTTGCTGATCAATGAAGCCGACGTTGCTTGGAGTCCATCGATTTCAACCTCTCTATCCCAAGGCGTATTTGGTGAATGTTTGGATGTTCCAACTGTAACTGATGACGTTGTTCCAGTCGTTTGTTCAATCATCCTTCCACTGACGCTTGAAGTCGGTTCACAGCCATCGTTTTCCTTCACTTTGTATGATGATGATGTTTCCCTAACCGAGGGAACGACCATGCTCGTAGCCGAACAACGTAGTATTGAATGGGAAATTACAGGCTTATCCAGTCTTGACGATACGGGCTCAGGGACGATTCAGGCCCGCATACTGAATACGGGAAACGTTGCTCTTTCTCACCAACTTCTCCTCGAAACCTCAAAAGGTCTTGAAGCTTCGATTGTTGGCGAGGATATTGTGAATGCAGTTGCAGGAGATTCCCAACAATTTTCAATCCAACTAACAGGTACGTCGAAGGGTTCGCAACAACTCTCACTCCAACTTTCTGGTATTCAAGAAGTGGAGTATTCCTTCGCAAGGATCGATATTGAGATTTCAGCATCTTTTGATGATACTGAATCGAAAGGAAACACGGCTTTGGTCGTAAGCGCTGGAATTGCGCTTATTGTCACTCTCTTGGCAATTTTACTCCTTCTTCGAGCAAAGGGTGTGAAGCAACAGCAACCTACGCCCGCGCCTCTCATTCAACCACTAGCACAACAACCTGCGCCGACATGTTGGTCATGCAGATCTCCAATCCTTGGTTCGATGAAAGGTTGTCCAGGGTGTGGTGCAAGATACCATGCAGATGCTCCATCCTGCCAAGCGGTGGATACATGCACGAATTGTGGCGCATCATCCGAAGGCTTCGTTTCGGCATGATTCGTGAACATCAAAGGACATCCTTTTGATAGGTCAACGCCCCCCGCTCAATGAAGGAGGGTCGTCTATGCAGCAAACGAAGCAAAAGAAACGCCTTGCAGTTCTTTTGATTTCATTGATGATGTTCTCGATGTTGCCCCTTGTAGCGCCTTTGGCTTCAGCTGATGGTGCAAGGGATGCGAACATCCAAGTTACGGTCACTCCATCGGCGCAAACCATCAATCCTGGTGAAGCAGGAGAGTACACAGTTCGTGTTTACAACTCAGGATCAAACGCTGTAACCGTCCAATTGAGTACTGCAGAGGGAACTGAACAAGATTGCAGCGCATACACATCGACGATTACTCAAATCACAGGCCAAATCGATGCAGGTTCGTACGAAGAGGCTACAATGAACGTTTCATTAACCCAAACTGCAGAAGGCTCTTGCGATACAACCGTTACCGCAAACGCTCAAGATGCGCCCGAGCCTCCTGAACCACCTGGTCAACCAGCAACGGAGACAGCAACCGTTACCACAACAGCAGGTGATGGTTCAGGAAGTGCATTGTTCGGTGTTGACCTGTCGATGGAAGTATCCAGCAAGACATGGGGTGGAGAAGAAACAACTGAATGGTCCTTGATCGTTGAAAATACGGGCCAACAAGAATCAACCATCGATCTCTCAATCGACGAGGATAATGAAGCATCTGGGTGTTCGATTCCTAGCGGATTATCTCCACAACTTTCTCAAACATCAGTAACGCTTGACTCGGAAGAAACCACCGAAGTCATCGTATCATTGGATGTGTCCAATGAACAAGAAGCGGACAAATATTGTTGGGAAGTAACGGGCACGGTCAACAGTGACCCTACTGGAAACTCAAGCGATTCACAAGCCTTTGACATCACTGTACCGATTCTCAAGGAATGCAGTCTGTCGCTTTCGAAATCTTCCACAAATGTTCAACCTGGTGGAGAAGATACGGTTACTGCAACGTTTACCAACGAAGGAAATTCCGACTGGACCATACAGGCCGCTTCCGCAGGTCCAAAGGCTGGTTGGATTACATTCGTTGGAGGCTCGAGTGGAACGCTTCCATACAACGGTGACGGAACCAAGGCATTCAACTTCAAAGTCAACCCCGATGACTCTGTCAACGCTGGAGAAGAGCAATCAATTTTCATTCAAGGAAAAGATAGCGGCCAAGTCAAGTGTAACGCAGAATTGATCGTTACTGTCGGACAATCTTATGGAGCGATTATCACAATGGTATCCTCTCAATTGAACAACATCGAACCAGGTACATCAGCAACAACCTCGGTAACGGTCGAGAACACCGGAAATGGTGTTGACACATTCAGAATTATCCCCTCTTCAATCCCGAGTGGTTGGTCGGTTGAATTAGAGGATTCAACGGTTACGCTCGATTCGAAACATACACCAAATCGGAAAGAAACGATTGACGTAACCGTTACGCTACCGGAGGATGCCTTAGCAACTGAACCCGAGACCATCGACCTTGCAGTTGCTCCAAATGCCGGAGGAGAGCCATACGACGATGTTACACTTTCTGTTTCTGTTGCAGAAGTTCATGGATTCGAGGCGGACTCAATCGCACTCTCACAAACCGGTAAGGCTGGTAATGAGGTTAAATTCCCATTCGATATCGAGAATACAGGAAACGTCGAGGATCGTTTCCGATTGAGCGTGATTCAACAAACAGCATCTCCGGCATGGTCGTACTTCTTTGAAGATGAGGCAGGTAATCGATTTAACGAAATTTCTGTTGATGCTCGTGATACGAAATCGCTCTTCTTCATTGCAACAGTGACTGATTCCGATGAATATTCGACTTTTACGGTGCGAATCACCAACAAGGATGACTCAAACAGCATCGATGACGATGGCGATGGTATTCCAGATAACCAGCGTGAACTACGATTTACTGCATACCTTACAACTCGAGATTATGCCATGGATGTTCGCCTCGAAGAAGGTGGTCTCGATGGACGAACCGGTGAATTGATCCTCGCTCCGGGCGATGAAGAGACGGTTGGTATGTGGATTCGAAACATGGGTAATGGCGACGATACTGCAATCCTTGAATTGACTGGACTGAACGGTGTTGCCACGCGTACTGTGTATTCCAAGGGCTTGCCAATCCCCGCAAACAATGAGATCGATGTGCCATTTGGATATGGTATCTGGGACGAGAACAACAGCGTCTTCCTTTTGGACGCGTCAGGCTCGCCATATACCAAACCGACAAAGGCACTTATGGAAGATTACATGGTGTTCGAGCTGAACATCACCCAAGGTCATGAAGCGCGACCTTATGAGATGTATCTTGAAATGAAAATCGAAGTCAATCAAGCGACCCTCACGGGCGAAGGAGGGAATCTCTACATCGTGGTCACCAGCAAATCCAATGCTGCGAACCGAACTGGACAAGCGACAGTTTCGCTAAGTGTTCAGAAGATTTTCGATTTAAACATCCTCGAACCAGAGACGACCTCGTTTGATTTGACCTATCCGCAAAGCATGTCGTTCACGGTTCAAATCCGAAACGATGGGAACATTGAGACAGAAACGGAGGTCTTCGGTTCCGATAACCTACGTGGATGGAAGATTGAACTGGAAGATCCTGAGGACGATTGTGAGATCATCAGTACCTCTTCACTTCTCTGTTCCATCGGCAAGGGTGAAATCAAGAACATCACCGTTGAGATCAAACCTCCATTTGGAGCGGAACTAACCGACACCTTTGACTTCACCATTTCTGTTCAACCAGAGGATATTGGCGTCATTGGTCGAGAGAATCAACAATTCGATGTGACTGGTCAAATTGAAGAAGGACTCTTCGGCCTTGCTGATGATACGACGTTAACGATGTTCGCAGGTGGTTTCCTCCTTCTTGTCGGGGTCATCTTTTTCCTCAACCGTCGGCCTTGATGTGCTTGACGTCCATTGAAATCTATCCTGTCGAAGCGATGAATTCTTTCATGGTCGACTGGGAACGCTTATGGAGGGTATTCAAGTCGGTTTATACAGAGAGCGGATGCTTTCTTGAGGCGATGACAAATGGTCGATACAGGTTCAGTTCCGAGCGCCTACCTTTCGATTGCATTCTTGGCGATTGTAGGTATTCTCATGCCTCTTACCAACTTCATCATGTCATGGGCGCTTCGTCCACGAACAGATCCCTCTCGGCCACACATTACCAAGTCGTATTTGCTTGAAGGGTATGAGCGTGACCACAGCCTCTATCCTCGCCGTCTTTCGACCTTCGAGTGTGGAAGTGAGCCGATTGGTGATGCAATGATCCAATTCCATTTCCAATACTACTGGTATGCCATCGTTTTCCTCGTCTTTGACGTCGCGTTCATGTTCCTTGTTCTTGGAGGCATGGTCGCTTCCGAAGAGACTTCAAAAGCGTCAGGAGACATCGCAAACGCTGAAGCAGGCTTAGCCATCATCGCTGCCTTCTTCACCATCATGTCGCTTGGCGTTTGGTACGTATTCCGCAAGCGAGGTCGAATTTACATCTGAGGTGAATCATATGGCAGAATCTGGAGAAAATTATACCGCATTCAACAGCCGTGCATTGGTTGAAGTTGTCGGCGACGTTACCGACGAAGCGCTCAAGGCAACCAAAATCAAGCAATTGCTCTCCGTCCTTGCTGGACGGTTCTTCAACTGGGGTGGCCGGAAGTCCCTGTTTACGCTTCACTTGGGTATCAAGTGCTGCGCTATCGAGATGGCAGCTGCGGCGACACCTCGTTTCGATGGAGACCGATTCGGTGTTCTGTTCCGTTCATCGCCTCGACAATCCGACGTTCTTCTCGTCAATGGTCCGATCAGCAAGAAATTCGCTGACAAGGTTGTCCGTCTCTGGGAGCAAATGCCAGAACCAAAGTATTGCATTGCTATGGGCGAATGTGCTATCTCTGGAGGGCCATACTTCCAATCCTACAACATCCTCGAAGGCGTTGATACCGTCATTCCTGTCGATGTTTACATTCCAGGCTGTCCACCACGTCCAGAAGCACTCATCGATGGATTCGGACTTCTCCGTGAGAAGATCATTCGAATCGGTGGCGCGCCAAGCACAGGCCGAGATGGCGAAAAGCCAGTTATTGTAGGAGAGGACTGATCATGGGAATGAGCATTTCTGCAGAACAAAATGCAGCAGCAGCATCCGAATTCGCTGAATTCGCTGAGAAGCAGTTTGGCGGTAGTGGCGTAACGGTTTCTGTTGAACATCACAGCAATGCGGCGAAGTACGCATTCGTCCGTTTGACTTGCCCTCCACAACACTGGATCGCTCTTGCAAAGTGGATGCGATTTGATGCTGGCGTGAATTATTGTTCCATGATTACAGGAACACACTATCCTGATGGTGCTGAGCGAGGTTGGGGCGTTGCTTACCACTTTTTGCGACAACCAGTTCGAGATGTAGAACCCTTTACGGCAGATGTTCTCAAAGCAAGCGATCTTTCTGGTGCTTCGATTCCTTTGGAGATCGAGGTCCTCATCGACCTGCCTTCTGGCGATGCACCTGTTGTCCCAAGCGTTCAATCGATTTGGGTTGGTGCTGATTGGAACGAGAAAGAGACATGGGATCTTGTCGGCATTCGCTTCGAAGGTCACGAAAACATGCATCGTGTCTTGAATCCTCACGACAGCCCTGAAGGATTCCATCCATTGCAAAAGCAACATCAAATTCGATATCATGATTTCAATGAAATGTATGATGATGCACAAGGATTTGTGCGTAAACCTGCGGATGAGGGCCGCGTGAAGTGAGGTGAATATATGGCACAAATGTGGATTACGATGGGGCCTCAACATCCGATGACACACGGACTGTGGACACTTCGTGTGAAGGTCGATGGTGAAACGGTCGTCGATACGGAAGCAGAACTCGGCTACATCCATCGTGGTGTTGAGAAGATTGCTGAAGCACGAGATTTCACGCAAGTTACACCATACTGCGACCGTCTTTGCTACGTAAGCGCAATGACATGGGCTAATTCCTACATCTATGCAGCAGAGGACCTTCTCGAGGTTGAAGTTCCTGAACGGGCTGAATTCATCCGTCTTATTGCTGCTGAATTGCAACGTCTTGCCTCGCATCTGATGTGGCTTGGAGCATTCGGCCCAGATATTGGAAATCTAACGCTCATGACATGGTGCATGCGTGACCGTGAGATGTTCCTCGATCTTCTCCAAGAACTTGGAGGTTCGAGAATGCACTACAACTATCCCCGTATCGGTGGTGTCAAGCGAGACCTTCCCGTTGGATTTGCTGACCGAGCACGAGCCAAGATTAAGTTGTTCGAGAACCGTATCAACGAGTACGAAATGATGCTTGACGAATCGACCATTTGGTTGGTTCGACTGCAAGGTGTTGGTTATGCACGTGCTGAAGATATGGTCAACTCTGGCGTGTCCGGTCCAAACGTTCGCGCTGCTGGTGTCAACTATGACGTACGCTGGGCGCACCCATACTCCGTATACGACCAAGTCGATTGGGAGCCTGCTGTTGAAAAGCCAACATCGGTGAAAGGTGCAGATTGTTACGACCGCTACCGTGTCCGTATGGAAGAGATGCGACAATCTTGCAAAATGACGCTCGATGCTCTCGACAAAATTCCAGGTGGAGCAAACACACATTACAACACGGGTGATGAAATGATCATCGCTAAGGCGCCAACACGTGCGCCAGAAGGTGCGACTGGCTTCAGCAATTATGAATGCACACGAGGCGCTTCTCAATTCTACATTCAAGGTGGTGGCGATGGTCGTGGAAAGAATCCTTACCGACTTTCCATTCGCTCACCGATGTTCATTACGATTCCTTATGTTGCAAAGACCATGATTGGATACAAGGTTGCTGACATCCCTGCCATCATGGGTAGCTTTGACCCCTGTATTGGAGAGACGGACCGTTGAGGTGATACGATGGATGACAAGTACGACCTG
>Ga0208127_1001788_pt1 | contig 10497 bp, 3 predicted proteins | sample ETNtaG_6_FD_185751 | JGI IMG/M metagenome (GOLD analysis project Ga0208127, IMG submission 185751) | Marine microbial and viral communities from oxygen minimum zone, Eastern Pacific Ocean - ETNP201306SV45 (SPAdes) (version 2) | ecosystem: Environmental > Aquatic > Marine > Oceanic ...
TGGTCGATGTCCGAATCACTCAAATCTTCTAACCCAATCATTTCCATGTTGAAGTTGCGGTCGTCAAAAATGCCGTCTTTAGCATAAATATAGGCAATTCCACCACTCATACCGGCAGCAAAATTACGCCCTATCTTACCCAAGATAACAACTTTTCCACCAGTCATATATTCACATCCGTGATCACCAATACCTTCAACCACAGCAATTGCCCCAGAATTTCGAACGCAAAAACGTTCTCCGGCGATCCCATTGATGTAAGCCTCACCGGCCGTTGCACCATACAAACAAACATTTCCAGTAATGATATTTTCTTCAGGTTTAAATGTTGCTGTTTCAGGTACTTTTGCTACTAACCTAGCACCAGATAATCCTTTTCCGAAATAGTCATTGGCATTTCCAGTTACTTCCATATGAAGTCCTTTGGTTGCAAAGCAACCAAAACTCTGACCAGCAGCACCAGTAAATAATAACTTTAACGTGTCTGGTGGAAGCCCATCTCTTCCGTGTGCTTTAGAAATTTCATTACTTAAAAGGGCACCAACACTTCGATCTGTATTCTTGATATTAAAAGACAGTGTCTGTGCTTCTTTTTTGATAATGGCTTTTTGTGCTTTTGAAACAATGTCTACATCAAGAACGTTTTCTAGTCCGTGGTCTTGTTTACTCATGTTACGTACTGGCACTTTATTTCCAACTTGAGGTTTATATAAAATGGCTGATAAATCAATGCCTTGAGCTTTATAGTGCTCAATGGCTGTATTCATATTAAGTTTTTGGCTTTGCCCAACCATTTCGTCAATAGTTTTAAACCCAAGATCTGCCATAATGCTACGTAATTCCTCAGCAACAAAATGCATAAAGTTGATTACATGCTCTGGCTTACCTTTAAAGTTTTTACGAAGCTCAGGATCTTGTGTAGCTATACCCACCGGACAGGTATTGAGGTGACATGCGCGCATCATGATGCAACCAGATGCTACTAGTGGGGCAGTAGAGAACCCAAATTCTTCAGCACCAAGTAAACAAGCAATGGCAACATCACGACCTGTTTTCATTTGCCCGTCGCACTCCATAACAATACGCCCTCTGAGGTTATTCATAACTAGCGTTTGTTGGGCTTCAGCGATTCCTAATTCCCATGGCAGCCCACAATGTTTAAGTGATGTGAGTGGTGATGCTCCAGTTCCTCCGTCAAAACCTGCAATCAAAATTACATCAGCTTTTGCTTTGGCAACACCCGCAGCAATTGTTCCAACACCAACTTCAGAAACTAGCTTGACATTAATGCGCGCTTCTCTGTTAGCATTTTTGAGATCGTAAATTAATTGTGCCAGATCTTCAATAGAATAAATGTCGTGGTGGGGTGGTGGTGAAATCAGCCCAACATAGGGAGTCGAATTTCGTACAGATGCAATATAAGGGTTCACTTTAGGCCCTGGCAGTTGCCCACCTTCTCCAGGCTTTGCGCCTTGTGCCATCTTAATTTGGATTTCACGTGCGTTTGTCAAGTAATGTGAAGACACACCAAAACGCCCTGAGGCAACTTGTTTGATGGCAGAATTGCGCCATTCTCCGTCTTCATCACGGGTAAAACGCCTTGGGTCTTCACCACCCTCTCCGGAATTGCTCTTTCCTCCAATGCGATTCATAGCTTTTGCTAAGTTTTCGTGAGCTTCTTCACTAATAGACCCTAAAGACATTGCTCCTGTCTTAAAACGCTTAACGATACTGGTCCACGGCTCTACTTCATCAATTGGAATGGGATCCAAATCGGTGAATTCAAACATGCCACGCAGTGTCATAAGTTGTTTGGTTTGGTCGTTAACAAGTTTGGAGTACTCCTCATATGTATCATAACTGCCCTTACTTGTAGCCAGTTGTAATTTGGCAATACTTGCGGGATTAAGCATATGCGCTTCCCCATTACGGCGCCAACGATAGCTACCCCCAATTTCTAAATCAATTCCTTCTCCAGCGGTTTTTTCACCAAAGGCAAATTCATGACGCTTGGCAATTTCTTGCTCTACCTCTTTTAGACCTATTCCCTGAATTCGGGTAGCCGTATTACAGAAATAGGTGTCGACAAAATTCTTGCTCAGTCCAAGGGCTTCAAATATTTGCGCACCTCTGTAAGAGTGTAGTGTTGAAATACCAATCTTGTTCATGATTTTTACAAGACCTTTGGCAATGGCTTTATTGAAATTTACAATGGCATTTTCCGATGATAAACCTTTAATAGCGCCTTTCTCCACCTGAAACTCAATAATTTCATTGACCATGTATGGATTGATGGCACTTGCCCCGTACCCAAATAAAGAGGCAAAGTGATGCGGTTCGCGTGGTTCTGCAGATTCAATGATAATACCAAACCGAGAACGTAATTGATGCTTCATCATGCCGTGGTGTACAAATGAACAAGCCAGTAGCATTGGAATGGGCGCTTTGTCTTTGCTGATACCACGATCTGATAGTATGATGATGTTTGCACCACCCTCAACTTCTTTTTTTACTTGATTTAACAAATCTTCTAGGGCGCGTTCCAGACCATTATTCCCTTCTTTGGCGTTGTATAGCGCACTAACCGATTTGGATTTAAAATCATCATGCTCAATAAACTTGATTTTGTCAAGATCCTCGTTGGAAATGATTGGATTTTGAATACGTAGTTTTTTTGCGTGTTGGGCTGTAACGTCAAAAATATTTGTGTCACTTCCCACAGACATAGAAGTGTCTGTCACAATTTCTTCGCGGATTCCATCTAGTGGAGGGTTAGTAACCTGAGCAAATAATTGTTTAAAGTAGTTATAGAGCAGCTGAGGCTTGTGCGATAATACTGCAAGCGGCGTGTCCGTACCCATAGATCCAATAGCCTCTTTGCCAAGTGTACTCATTGGGGTAATTAGAGTTTTAATATCTTCCTCTGTGTAGCCAAATGCTTGTAGCCTTTTAATGAAAGATTCTTTTTCAATAAGTGTTTTGTTTCCTGTGTATGGAACTTCCTTAAGATGAAGTAAATTTTCATTTAACCAATCTCCATAAGGATGTTTAGATGAAATTTCTTCCTTAATCTCTTGATCTTCAATAATGCGACCTTCTTCCATATCAACCAAAAACATTCTTCCAGGTTCAAGACGCCCATGAAGAGAAACATTAGCAGGGTCAATTTGAATAACGCCAGTTTCAGAAGACATTACTACATACCCATCTTTAGTTACTGTGTACCTAGATGGTCTTAGCCCATTTCTATCTAATATTGCGCCAATGTATTTTCCATCTGTAAAAGGAACACTTGCAGGTCCGTCCCAGGGTTCCATAATACAGGAGTTAAATCCATAAAAATCTTTTTTGCTGGAACTCATTGATTGATGCTTTTCCCACGCTTCTGGAACGAGCATCATCATCACTTCAGGAAGTGAGCGCCCCGAGTGTGTTAACAATTCAACGACCATGTCCATAGATGAGGAGTCGGATTTGCCAGGAAGCACGATAGGCGTAATATGTGCCATATTATCACCGAAAGATTCGTTTTTGAAAAGTTCCTCACGGGCTTTCATCCGCATTACATTGCCACGATATGTGTTTATTTCTCCGTTGTGGCACATATAACGAAATGGTTGTGCTAAGTCCCAGGTTGGAAATGTATTGGTGGAAAATCGCTGATGCACAAGGGCTAGGCGAGTTACAACTCTTGTATCCTTGAGGTCTAAGTAAAAGGATTCTATGTCTTCTGGAAGTAAAAGGCCTTTGTAAATAACGGTTCTTGTACTGAAACTTGGTAAATAAAAATATGAACATTGGGACATCTTACTGCCATAAATACGATGTTCTGCGCGCTTTCTGGCAATAAAAGTTTTTCTGTTCAAATCATCTTCCGACAATTTCCCTGTAATGTCATTTACAAAAACCTGCTTAATGTTTGGAAGTGTTTTGGATGCTATTTTACCAACTATGTCAAAGTTGGTAGGAACATGTCGCCATCCAATTATATTTAAATTCTGCCTACCTAATTCTTCTTCAAAAATTTGAATACAATGCTTTCTTTGATTTAATTTTTGTGGCAAAAAAACCATTCCCAAAGCATAAGATTTAGAATCAGGTATTTGGAAAGGAAGAACTGCCTTCAAATATTCGTGAGGAATATCGATCATAATTCCAGCTCCGTCACCTGTTTTACCATCTGAGCTAACTGCACCCCTGTGTTCCAGTTTGCATAATATATCTAAAGCTTTGCCAATAATGTCATTGGTTCTTTCGCCCTTTAGACTACAAATAAAACCTGCACCACAATTGTCGTGCTCGTTTTCAGGATGGTATAAACCTTGTGGGTTTGGTAACATAAATCAATTTTTATCAAATATAATAGCTGGCTGTAGCTTTTATTAAATATGAGCTAACCTAATGTATGCCTAATGTAACTTTCATAAAATTCATGTTAAATATTATGAAATCAGAAAAATAGACATACCATAATTAATATTATTCAAATCTGAATAATATTGAATATTACAAACCCCTATTTATTATGGGTTAATAGCTGTTTATTAAATGTTTTTTACAAATATACCCCATTTATTTGTGGGTATAAAATCAAAAAAGTAAAATTTTAATACAACTTAAGTGTTTTTTGGTAGTATAAACTGATGTTTTTAATGTTTTTTTAAGCAAGGTTACATTGTTATATTTGTTTTCGACTTAATATCAAACATAATTATATGGATACCCTAATAATTATTGTGTTTTTTTTAGGCTACCTCGCCATCACACTTGAACACAATTTAAAGATTGACAAACTCATTCCTGCACTGGCCATGATGGCAATTTTGTGGGCAATGATTTCTCTAACTCACATGCCTGTTTTTGATATAGACACCATTGCCAGGAGTTTGCATGAAACACATATTGAAGAGATTTTATTACACCACTTAGGCAAGACAGCTGAAATCCTAGTTTTTTTAATAGGCGCTATGACTATTGTTGAAATCATAGATTATTTTGATGGCTTTGCAACCATTAAAGGGTTTATCCGTACTAACGTGAAGGTCAAACTACTTTGGATATTTTCGATACTGGCCTTTATTCTTTCTGCCATTATTGATAATTTAACCGCAACTATCGTGCTTATTACCATACTGCAAAAGGTTATTCAAGACCGTAACACACGGCTATGGTTTGCAGGACTTATTATTGTTGCTGCTAATGCTGGCGGTGCCTGGTCTCCAATTGGCGATGTTACCACAACAATGCTTTGGATAGGCAAAAAAGTAACTACCCCAGAACTCATTAAATACCTTTTTATACCTTCTGTAATCTGTATGGTTGTTCCTACGCTAATTGCCAGTCGATATAAAGCTTTTAAAGGAAACATTGATAATAAGGACATAGGAGAAATTACAAAATCACCTTTTGGCTCAAGAATGCTTTACTTAGGTTTGGGTTCAATTTTGTTTGTTCCTTTTTTCAAGCAAATCACACATTTACCACCTTATGTTGGTATGATGTTATCTTTGGCTATTGTTGCTGCCTTCGCTGAAGCCTACAGCAGTACCAAATTCTCCATTTCTAATATTGATAAAGAGGCAGATGATCACGCCATTCACAGTCCTGTTCATGCGGCTTTAACAAAAATTGAATTACCCAGTATCTTGTTTTTCCTAGGCATACTGATGGCCGTAGGTGCCTTAGAATCTTTGGGGCTTTTATTCAATTTTGCGGGTGACCTCACTCAAGCCATTCCAAATATGGATATTGTTGTTTCCCTTTTTGGAACAATATCTGCCATAATTGATAATGTCCCGCTTGTTGCTGCCAGTATGGGTATGTTTGCACAAGGTCCAGACGACCCCATTTGGCACGCCATTGCTTTTGCTGCTGGAACTGGAGGTAGTATGTTGGTATTTGGTTCTGCCGCTGGCGTTGTTGCTATGGGCATGGAAAAAATCAACTTTTTCTGGTACTTTAAAAAGATTTCCATTCTCGCATTTGTTGGCTTCCTGTCTGGTTATCTAACATTTATGTTGATGCGTGACTTTATTCTAGTATAGTGGATTATGCATCTGCTATAAAATGGCTACATGCACAACTGCCGATATATCAACGGGTGGGGAAAGCTGCTCTCAACTCCAATTTAGATGGTATATCTAAGCTAGCTAAACATCTTGGTAATCCCCACCAAAAATTTAAAAGCGTACATATTGCTGGCACCAATGGCAAAGGTTCATCTGCACATATGCTTGCATCAGTACTACAACAGGCAGGTTATAAAGTAGGCCTGTATACTTCTCCTCACTTAAAAGACTTTAGAGAGCGGATTCGTATCAATGGCATTCCCATCGACCGAGATTACACAATCGATTTTGTTGTTTCAAATCGTGAGTTTTTTGAGCAAGAAGCTTTTTCTTTTTTTGAAATGACTGTTGGTCTTGCCTTTGATTATTTTAATAATCAACAAGTAGATGTGGCCGTTATTGAGGTTGGCTTGGGCGGCCGTTTAGATGCTACCAACATTATATTACCAGAGGCGTGCCTTATCACTAATATTGCACTAGACCATCAGCAGTTTTTGGGCACAACAAGACCAGCCATAGCCAAAGAAAAGGGCGGTATCATAAAACCAAACATCCCCGTTGTTTTGAGTGTCTATGACAATGAAACTTTTGCTGTTTTTGATGCAATAGCCAAGCAATTAGTTGCCCCACTTTATGTTGCAGATAAATATTTTTATAAAACTGATTTACTTGGAGATTATCAGAAGCAAAATATCAATGGAGTGATTACCTTAATTAAGACGCTATCTAGTTTTAGTGTTTCAGAAATTGATATTGTCAATGGTCTTCAACGAGTTTGCAAAAACACTGGCATGCGCGGTCGTTGGGAAGTCTTGGGAGACAAGCCTGATATTATAGCTGATGTGGCACATAATAAAGCTGGTTTAGAAGTTGTTTTAAAGCAACTCACTTCTCTTAAGTATGATAATCTGCATATTGTCTTTGGCATGGTTAACGATAAAGATGTGGGAGATTTAATTACGCTTCTACCTCCAGATGCCACATATTATTTGTGTGCGGCAGCTGTTCCTAGAGCCATGGATGTGGCCAGCCTGTCAACCTATTTTAGTAATCAAAAAAGCAACTATTCTTCTTATGAAAGCGTTAAACATGCCTATGATGCAGCGCTAAATGCGGCATCCGCTAGAGATGTTATTTTTGTTGGTGGTAGCCTATTTGTAGTTTCAGAAATATTACCCTAAAAAAATAAAATTAACTTGTTTTGGAACGCCTGTTATTTTATATATTTGCAGCCCTCGGGCGCTTAGCTCAGTTGGTTCAGAGCACCTCGTTTACACCGAGGGGGTCGGGGGTTCGAATCCCTCAGCGCCCACGATCAAGCGTAACTTCGTTACGTTTTTAATACATAAAAAGTGCAACAAGTTTTACTTAATTGCGCTTTTTTGTTTAAAACGTCTGGACTGCAAGGACAGGAAGTTACATTTGCAGGACGGGATGCAAGGGAAAAACTGAAAGTTACTCCCTTCGCGCCCACATTTTTAATCTCAACTTCATAGTTGGGGTTTTTTTATTTTCAAAATGAGGAAGTTTATTTTAGTTTTTTTTAAACAAAAAATAAGCATAAAGTATTGTATTTGAATTATCGACTAATCGCGTTAAAACCTCAAAGCAGCAATCTATCATTTAATATTTACAATATCTTTGCAGTAATTAAGTTTTCTAATAAACCAAGAAGTATATGTGTGGAATTGTAGGATATATTGGTCATCGAGATGCATATCCCATCATTATCAAAGGTTTAAAACGCCTTGAGTATAGAGGTTATGACAGTGCTGGGATAACCCTTTTTGGAGACAAAAATGTTGTTGTAAAGACAAAGGGTAAGGTTTCTGACTTAGAACGCATTGCCGCTTCAAATTTGAGTAATGGTAATACGATTGGTATTGGGCATACGCGTTGGGCCACACACGGAATCCCATCAGACTTAAATTCTCACCCACACCTTTCCACCTCTGGAAAAATAGCTATTGTTCACAATGGTATTATTGAAAATTACGCCTCGTTAAAGAAAATGTTGTCAGACAACAGCTTTCACTTTAAATCAGACACCGATACTGAGGTACTAGTAAACCTTATTGAGTTCATCAAGACTTCCCAAAATGTTAAGGTTGGTAAGGCGGTTCAAATTGCGCTTACCCAAGTGGTGGGTGCCTATGCCATTGCAGTCATTGATGAAGATAGACCTGATGAAGTAGTGGTTGCCAAACTGGGTAGTCCCTTGGCCATAGGTATAGGCAAAGACGAGTATTTTATTGCCTCCGACGCCTCGCCTTTTATTGAATATACCAAGCGCACCATATACTTGGATGATAACGAAATGGCGGTTATTTCTAAAGAACAAGGTTTTAAGATGTACTCTATCACAAGTGATAAAGTGATTACACCCATTATCCAAGACATTCAACTATCGTTGGAAACCATTGAAAAAGGAGGCTTTGATTATTTTATGCTTAAAGAAATTCATGAGCAACCCCGCGCCATTATTGATACTTTTAGGGGGAGATTGTTGGTAGATGAACAGCGTATTAATATTTCAGGTATAGAACAAAATATTGAAATATTTAAAAACGCATCACGTATTACCATAATAGCTTGCGGAACTTCTTGGCACGCTGGTCTGGTAGCAGAATACTTATTTGAAGATGCGGCACGTATCCCCGTTGAGGTAGAGTATGCTTCTGAATTTCGTTATCGCAATCCCGTTATCAATAAAGGAGATATTGTTATTGCTATTTCTCAATCTGGTGAAACCGCTGATACACTTGCAGCCATAAAGCTTGCTAAAGAAAATGGTGCTTTTGTATACGGTATTTGTAATGTCGTTGGCTCTTCTATTGCAAGAGCTTCCGACGCTGGTACATATACACACGCTGGCCCTGAAATAGGGGTGGCATCTACCAAAGCCTTTACTACCCAACTTACAGTGATTATCATGATGGGACTGCGTTTGGGACAACTTAAAGGAACCATTGATAAAGCTACTTTTGACCGTGTTGCCAAACAATTGTTAGCACTACCAAAAATGATAGAGGTTGTATTGACCTATGACAAACAAATTGAAAAAATCGCGCGTGAATATAAAGACGCCTCAAACTTCTTGTATTTGGGTAGGGGTTATAATTTCCCTGCCGCACTCGAAGGTGCATTAAAGCTTAAAGAGATTTCTTATATCCATGCTGAAGGTTATCCCGCAGCAGAGATGAAGCACGGACCAATTGCACTTATTGATGAAAATATGCCCGTGGTGGTTATTGCAACCAACAAGGGGCATTATGAAAAGATTGTCAGTAATGTGCAAGAAATAAAATCGCGAAATGCCAATATCATTTCAATTGTTACCAAAGGAGATGAAAGTGTTAAGTTACTTTCGGACCATGTAATTGAAATCCCCGAAGTAACAGAAGCCTTAGTGCCTATATTGGCTTCTGTTCCGCTACAATTGCTTTCATATCATATTGCCATTATGCGCGGCTGTAATGTAGATCAACCCCGAAACTTGGCAAAGTCTGTTACGGTGGAGTAAGTTTATGGGATGGAAGTTGTAACCCCAAAATCATAATTATAAGTTTTTCAATATCAATTACTACCACCAAACTTTGGGAATCAAATTATAGTGATTACCAACAGTATTTATACAATCGTATTTGTGAGTATAAAGATAAAAGTGTAACCCCTGTTGGTTACCGAAAGATATCCCAAATCTTCAATAAGGAGGGATTAAGAACACCACGTGGGAATGTGTTTAAGAATAACAATGTTAATTCCATTTACAAGAAGGGAAAAATTAGAGAGGAGAGAGTTTATAGAAAAGATGTTGTTAAAATTTCTCAACCAATAATAAAGGTATATTAGAAACGTTTTATCTAAAGTTCTATTTTATTTATTTTTGAAAAGTTAATTATTAAAACAAATTTTATGTTATACATTTTCTTTATCATTTCATTTTTATTGAATTCCGATTTGGATAATCACCCGAAAATTTTAACCGTAAAAGAATTTAAGATTGAAAGTTCATTACCTACAGAAAATATTTTCACATCTAATAATTTTAGTATTTCAAAATCTAATTTTAAAGATGAGAATTTTTACATTCTGACATCAAGAAGGAATGATAATCAAGAAGTCTTTCAGACCCTATTTTTAAACTCAAAATCTTTCGAAAGTATTTCTAAAATGAGTATAGGTCAAGAGTTGAAAGTATGTGTTTATTATTACGAAAAAGAATTAGAATACAGAGAAGATATTAATTTAAGTGATGAAGAGTTATCTAAAGAAGTAACTTACATTGAAGGTGTGAGAAATCAGAAATATTATTATGAATATTGTGGAACAAACTTATTTGTAAAGAAAACAAATGACAACAAATTATTAATACTGATAAACAATTCCCTTCAAACCCCTTCAAATTGGTACGATAACAAGGAAAATT
>Ga0208127_1001789_pt1 | contig 10496 bp, 6 predicted proteins | sample ETNtaG_6_FD_185751 | JGI IMG/M metagenome (GOLD analysis project Ga0208127, IMG submission 185751) | Marine microbial and viral communities from oxygen minimum zone, Eastern Pacific Ocean - ETNP201306SV45 (SPAdes) (version 2) | ecosystem: Environmental > Aquatic > Marine > Oceanic ...
GTGCAACTAAATGGAAAAGATCTTCTCGAAATGGAGACATGGGAAAGGGCTAGAGAGGGTGTGTTCCTATCATTCCAATATCCGCAAGCAGTTCCCGGTCTACAAGTTGGAAACTTCCTACGTAAATCAGTAGCAGCAATATTAGGAGAAGATGCAGCTAAAGGAAAAGATTTCAGAAATAAGCTGAAAGAATCAATGAATGAATTAGACATCCCTTCATCATTCCTAGGAAGATATGTAAATGATGGTTTCAGTGGTGGAGAGAAAAAAAGATTCGAAATTTTACAACTAATGCTAATGACACCAAAGTTAGCAATTCTAGACGAGACCGATTCAGGATTGGATATTGATGGAATAAGGACTGTTGCTAAAGGAATCAATGCTGCAATTAGAGGTACTGATTCGGGAGCATTAATCATTACTCATTATTCTAGAATCTTAGAGCATGTGAAACCCGACAAAATTCACGTACTAATTGGAGGTAAAATTGTCAAAACAGGAGGCCCTGAGTTGGCGTTAGAATTAGAAGAGAAAGGTTATGACTGGCTGGAAGACGGTTTGGAAAATTAGAGGTGATTGAATGGCAGAAAATGACGCAAGAGAAGCAGTAGGAGACTACAAAGCAGGCTGGCACGATCCTGAAAACTCAACAATTCGTTTTGATGCAGGATTATCAGAAAAAGTGGTTAGAGACATTTCTGAACTTAAGAATGAACCAGAATGGATGACTGAGATGAGAGTTAAAGCATTCAAACATTTTGATGAACGTCCGATGCCTACTTGGGGAAATATGTCAATGTTAGAGGAAATTGATTTTGAATCCATTTGTTATTACCTCAGGTCATCTAAAGCTACGGAAAATGACTGGGAAGATGTACCAGAAGATATACGCAACACATTTGATAGATTGGGAATTCCTGATGCTGAACAAAAATGGCTTAGTGGTGTTACAGCACAATATGAATCTGAAGCAGTTTATCATTCAATAAGAGAAGACTTGGAAAAACAAGGTGTTGTTTTTCTAGACATGGATAGTGGGTTAAGGGAGCATGAAGAATTAGTGAAAAAATGGTTCGGAAGTGTAGTTCCTTATTCGGATAATAAATTTAGTGCTCTAAATACAGCAGTTTGGTCAGGTGGATCATTTATTTATGTCCCAAAAGGAGTACATGTAGAATTACCTGTACAAGCATATTTTAGGATTAATGCAAAAAATATGGGTCAATTCGAAAGAACTTTGATTATTGCAGATGAAGGAAGTAGTATTCACTACGTAGAAGGATGTACTGCGCCTACTTATTCTACCGACTCATTGCATTCAGCAGTGGTTGAGCTCATAGCATTACCTGGAGCTCATATAAGGTATAGTACTGTCCAAAATTGGAGTGCAAATGTATACAATTTAGTGACAAAAAGAGGAATTGCCCATGAGAAAGCAAAAATTGAATGGGTAGATGGTAATATTGGCAGTAAGTTGACTATGAAGTATCCTTCAGTCATTCTAAAAGGAGAGGGTTCACATGCAGAAGTTATTTCTGTTGCATACTCCGGTTCAGGACAACATCAAGATGCAGGTGCGAAAATTCATCACCTAGCTAGCAATACTACAAGTAAAATATTGTCTAAATCAATTAGTAAAGATGGAGGAAGAGGCTCATACAGAGGACAAGTTACTGTCTCTCCAAAAGCTGAAAACTGTAAATTAAATGTGGTTTGTGACGCTCTAATACTTGACGAAAACAGCAGGAGTGATACATATCCAACAATGGAAGTTGCTAATCCAACTGCAAGATGCGAACATGAAGCCAGTGTATCGAAAGTTAGTGATAATCAACTATTCTATCTGATGAGCAGAGGTCATTCGGAGGAAGAAGCATTAGCCCTAATTGTAAATGGATTTTTCGAACCCTTCACTAGAGAACTTCCTATGGAATATGCTGTTGAGCTAAACAAATTAATGGCATTGGAAATGGAAGGAAGTATTGGTTAGGGAGTTTATCGAATGGAATCTAAAGAAATTTATCTATCTCTAGATGAACCGGATAATTCCGATCATCTATGGAGATATTCCCCTTGGAAGAAAGTACATCCTACAGGGAATGTAAATGAAATTCCGGACAATTTTGAATCTCCTAAAGTTAGCATATCTTATCTTGACGGAAGCGATCTTCCAAGTGAAACTATATCAATTGTCAAAGATGATCATGCTTCTAAGAAAAATAATTTTAGTGATCCAGTATCAATGAAATTCATTGAATCTGTATCTTATGATTCAAAATTTACATTAAAAGTTTCGAGAAATACTGTATTTGAACAACCAATTATTTTGAAGATTGATGCCGGTTCTGTAAACTCAGCAATGAACTTAAATTTAGAAATTGAAAGAAATTGTGAATTTGAATTAATCACATTGATTGGAGGAAAACCTGATTGGTTTGGGCTACTAAGAAATGGAAATATTGGCGACGGGTGCATAATTAATGACGTTGTAGTTGGTCAAATGAAACGAGGAACTTTACTTCGGGTTGATGCAGTAAATATCGGAAGAGATTCTCAGCTTAAAGCAGGAAGTATCAGTTCCGGTTCTGAAAGAACGAAGGCTGATTTAAGATATATGATGGATAAAAAAGGTAGTAACTTAAGAGTATTAGGATCTATCTTGGCAGCGGATAAAATGCATATCGATCATCATGTTGAGATTTATCATGATGCACCAGAAACATTCAGTAGATTAGATTGGCATTCTGCATGTGGAGGAAGTAGTCGAACAATAGGAACCGGAATGCTAAGAGTATCAAAAGGGGCAAAAGGTGCTGATGCGGGGCAATTATTCCATAACCTTTTACTTTCGGAAAAGGCGGAGGCTGATAGTATTCCTGAATTAGAAGTTAGTGAGCATGACGTGGTTGGTTGTGGACATGGAACTGCTAATGGCCCTATTGATGAAGAACAATTATTCTATCTTGTAGCGAGAGGCTTTAGTCCAGATGATGCTAAAGATGCTCTTATCGCCGCTTTCCTAAACACCACACTATCAGAGATGGGTAGCGATATTCTTCACCATTGGCTAGCTGAAAGTCTTCAAGATGAGTTAAAATCACTTACGACCTAGGAAATTAATTAGTACTTATTACATTAGCGAATATCATGGACCACGACCATTGTAACGATATCAATTGTTCTTGTGGTTTCATTGGTTCTGCAATTCCAGTCAGGCAACATATGGAATGTCCAAATTGCAGAAGGGTTGTTGAAGCTTGTTGTGAAGGAGTGCCTTTATACTAACAGTGTAAATTTTTGCGAGGAGGAACAGATGTTACGTAATGGAAGGAAGGAAAGGACTCGCGAAGAGAAAGTAGCGAATATTGTATCTGCAATTACAGCAATTTACCTAATTTTATTATTCCTAATCCCTGTTCTTTTAGCTACAAATACTGTTCCTGAATTATCTGGAAGGGCAAATCGAATTGATTATGCTACTGTTGAAGGGTGGGGTTCATGGGGGAATCAGAATGATGGCTTGAACGAAGATATTGGGCAGAATCAAGAAGTTTTTGGTTACTTTAGTTGGAGTGAATTAAATCCAATAGCGGCATTTGTTTACGCTTTTGGTGACTTAAATTGTCATCAAAAGAGCGAGAGATCATGGGAAATTAATGGTAATCAATTAGCAGTATGTGTAAGAGACGTTGGTTTATTCTTAGGATTATTTGTAGGCGCAATATTTTGGAGATATAGAGGATTAAACAGATGGACAGTTAGAGATTCATTCCTTTCTGTATTTGAGGATGAAAATATTACTTTCTTGTATGAAAAGGATAGGAGGATGATAGCAATGATATTTTTCCTTACAATAGGTGCCCTGCCGATTGGCTTTGACGGATTCTATCAGCTATTAACTGATTATGAATCAACAAATCCTATTAGATTAATTACAGGTACAATAGCTGGATTTGTTCTGTCTTGGTGGTTCTGCGCTGCAGTTAGTTCCAAAACTCAGGATTTTAATGATTCAAGTCAGGTTAAACTTCCTGCAAATGCTAGATTAGTTTTCAAGGATTGATTTTTCCTTGCCACCAATTAATAAAATCCTGTTCATCAATTGGTGGTTTAATAGACGATTTCCCATATCCTAGAATTTTAATTCTCTGAATGCAACTATTAACTTCTACGGGATATCTTTGTGAACGAACGATTTGGCCAATACAAAACCTTACGTGAGTATCAGGATTTTTTTCGATCCATGATTTAATCACCTTTCTAAGGGGCCATATGGCAAGACTGAGATAACCAAATGGCAATATCTGTTCTTTAATTTGATTCCTGGCAGTATCTCTCCCTATCAACGAACGATGTTGATGAATCCAATCTAAGTCTTCGTTCAGATACCTAATTATTTTATGACAGTGACTTTCAGATACCGCTCGAATTGGACCTTGAGCCGATCTTAATTCACCTACATCAGCATTGGCTATAATTGATAAAGTTCCAACTATAGAAGAAATAGAATGTGAAAGTACACTTTTTGGCACATAAGGATAATTAATTCCTTCCGAATTTAATATTTTAGTTTCATGTTGTTTTTGTGCATCTCTAAGTATTTGCCAAGGTTTCTTATTATTTAGCCAATCATCGCGATTACTATTTGGCTTAACACCTAGACCAGCAAGAGTTGTCTGACCCCTACTTTTAATCAATAATTTTCGAATTAAATTTTGTTCTACGATTTCGACTTTAACATTAATTGGATTTGGATGTGAATTCAAAAATCTTCTAACTCTTAGTCTTAATTCATTTTTGAAATCTTCTTCACTACTCTCATTTAGTACCGGGCCAATAATTGCACCCATGTCAAATGGGATTGGCATTTCTAATTCACCCGAAAGTAAACTATGATAACCATCTCTAATTTCTTTTTGCAATGAGCTTGTTTCAAAGTACTCCTCTTTTTCTGAATGCGCCCTTAGTGTACCGGTTCTAATTCGATTCAAAGCTAAATCAGGGTCGCAATCAACCCAGACACAAAGATCTGGAATCAAAGCAGCGGAGTTCATATGAGATACTTTTTCCAATCCTAATTTTCCCACAATCCCTTGATAAACTAAAGAAGAATGAACATTTCTTTCACTGACAACTACTCTACCCTCTTCCAAACGGGGAAGTATCCAACCATGGGAATGATCTACTCTATCTGCAGCAAATAAACCTGCTTCACCCTCGGGAGTCATTGTTTTAGTACGTACTGAATTAATTGCTAAACGCCCTAGAGGATGATCTCTTCTAGGTTCTCCAGTGATTTCTACCGAAGTGAAAGTAAATTCTTTTTCTAATACATCGGCTATTACTTTAGTCGCGAGACCTTTACCACTTCCGTCTCCTCCCTCAATACTAATCAGGTACATGTAAATCATTGACCCTCAGGAGAAATATAATCAGTAAATTGATCTCTAGTTAGATACATTAATCCGATACCAACTAATATTAACAAAGGACCTATGAAAATCATTCCTCTGCTAAATAGACCGAAAAAAGCTAACCACCAAGATCTATTATATTTATTGCCATTATATGCTTCTAATCCACCCACGATTCCTGCTAGACCTGATAGTAAAGTGACTGCAGCAACAAAGAAACCAACAAATACGGAATCGGCGAGATTGCTCTCACCTCTCATATCGATAGGACCTATGAATCCATCTCCCGATTCTAAAGTAACAATAATCTGAGAATGATCTCCAGGTACCAGCAGTATCTCTACGGTTTTATTATCCGGATGTTGGATATACAATATTGATGACTGCCTCGGCACATCAACAATAGAAAAACGACCACCGGAATCTGTTAAGTCACTATCTATGGTAGTCCTATCTTCGTTCAATAATTCAACTAGGACGCCCTCGATTGGATCGCCTCCAGTATTATTACTAAGTGAAGATATCACAACACCGTTGACAGTATCTGAGGATTCATCTGCACCAATTTGACCCATAATATCAGCAGGGTCTGCAGCCATTAGTAATACTCCTAACATTGCTCCTAAAGCACTTCCCAGAATAATGAGAATTGCTCCGGCAACTCTGGTAGCAGGATCTATTGAAAGATCATGCAACCACAATTCAAAACCTGAATCATTTTCATCACTCATCTATAATCACTCTGGTGTATCTTCAGTACTGCGAGAAGGGGGGGTATGTTGAGTTTGTCGCCTAAATATTTTGTAAAATAACATCCCAAATATAGGCCATGAGAAGGGCATAACAAAAATACCAATAATGATTACGAGAATTATTTGTAAAGAACTATAATTTCTATTATTACAACAGTCACTAGACTTTTCCGCAACTTGGCAATCTACAGAATCGGAGTCCAGGTCAACAAGATAATAATTTGACCAATTTTTACCAGTAATCCAAAATAGAGATGATTCTTCATCATAAGCGATACCGTTCAATTCCTTTGAATTATTATTTTCATATTGGATACGTATATGTGAAAAATCATATTCTGAACAAACATTCCCTGAAGAAGAATTTATGGCCAATATTCTATCTTCTAACCAAACATTAGCATATATCAAACCTGAACCAAATGGACATTCAAGTTCATTCAGTCTGTTTATTGGAGAATTATTATAGTAAACAGTCTGAGAATAAATTACTGATGAAAGATTATTGGGGTTAAGTTTCGAAATTTGATAAGAACCGTCTGAATACCAGATGTCACCATTGTGAGTGGAACAAAGCCCCCATCCTTCTCCATCAAATGAGAAACTATCGATTTGTTCTAAAGTAGAAATATTATAGATAAAACCAATATTCTCCCTCCATGTTAACTGAATTATATGATTATCAGATAATGCGATACCCTCAGCGAAATATATCTCAGATAAATTAAAAAAATTCTCAACCACTCCTGTACTGATATTCACGACCCTGATGCTAGATTCACCATACAGACCTGTACTCTCATATATTTTCCCTTCAAATATCAGTAAACCTTGTGTGAATGCTGAACTATCATGAGGGAGAATTTCAACTACCTCAGGAGAAATAATCTCAACATTGTTCGATTCAATAATTGACGAAGTATCAGACGAAACAATTCCTGAATATGATGAAAAAATAAGTATGAAAATCAAGAATGAAACCAATTTGGAGCCCCCCCCTTGGTTCGTCATGTACGAACGATGCTCCATCGATGTTAAAATAGGTCTCAAACGAGCATTAACTGGTAATAAACAGGATGTGGCATTGATGGGACTTGTTTACAAGGGAGAGAATCTTACAACTTCTTTGTTTATTGTGATTGTAATGCTACTGGCAAGTCTATCACCTCTAACAATGGCAAGCCCGGTAGATGATTCAGAAATTTCGGAATTTTCTTATGGTAGTTTAGATGATTTCAACCCCTCAGAAGAAGGGAAAAAATATATGTTTACTAATGAGTCAAAGCCAGTCTTTTCTGCTACAGGTCATTTGAAAAAGCAATGGATAGAAGATGGTTATCCGAATCTAATTCTACCTTTCTCTCAAATATATTTAAGCTCTAAATCTTCAGTTAGAAATTGTACGAACGCTTGGAGTCAAGGAGATACTGATACTGTGCCTTCAGCAAATGGTAATGTTCAAGCAACGGTACAAAAAATATCTTCAAATGCGGCAATATTTGTTGAAGATGGTCAGATTTTATCGGCTACTACTCTAAATGATATTGCCTCTACATTCGAATCAACAATTTTCCCGACAGATACTACATATTTCGGCTCAATGCCTGATGTGGATAATAACTGTCAATTGGAAATAATGATTTTAGCAATTGACGGGGGAGGAGGTATTGGAGGTTATTTCTCACCAGGTATTTCTTCACAAAGAGAATCTGTATTCATAGATGTAGATGATATGAGTTGGAGGAATACCATAATCGCACATGAGTTCCAACATTTACTGCACAATGCAAGAGATCCATTTGAAAATCTGTGGATTGATGAAGGAGCTGCAGATATGGCAGCCTACCTGTGCTTTGGAGTCACATCCACCCTTACTGGTCATGCTAATGAATGGTCACAAAATTCGAATATAAGCGTGAGATGGTGGAATCAGAGAATTGCAGATTATGGTGCTGGTTTCATGTTTTTAATGTATTTAGCGGATAAATTAGGGGGAGGAAATGCGATTCAAAGTCTGGTGGCGGATACTGCTACCGGAGGTGCTGGTATCGAAAATTTAGCGGCAAACCCACAACCTGGTTCTGTCTCAATTGGTACAACAATGAGTCAGATATTTGCTAACTTCAGTGCGGCAGTTACATTAGATAGTGCGCAAGGAGCATTTGGTTTTTCCAACTTGGATTTATCTGAAGCCTGCACTGCTGCCTTTATCTGTAAAGTACAAAAAAGTGGTTACAATGACCAATGGATAGACGATTGGACTAGTAATAGTGATTCGGTTGAAGGATGGGGAATGAGGTCGTATAAATTTGCACAAGGCTCAGGAGCGCCATTAAACCTGATGGTATCTCCTACACAGTTCGGTTTTGAAGGGATTATTATGTCTAAAGAAGCTGCAACTGGTACATGGTCAATGGATAGATTGAGGATTGATCCTTCAAGTGGCGCTGGAACTGGTTTAGTTTATGGTTTTGGAAATATAACTGATGAAGTTTGGTTAATTACGTGGTATGAATCAATAGTTGATGACTGTGATTACAATTATGTTAGTTGTGGAATTACAACTGGCTCCTACCCAGAGGCTGCAATTACAGTTCAAGCAGGATTGATTACTGACCCCGCAGAAGTAGAAATTGCTGCAATAGAAAACTTCGACAGAGACGGAGATGGACTTGACGATAGCAGTAGAATTGATCTAGAAGTTACATCAAATGCATTTTTTGAAATATTGGAAGTTGAAGTTAATGCATATCTGAATAATAGTATACAAGACACTCTAATCTTTGATATGACAGCGGGGAACAGTGTTGCCAGTGAAAAAAGTATCTGGTTCACACCACCTGAAACTGGAGATTGGACATATGGAGTTAAAATCACCGATTTCACAGGAGTTGTTGTTGACCAAGCGTTCGCATTACCAGTAAACGTTGCTAATATGAAGCCAGTCACTTCAGGCTCGTTAACGACAAATATTACTCAAACATGGCTCCCAGTAGCAATGTTTGGTTCAGGGTATGATGAATGGGGTTTCAGTCAAGTAAATGGAAGTTTTAGCCATAACGAGACGCCAATTGCATACTTCTGGGATTTGGGAGATAACACATCTTCTGGTTTGAAGAATCCAGTGCATTCATATCTCGAAACCGGAGAATATACTATAGTATTGATTGTCAAAGATCGAGGAGGGTATTTTTCAGAACCTCAATCCTGGACAATTTCAGTTAGCGATACATCGGTCCCAATCCCTGTAATTACTGTTGACGGGGTTATTCAGGATACTGAACTAACACTAATGACAAATCAAAGAGTTCAATTCTCTGCGTTATCAACCCAAGATAATGTCCCAATTGATGAAATGACATTCACGTGGAATTGGGGTGATGGACAAATTGAACAAGGTAAAGGATTAGCTGAATTAGGACATGCTTGGGTAGATGGTAGTGCAGATGGAATAATGTATACTTTAACCTTGACAATTGATGATGGGAATCAATTTGTAGATTATTCAATTTTTATTAGAGTATTAAACAGAGTTCCTAATCAAATATTTGACGAAACACTACAAACATTTACTCTCACACCCTTAGAAATGCCATTAATTTTCGAAGATCAAGATGGATTCATTGTCGAATATCTCTGGACATTTGAGGAAGGAGTAAACATTGGAGGTTCTGGAATGACACTGACATCAGACTTCTCAGTTACAGAGTCGTTGGAAAGAAACCCAATAATTGGATGGAAAGAACCGGGGATAAAAAATATCAGTTTGGAAGTAACTGATGATGATGGCAATAGCTCCACTGCTACAATACAGGTACTAGTGGTCAATCAACGTCCTGTAGCAGTATTTACAAGACCTAGTGACGGATTCGTAGATACTGAGTATATTTTTGAAAGTTTATCTTTTGATCCTGATGGCAATAGCTCTATGTTAGAGATAATATGGAATATTTCAGCATTTGAAGAAGAAGTGTATAACGTTTCGACTGTATATCATACATTTACATCACCAGGTTTGTATAGCGTTAGTTTAACTGTAATTGATGAAAGAGGGATGGAGTCAGCCAAGAAATCTTATACGCTCAGAATTGATAATCCGTTGCCAGTTCCTGAGATAAATTTCAGACAACCAAGTGTGAATGGAAGTAGTTTAGATACAATACCTGAAGACTATTCACAAATTTCTTGGCAAGTTCCTTTTACCGAAAATGGAGGAGGATTTGTTGCTCCCAATATGCCCTTACTATTTGATGGTTCAAATAGTTATGACTCAGATCCAATTTTCCAAGGAATGACCTCAACAAATCAAGATGACCCAGATTGGAATGGA
>Ga0208127_1001794_pt1 | contig 10478 bp, 10 predicted proteins | sample ETNtaG_6_FD_185751 | JGI IMG/M metagenome (GOLD analysis project Ga0208127, IMG submission 185751) | Marine microbial and viral communities from oxygen minimum zone, Eastern Pacific Ocean - ETNP201306SV45 (SPAdes) (version 2) | ecosystem: Environmental > Aquatic > Marine > Oceanic ...
CGAAAAAATAAGTGGAACATCAATAATACTTTTAAATGAAACCATTGATGGCGGCCCAATAATATGCCAAGAAAAATATAAAATAAAACCAGAAGAAACCTATTCAGAAATCATTGAAAGATTATTTTTAATAGGTGCTGAAAGCATAAATAAAGTGTTAACTAATACTGACTTAATTAGCAAGGCTAGGCCTCAAAATGAAGAGGAAGCAACACATACAAAAAAAATGGAAAAAATAGATGGACATATTAACTGGAAGCAAGATGGAAAAAAAATTATTCAAATTATAAAAGCATTATCCGAAAAACCAGGAACATATTCTTTTATCGATGAAAAAAAAATCAAAATTCATAAAGCATCAAATTTCGAAAAAAGCGAATCTCACAATGAGCCTGGAGAGCTATGCCTTGGCCACAAAGATGAATTATATGTATCTACTTTAGGAGGAAGGATAACAATTAATGAATTACAGCTTGAAGGAAAAAAAAGAATGAAAGCAAAAGACTTTATCCGTGGATATAAAATTTATAATGAGATCAATAATGAGAGAATCTATAAAAAATTAAGCTGAAGGTTTTATTACTTCTATTTGCCTTCGTGCTAAATGGCCCCTAATTGTCGACATGTTTTCTTTCCACCAATCGCTTCCATAAAACTCCTCCTCTTTTTTCTTCAAATCTTCCATGTCTTCATATGTCCTGATCCAAATAAACCTTTCACTTTCTTCATCAGTCCATGCTGACTGAATTCCCATTCCAAATTCAAGTGTTTTAGGTGCTATTACTTCATGAAAAAGTTTTAACCAACTATCCATCATTCCCTTATTAATTGTATATGTTCTTAATTGTCCAACCATCGATTTGCCTTTGACTAATTTTGGATAATTATAATAAATTTATATTAATTAATGAATATTAAAAGAGGGCAATTATGAAAATAGTTAAAGTAGAACTAAGAGAACTGAACGGAACTTTAAAAACAGAAAAGCCCTTTTGGGAAGAAAGGCTTGTAAGGCCAATAGATATATACCCAGAATACAGATCAGATACTTTTAATGAGGCAAAATGGGGAACTGTTGAAAAAGAAAACGATTACCCAATATCAGCAGTATTTGTTGAAATAATTGCAGATGATGGCTTAAAAGGAATTGGGGGCCCAATTGACCACAGCCAGGCACATATTATAAAAGAGCAGCTCTCTCATCTTTTAATTGATAAAGACCCACTAGCAATCGAAAGGCTATGGGACCAAATGCATAGATTTCAGGTTCATGGAAGACAAGGAACCCCTATGATCGCATTAAGCGCAGTAGATTGTGCTCTTTGGGATTTGAAAGGAAAATATTATAACGAGCCCGTTTATAAAATAATTGGTGGACCAACACGAGACAAGATACCTGCATATTCAAGCATGCTAGGATTTGCGGTTGAAGATATGGGCTTAGTAAAAGAAAGGGCAATAGAATTTAAAGAAAAGGGTTTTAAGGCCCAAAAATGGTTTTTTAGGCACGGCCCTATGAGTGGGACAGATGGGTTTAAAAAGAATGTTTCTATGGTCAAAACATTAAGAGAAACCTTAGGTGACGATTATGATATTATGCTGGATTGCTGGCAAAGTTGGGACCTTAATTATGCCATGAAGGTTACATCGCACATTGAAGAATATAGTCCTAGGTGGCTTGAAGAAGTTGCAATGCCAGACAGAATAGACACTTACCGGCAACTAAGAGAAAGAACAAGTATACCTTTGTCAGGCGCGGAACATGAATATACGAGATGGGGATTTAAAAGGTTTGTTGACCAAGAAGCTTTGGATATATTACAGCCTGACATATATTGGGCAGGAGGGTTTTCAGAGACATTAAAAATAGCAAACTATGCATCTGTGCATGACCTTATAACAATACCTCATGGTCATTCATCAAAAGCAGGTATCAATTTTTCTGTAACACAATCTCCAATTCACACTCCTTATCAAGAATATTTAGAAAAGTGGAATACGATCCATCAGTTTTTCCTTAAAAACCCTATTGTTCCTGACAATGGATACATATACTTGCCTGAAGAAATTGGAATGGGCATGGAATATGATGAGAGCAAAATTGAAAGCCAAAAAATAATTTAAGAATAAGAACGAGATCTTCGGAAACGAGAAGACCTCTTTTTAATTGTATAGTCCTTTTCGGATGTTCGGTCGGGAAAAGAAAAAGCGGTTTCTTTTGGTTTTTTTACAGAAGCGCTTCTTTTTAAATTTGTTGATATAGCTGAGCCCCTTTTAGGAACAATTCCTGAGTCTTTCTTAAGATAAAGGCCTGTAAAAGAATCATCTTTGTAGGCAATGTTTTCTGGTGTTCCTTGAGCAATTAACTTGCCTCCCTCTGCTCCAGCACCAGGCCCTAAATCGACTATCCAGTCAGCATTTTTAATGATATCAAGATGATGTTCAATTAAAATTACGCTATTTTTATTATCAACAAGCCTGTGTAGAATTTTAATTAAAGAATTGCAGTCTTCAAAAGATAGTCCAGTAGTTGGCTCGTCAAGAATAAATAAAGTTTTACCAGTAGCTCTTTTTGATAAGTAAGTAGACAGCTTGACTCTTTGTGCCTCACCACCACTTAATGTAGTGGCAGGCTGGCCTAGTTTAATATAGCCAAGCCCAACATCATTTAGTGTGCTCAACTTATTAAAAATAGATTGATAAGGAGAAAAAACTTCTAAAGCATCAGATACTGTTAAATTTAAAACATCTGCTATAGAAAGGCCTTTAAATTTTATTTCTAAGGCCTCTTTGTTATATCTATTTCCTTTACACTCTTCACATGGGACTGAAACATCAGGCAGGAATTGCATTTGTATTTCTTTGTATCCTGCGCCTTCACAATTTTCACATCGCCCCCCTTTAACATTAAAAGAGAACCTTCCAGGTTTATAACCTCTAGATCGAGCCTCTGGCACTGAAGAAAATAATTCTCTAATAGGGCCAAAAAGTGCGGTATATGTTGCTGGGTTAGACCTAGGAGTTCTTCCTATAGGACTTTGATCTATATTAACAACCTTGTCTAAATTTTCAGTCCCTGTTATCTCATTATGCTCTCCGGGTAAATCTTTAGATTTATAAATTTCTTTTGACAGCCCCTTATACAATATTTCGTTTACTAAGGTACTTTTTCCTGACCCAGATGCACCAGTCACACATACAAGCATTTGCAATGGAAACGAAACATTTATAGATTTTAAATTATTTTCCTTAGCGCCAATTACGTTTATCTCTTTGCCCGGAACTTTTGCGCGTCTCTTAGCAGGCGTATCAATTTTTCTTTTGCCTGATAAATACATTCCAGTAATAGAATTTTTTGATTTTATTATCTGGTTTATATTTCCTTCTCCTGTAATTAACCCTCCATTAGTCCCCGCTAATGGGCCTAAATCAATTATGTGATCAGAGGCCCTCATGATCGATTCATCATGCTCGACTACCAATACAGTATTTCCAAGATTTCTAAGCCCTTCCAAGGTTTTTATTAACCTGTCATTATCTATTGGATGAAGGCCAATAGAAGGTTCATCACAAACATACAAAACCCCTGTTAAACCAGATCCAATCTGGGATGCAAGCCTTATTCTTTGACCCTCACCTCCACTGAGTGTCGAAGTTGGTCTGTCTAAAGATATATAACCAAGTCCAACCTTGTTGAGAAATTTTAACCTAGAAGATATTTCTTTAAATATTTGTGAGCCAATCAACAATTCAGAATCGCTTAGACCAACTCCCTTTTTTTCTGATTGGCATTTATTTATCCATTGTTCACACTCCTCAACAGACAACTGCGATACTTGGTGAATATTAGAATCCAAAATTTTTACTGACAAAGCATCTTTTTTGAGCCTTTGACCCTTACAAGATGAGCAGGTTTTTTGGTTCATGAAGCTTTGGATGCTTTCTCTTACTGAATTTGACTCAGAAGTGTGATACCTTTTTTCTATGATATGTACTATTCCCTCGTACCTTGTCATCCAGACCCTTTCTTTCCCTCTTTTCGAAAAATACTTTATAGGTATAATTTCTTGCCCGGCTCCATAAAGAAGAATTTTTAAATGTTCTTTATCAATATTTTTAATTTTTTCTTTTATAGAAAAATTGTAGTGATCTGCAACTGAATGAATAAAATTATACTCCCATGCCAAATCGCCACTTTTTAAAGTCCAAGGAACAATTGCCCCATCAATCAAGCTTTTTTCTTGGTCTGGAATAACTAAATTAGGGTCAACTTCTAGCTTATAACCTAAGCCTGAGCAACTTTTGCAAGCACCAAATGGGGTGTTAAAAGAAAAATTTCTAGGCTCTAGTTCTTCAATGCTCTCATCACAGTTTCCGCAAGATAAATTTTCAGAAATTACAATATCATCTTCTTTTGATGAAGCAATGATAATTTTTCCATCACCTCTTTTTAAGCATGTTTCTACTGAATCATATAGTCTCGTTTTGTCCATATCTTTTTTTACAATGAGCCTATCAACAACTATTTCAATGTTATGCCACTTATTTTTATCTAAAGAAAAATCTTCGTCTATTTCATAGATTTCTCCGTCTACTCTTAATCTGACAAATCCGTCTAACTTTATTTGTGAAATTACATTTTTATGCTCGCCTTTCATGTGTTTTATTATTGGAGACAAGAGCATAATTCTTTTTCCAGATTCAATTTTCATAATCCTCGAAACTATTCCATCTATTGACTGCTTTGAAACAGGCTCCCCACATTTTGGGCAATGAGGTTTTCCAATCCTTGAAAATAATAATCTTAAATAATCATAAATTTCTGTTACTGTACCAATAGTTGATCGCGGATTTTTTGAAACATTTTTTTGATCAATTGATATTGCAGGACTTAAGCCTTCAATTGAGTCAACATCTGGCTTCTCCATCCTTCCAAGAAATTGTCTCGCATATGCCGAAAGAGACTCCATATACCTTCTTTGGCCCTCTGCAAATATTGTGTTGAAAGCTAAAGAGCTTTTTCCTGAACCAGATACACCCGTAATAACAACAAGCTTGTTTTTAGGCACATCTACACTAACGTCCTTTAAATTATTTTCTCTGGCACCTTTAACTGAAATTTTTTCATTCGAAGACATTTATAAAAACCTACTAGTTTTTAATTGTACACCCAAAACATTTGAAATTGATTTTCTTAGCATCCCGCTAAGTTTTTTAATTGATAAATCTTTAATATCGAGATTTAATAATTCATTGTAGGTTTTTCTTTCAATCGATCTAAAAATAACTTGGTCCTCTACAGAAAATTTAACAAGCTCTTCCTTAGCATGAACTTCACCAAGACAGCTTTCACAATAAAAACCTCCATTTGTATAAGAAAAATAATTACTAGACTTTGTTAGGCTTTTTGAACAATTCAAACATTCAAATATTCTTAGACCAAACCCATGGCTCTTTAGAAGTTCAAATTCGTAAACCAAGATAACTAAATCAGGGTGGTCAGTTTTTGATAATTGATTAATTGTTTCAATAAGAATTTCAAGTTGAGGGTTATTTTTTGCTTCTTCAGAAAAAAATTTTTCACTTAATTCAACAAGATATTGCGCCCTAATTAATAAATCATAATTTGATTTTATTTTCATAAAGGAATTAATTGATTGGATTTGAGAAACAGAAGGAAGTGAATTTCTTGAGGTGTAATAAACTTCAACAAAATTTATTGGCTCAATATGCCCAGAAAGTTTTGAGGTTGGTTTTTTTGCTCCTCTTGCTATGAAATTTTGAAGTCCATCATCTTCAGACATTAGAGTAAAAATTATGTCTGAGTCTTTATAATTAGTGCACCTAGAAATTAAGCCTTTTGTATAATTCCCTTTACCTTTCATTAATTTATATTTGTTCTATTTTCAAATGCATTTGATAATGTGTTGAAGTCAGAATATTCAAGATCTGTGCCTGAAGCTAACCCTTTAGCAAGCTTTGTAACTTTTATGTCTTTATAATTATCATTAATAAAATTAGATAAATACATAGAAGTTGCTTCCCCTTCTAATGTTGGATTTGTGGCTAATATTATTTCTTTTGGCAACTTATTATTTATTCTTTTTATAAGTTCATCAATTTTTAAATTTTCTGGCCCTATGCCATTCATTGGCGATATGGATCCATGGAGAATATGATAACTTCCAGAATGGATCCCAGACATTTCTATAGTTATTGCATCAACTATGTTTTCAACAACACAAATTAGTGAGGTATCTTTATCTATACAAAATGAGCAGCTGTTTTTACTTTCTTCATTAGTTATAAAAAAACAATTCTGACAATAACTTAAATTATTTTTTACATCCCTTAGTGCATCGGATAATTTTAAAGTTTCATCAATGTTTTGAGATAAAACGTAAAACGTTAATCTCTGTGCTGTTTTTGGCCCAATTCCAGGAAGAGAAGAGAAGGCAATAATTAATTTTTGAATTTCTATCGGTAAAGATGATCTTCCTAAAGTCATAATTAAAATAGGCCAGGAATCTTTATTCCGCCAGTGACTTTCTTCATTTTTTTCTGCGTAATTTTATCTGCCTTATTTGTAGCATCATTAACCGCATCCTTAATAAATTTTTCAAGAAGTGATTTATCACCTTGTTCAAATAACTTATCTGAAACTTCGACTTCCTCAACGGTTTTGCCGCCAATTAATTTTACTTTTATACCACCTGATGAACCCTCGGTTTCCATTTTAGCAATTTCTTCTTGGGCTACTTTCATTTTTTCTTGCATTTTTTTTGCCTGCTTCATCATTGCGTTATTAAACATTTTTGCTCCTTAATCAGTTTTTTTTATTTTAGCTCCCATTGAAATTGCATGTTGAACTATTGGTGTTTTAACCAATGGGTTTTGTTCTTTTATGGAACTGTCTACTGACTCATCAACAATTAACTCAAGGCTTTCATTATAAATATTTTTAATTGAATCCAATACTTTTTGTTTAGTTTCGAGATTAGAAATTTCATTTAAAAAATTCTGTTTTAATGTATTGCTTTTAAAAATTAAATTTATTTTTCCATTTTCTATATTAGGTTTTACTGAGTGCAAAAGAGCACCAATAAAATAATCTTTACCTTTTACTCTATTTAACGATTTGCAAACAGATTTCCATTCGGTATTTACTAAATTATTTACAGAAACTTTATTTTTATCATTTTGAGTAACAGGTTTTTGTATACCATTAGTATTAGTTTGCGGAACTGAAGGTAAAATTTTTTTCTTTTCAGGTGGCTTTGGCAAATTTTGATCTTTTAAAATATATTCATTATTTTTAATAACCTCAGTCTCAATATTTTTAGCTTTATTAGCCTCAACTAATTCACAACATTCAACAAATGCAACCTCTAAGCTGATAGGAGGAAATTCATTATTTTCAATTTTAGAATTTACTAAAACTTTTGAAATTTTATTTAATTTTTCAATACTAAATTTTTTTGAAATTTCGCTCAAAGCGGTTATTGTGCTTTCAGATTCTTCTAAAAGGTTATTTAGTCCGTTTTTTATATAGATAGCTCCCCTGAGGCATTTTAAAACTTGGTTTTTTAAATGCAATGGGTCTGTCCCTGATGCTGATTCTTGATGAACTATTTTTAAAACTTCATTAGATTCTTTGTTTAAAATTTTATTTAAGATTTCTATACCAGTATTTATTCTTGAGTGGCCTAAAAATTCAAATATATCTTCATCTTCTACTAACTTATTTTTTAATGTAGAAATTTGCTGAAGAATATTTTCCGCATCTCTCAAACTTCCTGAGGAATTCAGAGCAATAGCTTTGCAAGCTTCTAAAGAAATGCTAATTTTTTCAGAATCAGAAATTAATTTTAGATGGGAGCTCATTTGATTTAGATTTATTCTATTAAAGTCAAACCTTTGACATCTTGAAATTATTGTTTGAGGAATAGAAGATATTTCTGTAGTTGCTAAAATAATAATTACATTTTCTGGGGGCTCTTCTAGGAGCTTTAGGAAAGCCTGTTGTGCTGGGCCTGTTAATCCATGCGCCTCATCAATTATATATACTTTCTTTGTGCCTATATTTGGAGCAAATAAAGACTTCTCCTTAATGTCTCTTATGTCATCAATACTTCTATTTGATGCCGCATCAATTTCGATTAGATCAATCATGCTTCCTGAATTTATAGATATACAATTATCACAGAAATTTCTTTCACCAATTGGTTGAAGGCAGCAGTTGGGCACATTTACGCAGTTGACTGCTTTTGCCAAAACTCTTGCCATTGTTGTTTTTCCAACGCCTCGAGGCCCGGTAAACAAGTAAGCATGACTTGTTTGTTTATGTTCAATAGAATTTGTAAGAGTTTTTGTTACATGCTCTTGGCCGACAACCTCATTAAAAGTTAAAGGCCTCCATTTTCTATATAAAACTTTTTCACTCATTTCTTAATTCTAACGATATTTTAGCCTTTTTATAGTCTAAATTTAAATTTTTAATGACATCAACTGTTAAATCATTTATTTTTATTCTAGATCTATCATCATAATGATCATACCCTAAAAGATGTAAAATTCCATGTGCCAAAATAATATTTAATTCAAGAGTTTTTCCAGTTTTGTATAGTATTGAATGTTCGATAATTTTTTCGAATGAAATGAAAATATCACCTAAATAATTTTCGTTATTAAATTCATCTTTAGACATAATGTCTCTGACCCCTTCTTCCCAATCTAATTTATTTGGAAATGACAAGACATCTGTTGGCTTGTTTTCTCCTAAATATTTTTTATTCAAGGTTTTCAATTTTTCAGAGTTAGTAATTGAAATTGACAATGAATCATCGCAATGTGAGTTTGACCCAATCTTTCTTGCTTGAGATGCGCATAGTTCTAATATTTCTAGGTCAATATTTTTTTTATATTCATTATCTATATTTATATAAATATTATTCTTCATCATCTAAATTTATTAAGTTAATTATTTCCTCACGAATTACTTTATATTTTGATGAAAGCATCATCAGGTTTTTATTTGAATCTGCCAAATCAACTATCTGATGAACACATTTAGATAATGAAAAATTTAAATTAACGTTTTTTAAGTCATTTACTTCAACGTAAGATATTACTTCTATAAAATTAGGAATTACTGTGTCAGATAATTTGTTTTTAATATCTCTATTTTTTATTTCATATGAAATCATCTGCGTTTGATTCAAAATTTCTCTTAAATCTTGTACGAAATCTTTATGTCTTTTAGAATTAATTATCTCCATTAACAAATAATATAGAGGTATTTTTTAAATGAAAAGAGTTGGATTTGTGTTCAAAATAAAAAAAGAAAGCATAGATGAATACAAAGAGCATCATAAAAAAGTATGGCCAGAGATGTTAGAGGCACTTAAAAAGCATGGCTGGAGAAATTATTCTATATTTTTAAAACCTGATGGAACACTATTTGGATATTTTGAGGCAGAAAAAAGTTTTGACGAATCATTAAAGGGTATGTCTAGTGAAGAAATTAACGAAAAATGGCAGAAATTTATGAAACCTTATTTTGATAATATAAATGAAAATAATCCTGATGAAGCTATGATAGAGTTAGATGAGGTTTTTCATACTGACTAGTTAGGCAATATCAATGTTTTTTGCTTCTAATGCATTTGTTTGAATAAACCTTCTTCTAGGCTCAACATCATCACCCATTAATTTTCTAAATAAGTCATCTGCCGCAGTAGCGTCTTCTGAGGTTACTTGAAGCAAAACTCTATTTTCTGGGTCCATTGTAGTTTCCCAAAGTTGATCAGCATTCATTTCACCCAATCCTTTATACCTTTGGATATTAACTCCACTATTCTCAGCATTGTTTTCAAGGATTTCTGGAACCTCTTTCCACGATATTTTTGAAGAAATTAATTCACTGCCCTTATAAACATCAAAACTCTCTTCAGAAATTAATTCACCAATTTCCTGATAAATTTTTCTTAATCTATTAACTGTTGGGTGTTCATATATGTTCTTTGAAACCTCATAACCTTCAATGTTGTGAGTTATTTCTAAAGTTTCAGGTTCAGTTTCTATAGAATCTTCCAAGACCTCCTCCTCTTTTTCATTATTTAGAAGGTCATCAAATGATGCTTGAGGCTGTGATGGAGATGAAGACGATTCTGGCTTAGAGTAGAATTCTAAGCTTGAATATTCTGGATCAGAAATAAGCTTTTCAATTACAATAGATGGAATTTCTAACGATTCAAGACCTTTGAAGCTATCAAGGTAATCTTTGATATTGGATGAAAAAATTCCTAACTCACCTTTTTCAATTTTTTTATCAGGCGACTTAGAGCTTACAATTTTTATTTTGCCAAATATTTTCTCTGCAAGCCATGCATCTTTTTCTGTCTCCGAGTAAAGCCACTGAGAAGATTTTCCTTTATTTCCTTTATAAAGTGGAGGCTGGGCAATAAATAAATTTCCAT
>Ga0208127_1001796_pt1 | contig 10475 bp, 10 predicted proteins | sample ETNtaG_6_FD_185751 | JGI IMG/M metagenome (GOLD analysis project Ga0208127, IMG submission 185751) | Marine microbial and viral communities from oxygen minimum zone, Eastern Pacific Ocean - ETNP201306SV45 (SPAdes) (version 2) | ecosystem: Environmental > Aquatic > Marine > Oceanic ...
ATAGAAATACGCCAATTATTTTAATGGGATATATCAATAATTTCTTAATGTATAAAGATTTGATTAATAGGTCTCATGAACTTGGTGTTGATGGAGTTTTAGTGGTTGATATCCCTGGTGAGCTATCTCTTGAAGATTATGGAATAGATAATCAAGACTTAGATATTATCTCGCTTGTATCACCAACTACCTCAAAAGAGAGAGTAAAGGAAATTGTAAAAAACAGTACAGGCTTTATTTATTATGTAACTTTAAGAGGGGTTACAGGATCATCCAATCTTGATGGAAATGAAATTGAACAAAATATTAAATATATAAAATCTATTTCTTCTATTCCGGTGATGGCAGGTTTTGGAATCAAGAACAGCGATGACGCTAAGCTTCTCTCATCCTTTTCTGATGGGATTGTGATCGGATCTTCAATAGTTGAGCTTATTTATAAAAATTCAGAAAATAAAGACTTTCATGAAGTAAGTGATTATATTAGTAATATGAAAGATGCAATTAGATAATGAATTGGCTTACAAGATTAATTCCTTCAATAGGAAAAAGCTCTTCAAAATCAAAAAGTAAGATTCCTGATGGTGTTTGGACGTCCTGTCCTTCATGTGAATCAGCACTTTACCAGCCAGAGTTACAAAAAACCTTATACGTATGTCCAAAATGTGATCATCACTTAAGGATTGGCGCTAGAACTAGATTCAATATTTTCTTTGATAATGGAAATTTCACTGAAATCGCATCAAATGTCGAAACGGGAGATCCTCTTGGCTTTAAAGACGTCAAAGCATATCCTGCAAGAATTAAAGAAGCTAAGAAAAATACAGGAGAGAGTGAGGCTCTATTGGTTGGATTTGGTAAGCTTGATGGAAGACTAGTTACTGCTGCAGCATTTGAATTCAAGTTTATGGGTGGCTCAATGGGAAGTGTAGTTGGCGAGAAATTTGTTCAAGGTATTGAGCAAGCAATTGAAAGTAAGACACCATTTATTTGTTTTTCAACAAGTGGCGGGGCAAGAATGCAGGAATCAATGGTTTCTTTGATGCAAATGGCAAAAACATCTGCTGCAATTCAGAAATTAAAATCAAATAAACTGCCTTATATATCTGTAATGGTTGATCCAATATTTGGAGGAGTATCAGCAAGCTTAGCAATGTTAGGCGATATAAACATAGCAGAGCCAAAGGCTTTTGTTGGTTTTGCTGGCCGAAGAGTTATTGAACAAACTGTAAGAGTTGAGCTACCCGAAGACTTTCAAAAGTCTGAATTTCTTCTAGAGCACGGAGCCATAGATATGATTGTTCATAGATCAGAAATAAGAAGCAAAATAATCGGGATTTTAGATAAAATATCAAAATGAATTTAGAAAAACTCGTTGGCTTAATCTTTATAATCCTTATGGGATTAATAATCTTTATCTTTGTGTTGTCTCCTCAACCAAAATATCAGGATTCAATTAGTTACCAATTGGCACCAAATGCTAGAGGCTTGAGCAAAGATGATTTTGAAATGTATGTGGTTAGAGTTAATGTTTTTGAAAATGAAGAAAATGCAAAAGCTCTCAAAAAAAATATCAACAATTATTTTCCAGCATATACTGAAGCCTTACCAAACAATGATGTTTTAACTGCAGTTTATGTTGGCCCTTTTAGAACGAAAGAAGATATAGAAAAAAATATTGAATTTATTTACGAGATTTCAGAAACAGATTCTGGTGAGGTTGTATTATGGAAACCCTAGGTCTTAATGTTACAGATCTAGTTATATTATTTGTTATAGGTTCCTCCGGAATAATTTCACTTTTTAGGGGCTTTACTAAAGAATTTTTATCACTTTTACTATGGATATTTGCTTTCTTCGCTGCAGTTGGCTTTGAGGGATATGTAACACCAAAAATTCTAGAAATTGTTGGAAATCCAGAGGCCTCAAAAATTATCGCATCTGTCCTTATTTTTTTAGTTTCCATTGTAATTGGTGGTTTTTTGATCAATTTAATCTCAAGAATAGTTAAATGGTCTGGAATGTCTGGCTTTGATAAATTTATGGGTGTATTATTTGGAGTAAGTAGGGGATTAATTGTAATTTTGGCTGTTTACTTTCTATTACCCTCGAATTTAAAAGAGGCTGAAATCTTTACTGAATCAAAGATATCACCATTTTTCGAGGATTTTTTGCCAGTTTTGGAGAGTTACATCAAAGACTTATTAAAGGAATCAGACATAGAGGATTTAATTAAAAACGGGGAATAAAAATGTGCGGAATAATAGGGATTTCTGCAGAAAATAATGTAGCTGAGGAGATTTACGAGTCTCTACTTATGTTGCAACACAGAGGACAAGATGCTGCTGGTATGGTTGTCTGCGAACCCAGCGGTAAACTCAATAGCCGGAAGTCAAAAGGCTATGTCAGAGATGTATTTCAGCAGAATCATATGAGCAATCTTCAAGGAAATTTTGGAATAGGGCACGTAAGATATCCAACTGCTGGAGGTATAGGCAAGGAGTTTGCTCAGCCAATGTATGTTAATACTCCCTATGGCATAAGCTTAGCCCATAACGGAAACTTAACAAATTCCAAGAAACTAGCCGCAGAGCTATTCCACGCAGAAAGACGTCATATAAATACAGATTCTGATTCAGAAGTATTGTTGAATATTTTTGCACTTGAGCTTTCTAAGCAAGAAGCAGTTTTTCCTAAACCAAAAGACTTTTTTGCAGCTGTTGAAAAAACACATTTACGAATAAATGGTGCATATGCTGTCGTAGCATTAATAACTGGATATGGAATCGTTGCTTTTAGAGATCCTCTAGGGATAAGACCTTTAACTATTGGAGTTAGAAAGGGTAAAAATAGAAATGAATATGTAGTTTCTTCTGAAACAGCATTATTTTCAGCTACAGGTTTCAAAGTACTTAGAGATGTTGAGCCAGGCGAGGCTGTTTTTATAGATAACTCAGGCAAGATATTTACTCAACAATGTTTTCAAGGTAGTGAAAAAAAACCTTGTATATTTGAGTATGTATATTTGGCACGACCGGATTCAACTATTGATGAAATTTCAGTTTATAGATCTAGAATGCGAATGGGGTTGAAGTTAGCTAACAGAATAAGAGAACTTAATCTCGTAGATGAAATAGATGTGGTTATTCCGATACCTGATAGTTCGACAACAGCTGCTTTGCAACTTGCAGCAGATTTAAAAAAGCCATACCGTCAGGGCTTTGTTAAGAATAGATATATTGGGAGAACCTTCATAATGCCTCTTCAAGAGGAGAGAAAGAAATCTGTCAGAAGAAAGCTGAATATTCTTGACCTAGAATTTAAGGATAAGAATGTGTTGCTCGTTGATGACTCAATTGTCAGAGGAACAACTAGCAGACAGATAATCGAAATGGTAAGAGAGGCTGGCGCAAAAAAAGTTTTATTTGCATCCGCATCTCCTCCAGTTAAATATCAAAACCTTTATGGTATAGATATGGCGGCAACTAAAGAATTAATAGCTCATGATAAAACAGAAACTGAAATTGCAGATGCAATAGGAGCAGATGAGTTGATATATCAAACCCTTGAAGATCTTATTAGCTCCGTTCAAGAAGGAAATCCTGAAATAAAAGACTTTGAAACATCAATCTTCACAGGAAAATACCCAACAGATATTGATGATGGATACCTTGAGAATCTCGAAGAGGAAAGAAGTGACATCATTAAAATGTCAAAAAAAGAAAGCTAAGCCCTAGGAAACAATATTAACTGCTGAAATTTCAGCTTTTTTAGCATCACTTAAATATTCAGGCAGCTGATCAAAGTTTAAGTATCTATATATTTCTTCCGATAAAGGATTGATCTCATTCATGAACTCAAGATACTCTTCAGGAGTAGGTAATCTTCCAAGAACTGCTGCAACAGATGAAAGTTCCGCAGAAGCAAGAAAAACATCTGCTCCATCGCCAAGTCTGTTTGGATAATTTCTTGTTGAGGTAGACACTACAGTAGAGTTTGCTAAAACCCTTGCTTGGTTACCCATACACAGGGAGCAACCAGGCATCTCTGTTCTCGCACCGGAAACGCCAAATATGTTGTAGATACCTTCTTCCATCAACTGCTGCTCATCCATTTTTGTCGGTGGTACAACCCAAAATCTTGCTTTAGTGCCATTATGTTTTTTAAGAAGATGTCCCGCAGCTCTAAAGTGTCCAATATTTGTCATACAAGATCCAAGAAAGACCTCATCAATTTTAGTATTTTGAACTTCTGATAGAGGTTTAATGTCATCTGGATCGTTGGGACAAGCAAGAAGAGGCTCTTTGATCTCATTTAAATCAATTTCAATTATTGCTGCATATTCAGCATCCTTATCTGGCTCTAGCAATTTAGGATCCTTAATCCAATCTTCCATAGCACTTGCTCTTCTTTCTAATGTTTTAGGGTCGCCATATCCATTGGTAATCATCCATCTCAACATAACTATATTTGAGTTTAAGTACTCAATAATTGGTTCCTTATCCAATCTGATTGTGCATCCTGATGCAGATCTTTCTGCTGAAGCATCAGAGATTTCAAAAGCTTGCTCCACTTTTAAATGTGGGAGCCCCTCAACTTCTAGACACCTTCCTGAGAAAATATTCTTTTTGCCTTCTTTAGCAACAGTGAGATGGCCTTGCTGGATTGCAGCATATGGTATTGCATTAACTAAGTCTCTTAGAGTGATACCAGGTTGCATATCACCTTTGAACCTAACCAGAACTGATTCAGGCATATCCAGAGGCATAACACCGAGGGTCGCAGCAAAAGCAACTAATCCAGAGCCCGCAGGAAAACTTATACCAATTGGGAATCTTGTATGACTATCTCCACCTGTTCCTACGGTGTCAGGAATTAGCATTCTGTTAAGCCAAGAGTGGATAATTCCATCTCCAGGTTTAAGAGATACTCCACCCCTTGTCTTAATAAATTCTGGAAGAGAGTGCTGAGTATCAATGTCTACTGGTTTTGGATAAGCTGCAGTATGACAAAAAGACTGCATTACTAAATCTGCTGAGAAACCAAGACAAGCAAGTTCCTTCAATTCATCCCTAGTCATTGGTCCTGTGGTATCTTGAGATCCAACCGTACTCATTCTTGGTTCGCAGTAGTCACCTGGTCTTACTCCCTCAACTCCACATGCTTTTCCAACCATCTTTTGTGCTAATGTATATCCTTTGCTGGAGGTATCATTTTGATTTGGTCTTCTAAAGATATCAGTAGGTTCTAATCCTAGAACTTCTCTTGTTTTATCTGTCAACTGTCTTCCAATAATAAGAGGGATTCTTCCATTGGCTCTAACCTCATCGAGCAGTACCTCCGTCTTTAATTTAAACTCACTGAGTAACTCATTAGTTTTAGCATCACTAATTCTTCCTTTGAATGGCTCAAAAATTATCTCCTGACCCATTTCTAATTTTGAAACATCACATTCAACAGGAAAAGCTCCAGAATCCTCTAGAGTATTGTAGAAAATAGGTGCAATCTTTCCTCCAAAACAAAAGCCACCTTCTTTTTTATTAGGAATTGCTGGAATCTCATCTCCCATATGCCATAAGACTGAATTAGTAGCAGATTTTCTAGATGAGCCTGTTCCAACAACATCTCCCACAAAGACAACAGGATTTCCTTTCTGCTTTAATTCTTCTATGGTTTCTAGAGGATTTTCTATTCCCTCTCTTGGCATTTTTAACATTGCGAGGGCATGAAGAGGAATATCTGGTCTTGACCACGCATCAGGAGCAGGAGATAAATCATCAGTATTGATTTCACCTGGTACTTTAAAGACGGTTAGCTTTATACTCTCTGATATTTCTTCTTTACTGGTGAACCATTCTGCATTTGCCCATGAATCAATTACTGTTCTTGCATGTACATTAGTTTTTGAAAGTTCGTAGATGTCGTTAAAGGCATCAAAAATTAGGAGTGTATTACTTAGTGCAGTTGCAGCATCATCTGCCAATCCCTCTATTTCAAGGCAGTTAATAAGAGGTTGTATATTGTAGCCACCAAGCATTGTTCCTAATATTGCAACAGCATCCTCTTTAGAAATATATGGACTTTCAGTTTCTCCCTTTGTTAAATCAGATAAGAATCCTGCCTTAACATACGCTGCATCATCTACTCCTGCAGGTACTCTTTCTTTTAATAAATGTAATAAAAGTTCGTTATCTTGATGCTCTTTTTTAAGAAGATTTACAACATCTGCTGTTTGTTCAGCACTCAGCGGAAGAGGCGGTATGCCCATCTCCTCTCTTTCTTTACAATGCTTCTTATAGTCCTCTAACACGCGCCTATTTTACTTCTCTTAAGATAAACTTTCCAACCAAATTACAAAAATTAAATAATATTGTATTATTTGATCCATGCGAAAAAATCGTTCATCAACACCTTGTATTGGTATCTGCTCTACAACTTTTGGAGACGATGTTTGTAAGGGGTGTAAAAGGTTTTCACATGAAATTACTAATTGGGGTAAGTTCTCGACTGACGAGAGGGCGGTTGTTAATTCTAGGCTTGAGCAGTTTAAGACAACTATTCTTGAAGAAAAATTTACTATTTCTGATAGCGAGCTCTTCGAAAGTAAGATGAATGAATTTTCTATTAACTTCAATAGCTCTCTTGAGCCTATTACTTGGATTTTTGACTTACTTCGAGCTTCCAGCAATAAAGACTTAAATGTAAATGATTTTGGGGTTGAAATATTACCAGCATTTTCTGATCTTTCACTTATAGAACTTCGGGATTTGATTAATCAAGAAATGCTTCAACTATCAGAAGCTCATTATTATAAATTCTTTAATCGGGCTACTTAACCATAGGTAGATCACTCCATCTAGTAGTGTATCTTGGAGATATCATATTCCTCTGTATGGGCTTAAATCTTCCTATGTTTTGTGAAGCAATATAGATCTGCTTTTGATTTAGATTTAACTTATCAATCACTTGCATCAATTTTGAATCCATCTTGTAAGCATGACTTTCACTAAATAAAGAATTTTGCACATAACCAATATCTGAAAATGAACTTAGCATAATCCCAGCTTTTGAATATCTATAATTAGGTTTGTAGATTTTAGGTAGAATTTTTCTTACGGCATATAAAAAATCTCTTGAATCGTCTGTTGGGTAAGTGAATGAGTAGCTTTTTATAGCTCTGTAACTTTCATTAGCATCAAAAGGACTAGTTCTGATAAACACTGATATTCTTGAACTTTTTTGTTTTTCAGATCTTAATTTTTCAGCTGCTCTAACAACATAATCATTAACAACAGTATTTAGGACTTCTAAATTAGTAATCTTTTTTGCAAAACTTCTACTGACCACAATTTGTTTTTTAGTCGGAGAGACATCTTCAATATCTAGACACTTCTCACCATTAAGCTCTCTAACTGTACGTTCTAAAACAATACTAAACCTTTTTCTTATATCCTGAGGTGGGGCATATGATAGTTGCAGAGCATTTCTAATACCTGCCATTGATAGTTTTCTATTTAATCTTCTGCCAACTCCCCATATCTCACCAACTGGGGTGCTTTTAAGGGCTTCACTTATATCTCTCTGGCTATCCAGCACTAAAACTCTTGATTGAATATCTCTTTTCTTTATTTGGTAGCTAGCAATCTTAGCTAGCGTCTTAGTAGGCCCTATACCTATTCGTACAGGTATTCCTGTCCATCTCCCTACAGTATTTTTTAGATGTAAGCCAAAGTCGAAACAGCCTATATTTTTTTCGGTACCTGAGAAATCTAAAAATGCTTCATCAATGCTATAGACTTCTGTTTTTGGAGAAATGGAATTTAAAATATTCATAACTCTCCTGGACATATCTCCATAGAAAGCAAAATTAGATGAGAAAACAATACCGCCTTTTCTGATATACCTATCTTTGATCTTAAACCAAGGAACTCCCATCTTTACACCCATCGCTTTTGCCTCTGAACTCCTTGCAATTACGCAGCCATCATTATTAGAGAGGACAACGATAGGTCTATTCTTAAGATCAGGACGAAACACTCTTTCACATGAAGCATAAAAGCTATCACAATCTACTAGGGCTATGCTCATGTAAATTGATTAATGACCGAAGTTACTAGCCCAGTTACTTCAAAGTCTATTTGGCTATTTATATAGATTGGTTTATAGCCTTTATTTTCAGCGACTAGGCATAATTTAGGCTTAGTTTTAAGTCTTCTACAAACAAATTCACCATCAACTGCTGCAACTATGATGCTGTTATGAGAGGGCTTAATACTTCTGTCTATTATGAGAGTTGCACCATCATTAATGCCTGCACCTATCATAGATTTTCCACTTACTCTCACAAGAAAGGTAGCAGCATTATTTTTTATTAAATATTCATTTAGATCTATAGGCGATTCTATGAAATCACTTGCAGGACTGGGGAATCCGGCATGCACCATATCTTGGAAATATGGCAGCATTAGTTCAGATAAATTATCTGCAATCACCGTACCGATGTAATTAATTTTCATAATATAGGAGTGCTAAAAATACTGTATAAATATACAGTACTTTTAAAGAGGTTTCAACGCTTTATTCAATCTTGAATTTAAATAAATCAGGGCCATTGGCATCAAGTTTTAAGCACCATCCGAAAGTATCCCAATCTCCCAAAACAATTCGCTGGGTTGAATAATCTCCATACTCTAAGTCATGAAGATCAGGTCGATGAGTATGGCCATGAATGAAAAGATTTGGCCTTTCTTTTTGAAGAAACGAATCTACATCATTTAAATTTACGTCAGTTATTTCAGAGGATTTATTTTTGCTAGCAGATTTACTGGCATCCCTCATATCGTCTGCAATTTTTTTTCTCTCCTCTAGGGGTTTGCTGAGAAAGTCATCCTTCCAAGCCTGAGATCGGACTTGTTTTCTAAAGTCCATATATTCTGAGTCATGAGTGCACAAAAAATCACCATGACTGATGATAATTTCCATTTCGTTAAAGGTTATTGTGTAGGGGTCCTCAAGGATTTCAATATCTGCTGAAGCTGCAAAGCTTTTATCAAGCAGAAAATCTCTATTGCCAGCAATAAAAAATAGCTTATTCCCTTTGCTCGCAAAATCACTCAGCTTAGACTGAATAACTTCTGCAAGCTCACTATCATCATCATCTCCAATCCAAACCTCAAATAAATCACCTAATATATAAAGACTGGTAGGAGTAGATATTTTGTTATCTAAAAAATCAAAGAATGATTTAGTGGTAGGTGACTCAACTGAACTTAGATGTAGGTCTGAAATGAAGTATATTGGATTCATTCCATAACAGATATCGATTGAATCATAATTGGCTCAACTGGAACATCTGCATACTGTTGAAAGTTACCGGTATCAACCACAGCAATTGCATCAACAACATCCATTCCATCTGTTACCTTACCAAATACTGCATATCCCCAGCCACGCATAGTTTCTGATGAATGATTTAAGAAACTATTGTCTTTATGGTTAATGAAAAATTGACTTGTAGCTGAATGAGGGTCACCAGTTCTTGCCATAGCAATAGTTCCTCTATCATTTGGTAAGCCATTATTAGCTTCATTTTGAATTGGTTGAGTACCAGAAGGCTTGGTTCTCATATCAGCTGTTAAGCCTCCTCCTTGCACCATAAAACCATCAATTACTCTATGAAAGATAGTCTCATCGTAGTATCCAGATTCAACAAGATTAATAAAATTTTCAACTGTACCCGGAGCCTTTTCTTTATCAAGCTCAAGACTAATATCACCAAGAGATGTTGAAATAACCACTGCAATAACTGTTTTTGTCATACTCATACCTTTTAAATTTAAATGTTTATTAATACTAGTTTATTTGCCATTTAGAGGCAATGCGATCTTCTATAATTTCCTCAGTCAAACCATAATCTTTGAGCTCATAGTGATGCTTTCCATGTTTATGTTTCTTATGATTCTTTATATAAAATTCCATTTTGGTTTTTATGCTTTCCTCGAAGGGCTTATCAATAAAATCATAAATATTCTCCATTGTCTCAATAGGATCTTTAATGAAATCAGCATAATCGATATCAAGGTTTGATGTTGAATCGAGTAAAGTCCTTCCCTCTTTATTCTTTAATATTGCATTTTCCCAAAACTCAATCGTTTGTTTCCCAATAAGTTCTCTATCAATTTGGTTACACAGCCCATTCCAAAGTTTTTCAGTAAGACTGCAAGTTGAGGTAATTGATTTTATAGGATCTCTATATATGTGAATGAATCTTGCTTTTGGATAAATCTTTAGAATTTCAGGAATGTGTTCAATATGTGATGGATCTTTGAATAGCCAGTTTTTAGGTCTACCTGAGAGTTCTAAGATTTGGAAAAACTTTTTATGCCATTCAAATACATTTGTAAAATCAGTTTCCATTAGAAACTCTTTATAGTTTGGAAGATGAGACATATAAATATAGACAACACTCTTAGCAG
>Ga0208127_1001802_pt1 | contig 10443 bp, 9 predicted proteins | sample ETNtaG_6_FD_185751 | JGI IMG/M metagenome (GOLD analysis project Ga0208127, IMG submission 185751) | Marine microbial and viral communities from oxygen minimum zone, Eastern Pacific Ocean - ETNP201306SV45 (SPAdes) (version 2) | ecosystem: Environmental > Aquatic > Marine > Oceanic ...
TGAAAATGAAATTCAAGAAGCTTGTGATATAGTACACGATCATGGTGGGCAGGTATATATTGATGGAGCAAATTTAAATGCTATGGTTGGACTCTGTAAGCCGGGAGAGTTTGGTGGAGATGTTATGCATATTAATCTTCATAAAACATTTTGCATACCTCATGGTGGTGGCGGGCCTGGCATGGGACCAATTGTCTGCAAAAAACATCTTTCGAAGTTTTTGCCTTCGCATTCATACAATACTCCGAACGAGGATGAAAATGCTATTAATCCTGTATCAGCAGCACCCTATGGAAGCAGTAGTATACTTCTTATCTCCTGGGTTTATATATCATTACTAAATACTAAAGGGTTAACAGAAGCAACAAAAATAGCAATATTAAATGCAAACTATATGGCTGAAAGATTAAGTCCTTATTACGATATTCTTTTCAGAGAAAAAGGCAGTTTTAATGCACACGAATTCATAATTGATATTAGACCAATAAAAAAGGAATATGGTATTAACGAGGAAGATGTTGCAAAAAGATTGATGGATTATGGGTATCATGCTCCCACTATGTCCTGGCCAGTACCTGGTACGATGATGATAGAACCAACAGAGAGTGAATCAAAAAGAGAACTTGATCAATTTTGTGATGCTCTTATTTCTATCAAAAAAGAGATTGAAGACAGTGTTAATTTTAGTGAATCCCCTCTTAAAAATGCTCCTCATACAGCAATTCAAATAGCATCAGATAATTGGAATCATCCATACACAAGAAATGAAGCGGCTTATCCATCTGAACATCAAAAAACTCATAAATATTGGCCACCTGTAAGCAGAATAGATAATGCATATGGTGATAGAAATCTTGTATGTACATGCCCCACCATAGACGAATATAAATAGCGATGTTCAAACTACTTAAAAATAACCTACTTAATATTCTTGATGAGACTCAAGATGAAAGAAATATTTTAAAAAATCATATTTTATATAGCTCCATCAAAACTGAACAACATCTACATTTATTTATGGAGCACCATGTTTTTGCTGTTTGGGACTTTATGTCAGTATTAAAATCACTACAAAAAGAATTTACTTGTGTAGAAATTCCTTGGCGCCCAAAACCTAATGGAAACTTGTCCAGGTTGTTAAATGAAATTGTTCTTGCAGAAGAATCGGATATTGATAGGTTTGGACAACATCTTAGCCACTTTGAAATTTATTATCATGCCATGAAAGAAGCTGGCGCAGACACAAAAAAGATAGAAAATTTTCTCACTGAATTGGATAGCTCTGACCTAAAAAATTCGCTTATTAAAAGCAGAGCTCCAAAAGCTGCTAAAGATTTTGTTTTAGATACATTTAGATATGTGGACATGAATAAACCGCACCTTACAGCAACAATTTTTACTTTAGGAAGAGAAGAAATAATCCCCGATATGTTCCGTGAACTTGTAGAAGACCTTGAAAGCAACTCTTCTGGCCAATATAAATCTTTCATCTATTATCTTGACAGGCATATTGGTCTTGATGAGGATGAACACACACCGTTAGCATTAAAAATGATTAAAGAGATATGTGGAGATGATGAACAAAAATGGAAAGAAAGCATAGATTGCGGGAAAAAGGTTATGAAATCAAGAATAAAATTTTGGGATCAAATTTTATATGAAATAAAAAAAACAGACACTAACTAGTCTAAAACCTCACATTCTACATAACTTGTTTTAAAGTCCGAAATAAGCACGTTTTGTATAGTGTTTTCTAAAGAAACTGGTCCTTGAATTCTTGTTTTAATATAATTATCAGTATAACCAAATAACATACCGTTTTTATTTTTCTCAACCAGTACTGGTTTTGTTTTTCCAATAGATTTTTCATAAAAAGCAGACTTTTTCTGATCCGATAGTTCATGCAAAATCTTAGACCTTCTGGACCTTTCACTATGAGGCACTACAGGTCTAATACCTATGGCCTCTGTATTTTCCCTTTCAGAATATGTAAAAACATGTAAATAAGAAACATCATTGCTTTTTAGAAAATTATAAGTCTCAAGAAAGTCTTCATCAGACTCTGTTGGATATCCAACAATTACATCTACACCGATACATGCATCTTGATCAAAACTTTTTATTTTATTTAATCTATCGGAGTAAAGACTAGTTGTATATCTCCTCTTCATGGATTTTAACATCCTATCAGATCCAGATTGTAAAGGTATATGAAAATGCGGCATAAATTTTTTTGATGAGAAACAGAACTCAATTATTTCATCAGTTAGTAAATTAGGTTCAATGGAAGAAATCCTTATTCTTTCAATATCAACTTTATTATCTATTTGTTGAATTAAATCATAAAAATTTTCATCTGTCCCTTTTCCAAAATCACCAATATTTACTCCCGTTAAAACAATTTCTTTCGCATTTGTTCTAGAAATATCTTTAGCCAAGTTAACAGTCTTTTTAATCGATGCGTTTCTACTTTTACCTCTCGCTAGTGGGATAGTACAGAAAGTGCAATTATAATCACAACCATCTTGCACTTTCAAAAAAGATCTAGTACGGTCATCACTAGAGTAAGATGGCTTAAATGTTTTTACGTCTGTTATGGGTCCACTGTAAGATGATTTAATATCATTAGAAAAATCAATTTGATCTAAATGGTTTAACAATTCAAATTTATCTTCTGTGCCTAAAACAAGATTTACATCCTCAATATTTGTTAATTCTTCTGGTTTTAATTGAGCATAACACCCTACAAGAGTAATGAATGCGTTTGGATTAATACGCTTACTTCTTCTGATAAGTTTACGAGTTTCTTTATTAGCATTTTCTGTAACTGAGCATGTATTAAAGACATATATGTCCGCAAACTCTTTAGAGTCAACATTTTCATAACCATACTTAAGTGAATCTCTAGACAGTGTCGATGTCTCAGAAAAATTTAACTTACAACCTAGCGTATGAAAAGCTATCTTTTTTGCTATTGTACTCATAAAAAAATTAAAATATGTTTCGTTCTAAGAAAATATTGAGAGCTAAATTTAAAAGCTTAATATTTTTAAAGATAAGGGAAATAAATATTATGAGTAAAAATTTAAAAAGCGTAATAACCTGCGACCTTGATGGTAAAATTGAAACGTTTAGTGAAGGTGCGCAGCAATTATTCGGATACACAGAAGAAGAAATTATTGGCAAAGGTAGGGTGAGCGATTTCAGTGCTGGTCAAATTGTATTAGGCCATGTAGTTAATTGGCTTGCAGAGTCCGTTGAAAAAGGAGCTTGGGAAGGAAACACTGTTTTTTTACACAAAGACGGAACTGAAATGCCTTGCAAAATTAAAATCACACCCACCAAAGATAAAGAAGGTAACCACATCGGCTATTGTGGTGTAACCTCTCCACTATCTGATAAGTCGGCAGATGAAGTCCGTCCAAAAATCAGTTTTGGAACAAAGCTATTCAGTTGGATGGTGATAATGAGACTACCATTTTTAACTGCAACTATTGTCCCAATTCTTTTAGGAGCAGCTGTGGCAAGTAGATTTGTAAGTATTGATTGGTTTTATTTTACTTTAACAATGTTAGGCGGATTTTTACTGCACATAGGTACAAACACATCGAATGACTATTACGACCACACTAGTGGAACAGATGAAGCAAATTACAACTACATGGTGCCTTTTTCAGGAGGTAGTAGGAGTATTCAAATGGGACTTATCTCAGCTAAAGGTATGTTAAATGTTGCTATAATAACTTTTGCTTTAAGTGCTATTGTTGGTATACCTCTTATTTACAAAGCAGGCATAAACATTTTGTATCTTGGGATCGTTGGATTTCTTTCCGGTCTTTTTTATACAGCCCCACCATTTAGATTTGCATCTAGAAAAGGGATGGGAGAGCTTTTAATTGGTTTAAATTTTGGACCACTAATGGTCGCTGGTAGTTTTCTTGTGCAAACAAGTGGTGACATGACCCATATCATGGATGCAGTATTTGCAGGGATACCAATAGGCTTTCTAGTAGCTGCTATAGTTTTCGTTAATCAATTTCCTGACCATGATGGTGATAAAGCAACCGGTAAAAATAATTTAGTCGTTGTTTTTGGGCCAGAGAAAGCAAGGATAGGATACGTTGCATTAATCGTAGGGGCGTTTGTTAGCATCATTGCATTATCCTGGACTAACCCGCTGACTTTCCCAACATTATCTCTTGTATCGTTAATAACATCAGTTTACAGTATTTTTACAATAAAAACATTATACAAGCATTATGACAATAGATTATTACAGCCTGCTAATGCAGGAACTATTGGATTACACTTCCTAACGGGGTTATTTTTCTGTGCCGGTATATGGCTAGGATAATTTAAATCATTTAACGTTTGGAGTACTGTATGAACAAAACTGAATTTTTAAACATAGTTGAAAACAAAATTGAAGAGCATCATTTACTAAACCACTCTTTTTATAAAGCTTGGAATGCAGGTGAATTAGATCGATCTACTATTCAAGAATATGCTGCCCAATATTTTAAACATGTTTCTGCTTTCCCTAGATATTTATCATCAATCCACTCAAACTGTGATGATATATCAGTAAGACAAGAAATTCTAGAAAACTTAATCGATGAAGAGCGTGGTGATGAAAATCATCCAGAATTATGGATGCGTTTTGCAGAAGGCATGGGTAAAAAAAGAGAAGATGTAAAAAATACTGTGGCAATAAAAGAAACAAAAGAGCTGGTAGACAATTTTATGAAACTATCAAAAGACGAGCGTTACCATGTTGGATTCAGTGCTCTTTATTGTTATGAATCTATGATCCCTGAAATTGCTGAAAATAAAATTGACGGTTTAAAGAAATATTACGGTGCTAAAAATGGTGAGGATACATTAAAATTCTTTGAAGTACATCAATCAGCAGATATCATTCACAGGCAAGTTATTAAAGATTTAATTGGCGATGTTTGTGATACTGATGAAAAGAAAGAAGAAGCGTTAGAAGCTATTGAACTCGCATTATCTTCTTTAAATAATTTCCTATCAGGAATGGAAAGAGTCTACTGTTAAGTAGAGATTAATATTATGAGCGTCGGTCCTTTACAGAACGGCGCTCATCTTGTCTTCTATCTCCATCAGTTCTTCTATCATTTTCAACTGTTACATTGCTTACTCTTCGATCGGCATTTCTGCGGTCGTCACTTCGTCTATCGTCACTGTGTGTTCTTTTTTCAGACATATTCGTATTCCTATTTAAATTAATAAAAACGATACCTGGGATTAACCCAGGCATCGTAATATATTTTTTAATTACCCTTTAAAATCGACAAAAAGGGTAGATTCAGTTTTAACCAAACTGACTTTATCTTCCATATCTAAATCGCTAACTGCTTGCTCAATCATTTTCATTTCATTTTCGTGAATGAATTCATCAGCCCTAGCAATATAAGCAAGGTTTTTAATTACCTTATAACGATCATCATCAGAAGAAAACATTTCTTTGATTGCACTGAGTGAAGAACCATATTGGTCAAAACGAGAAGCTTCATCGCCGAGGGCAATAAATTTATCAATAACTTCTTTTTCAACTTGATGATACTCATCATCTCCCATATCTGGGAGCATAACTTTTACGTTACCACGCATTGCTTCTTTCTCAGACTCGTCAACATCTCCATCTGCTAAAAAGGAAACACAAACAAATGCATATACTAAGTCGTGACTATTTGTCCAATCTGACATAATTACCTCGTTAGAATTAATTTACATTTAAAGTTCGTAACTACTATTACTACTCTATATTGAGTCTACGAACCTCTAAACTCAATAGAGCTATTAGGAAGTTATCATCGGTTTATGTGAAGAGCAATAAAAACCGATTCCACTATAACGTATTATATTAAGTAACATCTGGATAGAAAGTCTTCTTCAATATTGAAAAACATATATCAAAATCGTAGCTTCCATTAACAATGTTTTACTACTTTACATAAGGATGAACAGTAATATTACAATATTTTTTGCAAATACATTGAATCTGATAAATAAAAGCAGATCGCTAGCCTCGTTATTAATCGTTTTTTTAGTCATTCTTATAAGCGATTCTTTATTTCATCAGCTTTATCCACAAGTCATTTTATTACTTGAACAATTCTTTGATATTAACAAAGAAGCTCATGGAGCTGTAGACCTCACTTTTGCACCCGAAATATGGGGAGGAGTATTAGCTACAGTTTTAGGTACATTGATAATTGTCATTGCAATAGCAGCAGAATCCACTCCAAAATTGATGGACCTGTTCGTTAGAGATTGGATAAGTCTTATCTTCATATGGTTTTTAATTCTTGCATCTATTCATTCAACAATAATTATGTACTATTTTGAACCAATGGATAGGCTATCTAGTGTCATGTTAAATACTTACATTTACCTTCCCCTATCTTCTGTTTTATCATTGCCATACATATTTTACATCTTACTCTATTCAAAAACAGATAATGTAATTAGAAAACTCTATTCGCTGAATATTGCTGACATAAAAAGGTTAAAGCAAAAGCCCGTACAACTTACAATGAATGATAGTAGAGTTATTGAACATTATCAGCATCAATTAATGTCTACTATAGATCAATTCGATGACCTACTTGAATATATATCATTCAAAGAGGCTCAAACAGAAATCATTCGACGGGTTGGTGATACAGTAAGAGTGTATATGATGAACAAGGATTCCTATGATCCAAAATTTTTTACTGCTACAGATACCATTAGAAATAATCCAACTTTCAGAACATATGTTGAACACCAATATAAAGATATAGAAGATAGAAAAACATTTTACGAAGTAAAATCTTTTAAAATGATGGGTAATGCATATATACGAAAAATGGAGAACGGAGAATATGAACTAGCTTCTCTTATCGCTAATGAAATTAGCTCAGTAGGGCTTTTAGCCTTAGAACTCGAACAAGATAGTTTAATTACGGATATTAATATAAGATTTAATACATTTATGAGATTTGCAATAAAGCATGCAGTCAGAAATAATGAACCGAGAAATTTATACAATTTAGCATTCCACTATTCAACTCTTTTGCAAGGTTATGTTGATAAAAATAAAATTGATTTGCTAAAAATGGGATACTTCTATTTCAAATTCTATAGTAATGAAATTTATAAACAAGCAGCTAACAACCCTTCGCTATATTTTATTGTAGATGTTTTAACTACTGAACTAAAAAAGATATCTATCATCATTTCTGAAAAAAATTGGGACCCCGAGTTGCAAGAACATTTATTAAAAGAAATTTTACAACTTGATAATCCTCCAGATTATCCAAAAGATGATCTAGATCAAAGCGTAAATAATGGCGTGCGAGTATTACAAATTGGACTAGCTCTTCATTATATAAAAATTGAAAACCTTGATTTTGCAGAGACTATTGTTGCAGATGTACTTGATGACCTTGCTTATTTTGACAATCAAACTTATCTGAACTTAATGGAAGGACTATATAATAGAATCAAATTTAGTGGGCCAACATTTTGGGAAGATACTGATCGAGGGAATACGAACATTTATTATTCTCCAGATAGCGATAAAATTGATGATTTTAAAAAAATGTTATCTAAACAAATGAAAGGACGTCTCGAAAAACTTGATCGTGATGTCCAATTCTTAAGATTAGAATTAGATAAATTGAGTTCTAAAGAAGAAAAAACACTGTTAGAAAAAGAAAAAATAATCGAACTTGAAGAAAAAATAAATACTAGGAGGAAGACGTTTTTTATTAAATAAAAATTATTTAGTTAAAGCAAAAAAGAATGCCTGAGTCAAATTAGATATATCTTGAGTTGCAGTAGCTAAGTTATTAACTGCGGACTTTGCCACTTCAAAATAAACCGGCCCCCCAATTGAAGGGTTTTTATCTACTATCCTTGAAAAATCCTCTAAACTTAAAATTCCATATTTTACATCTGTCATTGCTGTGACATGTGATGTGCGCTTAGCGTCATCAAGGACTAAAGAAAATTCTCCTATACCAAAAGCAGGAGCCTTTACCACTGATACAGTTGGTTGAGTAATAGGGTCATTTAATGGCGCAGGGTCTGTAGTTTCTAATCTTATTATTGACTTAGTTGACATGGTAAACCCGCTAGAAGCTTTAACCATCATATTTTTAGATACTTCAACTTGGCCTTGGAAAATTAAAAGCATTGTATCTCCCGCTTCACCTTCTTTAAGCAGCGCAGTACCAGGAGGACAATTTTCTTCAACTACTGCCTCAGCAATTTGAGAGCAAAATTCTTCTGGAACTTTACTAAAATAATTTATTTTTTGTATTTGACTAGCACTAACACCCATATCTTTACCTCAATACTAAAGCTTTATGTTTCCCATCAATGACATATTCATCATCAGGGTTGATCTCAACAATTACATGCTCATCACTTGACAACTTTATTCCTGCACCATCTAGCTGTTCTTTAATCATGTCTCTAATAATAGGACTACCACTCTCACCCATTTGCTCTTCAAGACTAAATCCAGCTTTCTTAATTGCATATCCTACCAATAGCCATTTATGTTTGAATTTGTAATATGCTGAAACTTTATTGTGCGTTAAGCCAACCAATCCTTTTGGAATAGGTACAACCTGAATGCCTTTATCCTGTTTTTCCTGTGTAATAAGTTCATCAAAAAGTTGTGGGACACCTGGATCAGTAACATGCTTGGCTAACATATGCGGAATGTGTTCGTCAGGAAAGACTATCTCGTTTACATTTGCTCTATGCAAATGAGAAATGTACTCTTCGTCTAAAATATATGCTACAACCTGAATGTCCTCTAGTATGGATTTCGCAGTAAGAGCTGTTAAAACTGTTTTATCCTCATCGGGCTTTTCGTTTGGAAGCAGTCCAGATTCATCTGGAACTATCATAAATGTACCACACTCTTCAATATACGCTTTTTTTAATACTCCTTCTTGAGTAAAATTCTCTGACAAGTGCGTTATATCTAATCGATCAAAACCAGAAATTGCTCTTTTAATTATTTCCTCTTCTGTCTCATTAATTAAAATCACAACAGAAGTAGAATCCTCATTTGCCTCAACCAATCTAAGCGCTGATTGCACTGCAGAATTCCAACCAGCTATGATTAAATGTCCATGAAATTTAGTTTCGTCCAATTTATCATCTCCTTTCAAACGCGCTGCTACTAAAACTGAAGAAACAGCACCTGTAAGCATTGTAACAATGCCTAGATTTAAAATCATTATAATTATAGTTAAAAATTTTCCTAAATGTGTCTCAGGGCTTACATCACCATACCCTACAGTAGTAAAGGTTACTACTGCCCACCAAAAAGTATGAAAAAATGTATCTATCCAGTTCGGCTCACTACCACCAAACATAAAACCATCGCCAACATCATCTTTTACACTTCCGCTAAAAAGAGGATACTCAATAATCGTTAAAATAGTTGTTGCAAAAAATACAGCGCCAAACCCCCAAATAGCATATCTAAATAATTCATTTGATTGGTAATAATTTGATAATTTAGAAAAAACAGTTTCCTCAGGACCTATTTCAGATTTGCTATTGGCTAAACTTTTCTCATCTTCATCCACCTGAGCTAAAGATTCATCTACTAAGGACTGATGAAGCTGATCATACAGAACCTGATTAGCATGTATTTTTTTTTCTATGTCATCAAGAGATGACGAACTAGCTTCATTTTTTTTATTTGTATCCATTAGTCTAAATATATTTATTCTTTATTGCAGAATGAAAGAAAATGTCATTACTATTTACTTAAAATAATTATTAAATGTACTCTCTATTTTTTTAGAAGAAATAGGCTGTGAGAAACCCATATAAAAAGCTAAAAACCACATCACAAAAATTCCAAAAAATAAAAAAACTAATTGCCATATCCATATTGATGGCAAATTAAATGGTGCCCAAGTAGCAGGTATGTTTGGGTCGGAAAATAAAGTGTTGCCAATCATCGCAAAAGGGCCAAACCCAAATAAAAACCAAAATATGACAAGACAATATGCTAAAGGAACTAATTTTTTCTTTGACTCTGGTACTCCTGCAACTTCAGATAAAAATGCATGCCTTTTTTCTTTATCTAAATTTTTTTGATCACTATCTGGGAAAAAATAAGAACCAAAGCCTGTAAAAATTATATTAAAAAATATACCCCACCCTGCAGAGTGTATAGTGAAAGGATACGCTCCCCATGGCAAGGGGAATAAACTGGACATCTTATCTGTTAAAGTAACAGCCAAAAGTCCAGCAATTAAACCCATAGTAACCCCAGTTTTAGAAATCCATTTACAATAAAGGTTCCCAAAAAGCGCTGGATACATCTGAAATCCATAAGCTACCGCAAGACCGCCTAACATTACCAAAGCATCTGTAGAAACTATCGCAACAACTAATGCT
>Ga0208127_1001809_pt1 | contig 10430 bp, 7 predicted proteins | sample ETNtaG_6_FD_185751 | JGI IMG/M metagenome (GOLD analysis project Ga0208127, IMG submission 185751) | Marine microbial and viral communities from oxygen minimum zone, Eastern Pacific Ocean - ETNP201306SV45 (SPAdes) (version 2) | ecosystem: Environmental > Aquatic > Marine > Oceanic ...
AGAGCGGGCTTGCAGCATTTCCAAATGCTGCACAATCGCTTTTCCCACCAACGGATCTTGGTCCATAGTGTATCTAGTTAGTAAGAACAGCAGTGTTGATACAAGAACGTCGTTGTCTTCTGGAAGAGGCTTCACCGTAAAATAGTCGCTTTATATTTCAAATTTACTCGCATACTAATGCGAATGATAATCATTTACAATATTAAATTGAAATTTGAAGTTCCTTTAATATCTCTTAATTTGGGCGCTCAGCTCTTTTCCTTAACAGTTCAGCCTGATTGGCAATCCACAAATTTACATTTTGATGTGGTAACAAACCTAACTCGTCGGCTCGGTAGTCCAAACCCTCTAGGACTCGAGTGTAAGGGCCAAATCCATGAACTCTAAAAGGGATTACTACTGGCTTAAGACCCACTCGACTAGCCTCCTCAAGGTAAGATCGAATATTACTTTCTGCCTCACCTCTCTTTGCAAACCAGTCTTCTCGCAGAGTGAATACTTTTATATCGTGCAGGCCTAAGGTAGATTTTGCTGTGACTGTTCGCTGGGTAATCTTTTCAACCCAACGACTGTCTTCTTCATCAGAACCGGTACCGTGGGCAATGATAATGGCGACCTCACGCGCTGGATCTCGGCTTAGTCTTCTAATTCGGCTAACGATAACTTCATCCATTTCCGTTGCGTCTGCAAGACCATCCTCGCTTATGTAAAAATTAATATCAGTCTCTATCTTCCAAAACCCCATGGGCATAAATGTGCTTGTTGGATTTTCACTAGTGTCTTTTTGAGGTGCTCCTTCAACCGTCCCAAGTATTTGTTGCGTTCTCTCATACCAACTTTCTCCAGAGACAAACATCCTGACGACCCCCACATCCTTTACACCAAGCTTTTCAAGTCGCCTTACGGACCGCTCCAGACTACCTGCATCTGCCATACCAAAAGCAACTTCAACTGGATACTTGCTAGTTACCTCAGCAGTGGCCTGCAGGACAGCCTCATTCCATTCCTCCGTTCCACCATGCGCCATCAGTAGCAAGCCAAAGTCGGGCTGATCCGCCATCGATATATCAGATTCAACAACTTGCATTGTCGAACAAGCTTGAATCAAAAAAGGAAAAGCAATAAAAAAGGCTAACCGGTACTTAATTAAATTTTTAAAATGCCAAACATTCAAAATGCTATTCCCTTTTTCTTACATCAGAATTCAATATTTAAACCAACGCGAATATTAGTCCCGGGTTGGTAATTGTTCAGAATAGTATCCGCTGAGGTAACTTTATCGAGACCCTGAATGCTCTGCCAAATGGCATATTCTTCGTCGAAGATATTAAATATACCTGCCCTAAGGGATACTGCACTGCCAAGCTGCAAATCTCCTACTAAATCAAGGATGGCATACCCCTCAGCATCAGTGACCGTATCCGAAGAGACTTTGTCCTTATCAGCAATGACAGTCCACAGGAGTTCTCCGCCCCAGTTACCGCTTGAGCTGTCATATCGCAAACCAGTGACTATATTGAGCGGGTCTATTGTGTCTAAATGAGCGCCCGTTCCTTCATTCTCTCCGCGTGCATATGCCACCGATGATCTCAATCTCCATTGATTGTTTAAATAAAAGAACGCTGAGACCTCTGCACCTTGAATCTCAACATCACTTATATTCTGGTTCTGATAGAGCGAGAGGCTCCCGCTTCGACCAATAAAATTACTCGAAATGAAGTCGTCATAATAATTTTTGAAGACCGAGAGACTAAGGAAGGCATTTTCATAATCAGCGCGCACTCCCAACTCGAAACTGTTGCTGTTTTCTGCATCAATATCGGGATTAGGAACTACTGCGTATCGAAAACCGAGGTTCACAAAAGCTTGGTTAGATTCATTAAAATTAGGTGGACGGTATCCCTCTGCATACTGAGCAAAAAGAGAATATGTGTCATCGAGATCATACAAGGCACCCAAACTAAACGAAACTTCGCCTTCTTCAAAATCTTCGACCGGGTAGCCAAAACCTGCTACCTGATTGGTTCCGTCGAGCAAAGCATCGACAGTGGCATCCATTTCGTAACGGTCATACCTAACACCGGGAATGAGAGTAAGCGGGCTATCACCTATTTGAATTTCATCCTGGAAATAAATTCCTAATCTTCTGGTGCTAGTGTCTGGAAAAGTCTTGTTTGGAAAGACTTCAGCAGGAGCCATAGGAAATGCTGAAATACGTCTAGAAATTGTGCCTGTTGACAACTCTGTATCAAACCGGTCCCTTGGTCTCTCTGTTTCAGTTTCATCTAGATTAAATCCATAGACGAAATTGTGGGTTAAGGATCCCGAATTTAGAGATTTACGAAAATTGAGATTTACCGCGACTGTCTCCTGATTGAACCCAAAGGTAGTATCTCGGATAGCTGCTGAGCCACCCATTGACCTGGGGTTTCTTGGGTTGACGAAAGAAAAGCTTGTCCTGTCTTGAAGAGTTCTCTGAGTAGAGTCGGTATCATGAAAATTTACCAAAATCTGCAAATCATCAAAGAGTCCTGAATCACGCTCCAACTGATATTCTAGACCTATCCTCTCGCGATCCACCTCATCAAAACCAAGAGACTTTGATACTGAGCGCCCCAGATCTGATAGAAGGTTAAAATCTCTTTCTTCAACAAATGATTCAAAACTCACCGCCAAGCTCTGGTTGTCTGAAATGTCCCACATTCCTTTAAGTAAAATTCCTTGAGTATCCCCGTCCTGCGGATTCACGCTTCCAGAACCATTTACCTCATGTTCCTCAAAATTGCGTTGTGTGAATTGAGCTACTAGACCAAAATCTCCGTTTTGAAAGGCCGCGGTAGCCCCTCCTTTGACCTGATCATCCGCATCGGAGGCCGAGCTTCGAAGGCCAAAATAACTACCACTATCGCTCCCAACATAGTCACGCGCATTCTTGGTTGTGAAAATTACGGCACCCCCCATAGCATCGGCGCCGTAGAGAACTGACGAGGGCCCTCTTACAATTTGGACGCTCTGCAAATTATCCATTTCAAAGGAATCCTTTCCGTTCCCATAGTAGATATCACTTCCTCTCACTCCATCAACCACATGCAAAACGCGATTACCACCAATACCACGAATTGTGAATCCCTGATTACCACCTCGAGCATTAGTGCTCATGGACACTCCCGGCTGAAACCTTGCGAGATCATCTAGATCATCGACCATTTCTTTTTCAATATTCTCTACAGTGATCAACGATACTGTGCCAGCAATGTTCTCAATTGTTCGCGGTTGACGAGTCGCTGAAATAGTCAACTCTTCAATACGACTAGAAGAAGACTCTTGCGCCGAAGTCGCTGAGCCAAGAAGCACCAGCCCTGAGCAAAACTTAATAACAACTACTGTTTTTAACGTGGGTAGAGCTCTTAACCTCAAGCCAGATATAAATCCAAACAACATAGACACCTCTTTCAAAGAGAGTCTGGCTTGCTGCCTAAAATATAGCGTGGGTGGCTTGCTCGACTCGGGACTAAATGGAACCGTAAGACGGAATAATAGTTATTTCGTTAATATAAGTTTGTTATTAGCAGTTATTCTCAATGTGTACTCACTACCGGCATGCTGGATAAACAACTTCTTTGTCTCACCGAGTAATTGTTTACTCGAGACCTTTTCTGGGGCTCGCCTACGCAGGGTCACCTTTTTTTGGATAGGTTCATTCATAACAACGCCAACAAGGCCCGATTGTTCAAGCATCAGCTAAAAACAAAACTTCGTAAATATCACCGCTGATTGTAAATCCATCCGCGATTTAACGCAAATGATAATTATTTGCATTTAAGACTTAAACAAAGTTTTACATTTATAGATTGCATACCTCGTTCGTGCCAGAATCTGTATTCTTAAGAACTAGTCGATCCATCGTAAAGTTATAGGTTATTGAATCTAATGTTAAAATCCTTCTTGAGCATTGTAATTCTGGCTTCAGCTTTTTTTTCACCATACTCATTCGCACAAAATCTTAGTTCTGAAGAGCTGTCGCTCCAGCAGATTCTGGAAGGATCCCACCGAAGCCCCCAGAGCATAGCTAGAAATAGATCCCGACATCCCATTGAAACACTCCAATTTTTCGGCCTAACGCGCAATATGACATTAATCGAAATTGGTCCATCAGGCGGGTGGTATACTGAAATCCTCGCACCATATATGCGCGATCGTGGTCGTTACTATGGAGCTCATTTTTCCCCCAATACAACAAACAGCTTCCAAAGGAAAAACCTTGAAGCATTCGAAGATAAACTCACCGCAAATCCGTCTATGTATGGCAGGGCTTTGATTCGTCACCTACAGCCACCAACCGAAACAGCAATAGGACCAGAAGGCGGGGCGGACATAGCGCTTACCTTTCGCAATGTACATAACTGGATGTCCCGCGGACTAGAGCAAGAATTCTTCAGTGCATTTTTTGAGAACCTCAAGCCTGGTGGTATCTTAGGGGTAGTCGAACATAGAGCTCCTGATACCGCGGCGCGTCAAGAAATGATCGACACCGGATACGTTAGCGAGGCCTATGTAAAACAAATTGCTGAATCTGCAGGCTTTGAATTTGTTGCTTCATCAGAAATAAACGCAAACCAAAAGGATACCAAAGACCATCCCGAAGGGGTCTGGACTCTTCCACCAAACTTTCGAGCAGGCGAAGTCAATCAAGACAAATACGCTGCAATCGGCGAATCCGACAGAATGACTTTAAAATTCAGAAAACCTGAGTAAAAGTTACAGTTGTAATCCTTTAGATCGAAAGAAGTAAAGTTACTAAAGAATTTTACTTTCGAATTTTCTTTATGCATCACGCGCTATCTGTATTAGTTTTTTACACATTAAGAGCATTACTCTGTTGATAATAAAAAAGAACAAAATACTGAGCAACAGATTACCCCACCTCTGCGTTTTCTTTTCTCTATTTAGTCTAGTTATAGAAGCGAGCTTCGCACAAGAGGTAGTTGTTGGGGAAGATTCCGAAGGCAGAAAATCCATAAGAGCTACCCGATTTAGTGAAGATGTTCGCATCGATGGAATTCTTGATGAATCAATTTACGAATCGGTCGAGCCCATCGGTGACTTCGTTCAACACTTACCTGTCTCTGGAGCTGTCGCAAGCGACGAAACCGAGGTATGGGTTTTTTACAATGACCGCAGCATCTATGTCACTGCTAAAGTATATGAGTCAGTTCCCGAGGAAGACTGGGTTGCCAATGAGATGCGCCGGGATGTCGGTCGACTTCGCTCGAATGACTCTTTCTCTGTCATGTTTGACACATTCTTAGATCGAAGAAATGGTGTCGCATTCCTCGTATCACCGATAGGGGGATTTTCAGACTTCACAATTAATAATGAGGGAATGGCAACAAGGCCCGTAAATTTCGATTGGAACGTCGTTTGGAATTCGCGAGTTGGTCGATTTGATGGGGGTTGGACAGTAGAAATGGAAATTCCCTTCCGCTCGCTGCGATATGAACCAAGAAGTGAACAAGAGTGGGGAATACAATTTAGAAGGGTACAGATACGTTTGAATGAGGCTACCTATATCACCGATATACCCATTTCTGCTGCCAACATCGGACCTCCTATGGTTGCTGGAATGTGGCGCATCTCTGAAGCTGCGACACTCACTGACTTAGAAGTTCCGCCAAGAAATTTTAATCTTGAAATTAAACCCTATGGATTAGGCACTGTCACAACGAATAGGGTCGCAAATCCACCGATAAACGGCGAGTTTGCAAACGAAGCAGGAGTTGATGTCAAGTTTGGGATAACAAATAATCTTACCGCAGACTTTACCTATAACACAGACTTCGCTCAGGTCGAGGTTGACGAAAGACAAGTAAACCTGACTCGCTTTAATTTATTTTTTCCTGAAAAAAGAGAGTTTTTCCTTGAGGGCGCAGCGAATTTTGATTTCACACAGCCAAGAAATCTTGACGTCCCGACAATGTTTTTTAGCCGCCGTATTGGGCTAGAGAGAGGACAAGTGGTGCCAATTGAAGTTGGGGGTCGGGTTACAGGGAAAGTTGGTGATTTTGATATTGGTGCGTTAAATATAGGTACAGATGGGAGCGGTCTAAATAATATTGAATCGACTGATTTCTCAGTATTAAGGATAAAACGGGACGTGCTAAATCGCAGTAGGATAGGAATGATCTACACTGATCGATCAGAATCTCTTGTAGGAGAGGGGGCAAATACACTTTATGGTGTTGACGGCACATTTAATTTTTTAGACGACATACAAATCAGCACCTTTGCTGCAAAAAGTGAATCCCCAGGTTTAGATGATGATGACGAAAGCTACATGGCGAATTTTAATTACAACGGCGACCGGTATGGGTTTAGGTCTGGTTATTTAGTGGTTGAAGACAATTTCAATCCCGAAGTTGGCTTTAAAAGACGCAATAACTTTAAACAGTACGAAGGTAATGTGCGATTCAGCCCGCGACCAGCATCAATCGAATCAGTCAGGCAATTTAGCTTTGAAGCACAGACGCGCTCCTATTGGTCAGCCACATCTGGTGAGCTTGAGACCAGAAGGCATGAATTTATATTCAATACGCAATTTGAGAGCGGCGATCAATTCCGTTTCACTAATCGCGATGAGTTTGAAATGCTAACAAGAGCTTTTCGAATTGCACCAAAAGTCTCACTGCAACCTGGTACTTATGATTTTCGTAGTTCTGAGATTTCATACTCGTTGGGGCCTCAGCGGAATGTTAGCGGAAGACTATCTTATCGCTTTGGTGACTTTTGGAGCGGCACGAATTCTGCTATTGGAATCAGCGGTGGGAGCATCGAATTATCTCCCCAACTGTCAGTCGAACCAAGCTACTCTTTCAACGAGGTAAAACTTCCAGAGGGAAACTTTAGAACAGAGCTGGGAAGATTCAGGGTCACCTATACCATATCGCCACGCATGTATTTTAGCGGACTAATTCAATATAACTCAACCCAGCACTCATTAAGCAGTAATTTGAGATTCCGATGGGAGTGGTCTCCGGGAAGCGAGCTCTTCATAGTATATAGTGATGATAGGGATACGAATCCCTTCGATAGACCGGATAGCTTTGAGTTACGAAATCAGGGGTGGGCAATTAAATTTAATAGACTATTTCAAATTTAATTTGCCCACACTCAGTAAATAGACACTTGAATTTAGACTATGGACTAGGATTTAATCTAACGTACAAGACAAACAATGAGGAATTTTTCATGAAACCCAAGAGAGTCGAGACTTTAGTTCTTTTCTTCGTGTCGAATATTTTGGTTATCAGCGGCTATGCGCAGCAAAACACCGTACTCCCAGACTATCCGAATAATTATACGATGTATGAAAATCTTGTGCAGATGCCAGATGGCCGGCGTATGGGCTCTGGCAACGCGATAGACATCGATTCTCAAGGTAACATTTGGGTCTTTGAGCGATGCGGAGGCAATCAGGGGGCATGCTCAGAAAACAATGTGGATCCGGTATTAAAGTTCAACCCCGACGGCGAGATTTTAACTAGCTTTGGTGCGGGCATGTTCGTCTGGCCTCACGGAATTATTGTCGACGACGACGATAACCTCTGGATAATAGACGCGGGTGTAATTGACGGTGAAAAAGGTAATCAAATTTTCAAGTTTAACCAGCGTGGGGAAATTCTTATCGAACTGGGACAACCTGGAATCAGGGGGGACAGCCCAGATTTATTTAATGAACCATCAGATCTAGCAATAGGACCAGATGGCTCACTTTATGTTATCGACGGTCACATCAGCCCTGACTCTAATCACCGTGTGCTTCATCTAACTGCAGAAGGTGAATACATCGAAGAATGGGGATCTCAAGGCTATGGCCCTCTCGAATTTGAAGGTCTTCATGCTATTGCTGTGGATTCTCAAGGAAAAATCTATGTCGGTGATCGAACAAATAATCGCTTGCAGGTCCTCTCACCATCGGGAGAACTGCTAGCCATTTGGGCCCACTGGGGCAGACCCAGCGGAATAAGAATTCACGACGATATGCTCTACGTGGTCGACTCAGAGTCAAGGGCCGCAATAGACCAATATGGCTACAACCCCGGCTGGCATCGAGGCATTTACGTTGGCACCTTGGACGGAGAAATTACCGACTTCATCCCAGACCCAAATCCGCATGGTGCAACTAGCTTTCCTGAAGGCATTGGAATTGACGATAACGGTGTTATCTGGGGTGCATCAGTGGGTGATCAGAAAGTCACAAAGTACGTGAGAAACTAAAGAGGTCCAAGCTCCATGGCAGTTATTGCAGAGTTTCATTATGACTTTGGTAGTCCCAATTCCTATTTCTGTCATCGGGTAATTCCACAAATTGAAAGTAGAGCGGGCATCAAATTTCAGTATGTGCCCATTCTGCTGGGCGGAGTGTTCAAGGCAACTAATAACAAATCACCAATGGAACAATTCGCGGAGGTCAAGAATAAGAAAGAGTACTTCGCCAGAGAAACCGAACGCTTTATCCAAAAGCATGCGATAAATAAGTACATTCGCAACCCGCACTTTCCTGTTAATACTCTACATATCATGCGTGGGGCCTGCTATGCTGCGGGCAAAGATTTTGAGGCAGACTATATTGAGATAGTTTATCAATCAATGTGGGAGAAAGGTCTAAAGATGGACGATCCTACTATCATACAAGAGGTCCTCAAAGAGCATGGTCTTCCCGCAGAAGAGATTATATCTGCAAGCCAATCTTCAGAGATTAAGCAATTACTCATAGACAGCACGTCTAGTTCCGTTCAAAAGGGAAATTTCGGTTCACCAACATTTTTCGTTGGAGAGGAGATGTTCTTTGGAAAGGACCGGATAGAAGAAGTTGAGCAAGAAATAATCAGGCTAAGATAGACTAATGCACTCGGTCAAAATATCGAACTAACTCTATAGGTCTACCAAAAGATAGTGGTTGAATAACCATCTCTATCCGAAGGCGATTACCTCCATCGACTAAACTGTATGTCTCTATCGTGTAGCCCCCGTCTCGAGGGCGAGCTTCTACCACCAAAGTTCCACCTTCAAAGCCCCCTTCAGACCAATCAGTGCCGCCGCCCTCAAAAAAGTCATTAGCAGTGCTCCTTCTCCTGCGACCATCTGTATGAAAAATTCGAAGGTAATCATCTTCATAAGTAAACCTGATCTCTGGATCAGAGTGCTCTATAAATAAAACGTCGTCGTACGATAACCGATCATACAGTTCATGCTCTGGTGGACCACCTCTATAAAAATCTTCTTTCCTATTAAAAAAGCCGCGTCCCCCGTCACCTCCTGCAGCTTCTATCGCTTTCTCAACTTGATCATCTGTGTTGTCACTCAGGTCGTCATTAATTACCCAGGACCCAACAATATTCACTTCAATTGATGAATCCTGGGACAGAGTAAAGTTGGAAATCCCACTAAACAGTAGCAAAGTGGTTGCTGCGTGAATCGAAAAAACTCTAAGATCTAAATTAGTATTACGCACTTTTAAATTAACCTTGCATTTTTTTTCGCCAAGCCGCAATGGCAATACCAATTTCGTCTGGGGAATCCTCTTGAAGGAAGTGGTTTCCTTTTACAGTTACTTCTTCCTGATTTGGCCAAGAGCGGCAGAACTCCCTCTGCTCGCCTATCAGGATCGCACCAGGCTCTGCGTTAATAAATAATTTAGGGATACTAGTCTGTGACAACCAATTAGCATAACTGGCCACCAATTCTACAACATCAGCAGGCTCGCCCTCGATAGGGATCTGTCTAGGCCAGGTTAAAGTGGGGCGTCTGTCCTCTCCTTCATTGAGGAAAGGTTTCCTGTAAGCATTCATTTCCTCTTCAGATAGCTCACGAAGGATAGAACCAGGTAGAACTTTTTCGACAAATACATTTTTATTTAGAGCCATTTCTTCGCCAGCAGAAGATCTAAATCCCTGAAAGACTCCCCTAGCAGCCTCCGGCCATTGATCCCAAGTTACCGGCATAACTATTGCCTCCATGTAGGCAACCCCCATGACCGACTCTCGATGGCGGTTGGCCCAATCGAAACCTAACGCCGAACCCCAATCGTGTATTACGAATGTTACATTATCCTCGACACCAAGTGCCTCAAGAGCAGCATCCCAATATGTCCGATGTTCTTTAAGGGTATATCGATCAGGCCCTGAATTTTCCAATTTGTCCGAATCACCCATTCCTATAAGGTCAATAGCAATGCAACGCCCCTGATCAGAAAGGTGGGGCATTATGTTTCGCCAAAGATATGATGAGGTCGGGTTTCCATGTTGAAACACTATGGGATCTCCCTCTCCCATTTCCACGTAACTCATTGTCTTTCCATTTACAGAGACTGTTTTTTTTGGATGCTCTTTAACGCTAATCATGTTTTTCACCATTCTAAATACAGGCAGCCA
>Ga0208127_1001811_pt1 | contig 10426 bp, 9 predicted proteins | sample ETNtaG_6_FD_185751 | JGI IMG/M metagenome (GOLD analysis project Ga0208127, IMG submission 185751) | Marine microbial and viral communities from oxygen minimum zone, Eastern Pacific Ocean - ETNP201306SV45 (SPAdes) (version 2) | ecosystem: Environmental > Aquatic > Marine > Oceanic ...
TGATTCTATAATCATATACCTTTAATGAATCAGATGAACCATCTGAAGTTTTAAATCCACAAATTATTTGCCCATCATTGTCAATATTAACATCATTAGCATTAATAGCTGATAAAAATATATCATTTAAAACATTATCAGCATATTTTTTTACATTTTCTCTATACATTTGCTTTCTTAAATAAAAATTTGATTCTCCAACAACATAAACCAAGCCACCTACAACAACTGAAGCTATCATTATTGATATCATCAACTCAACAATAGTAAAACCTTTGCTTAATTTTTTCATATAATTAATTAAAAACTAATTGACTTACATTCAATGCTATAACAGTATCTTTACCTGCCTTACCAAATCTTGACATCATTTTATATTTTAACTTACCTTCAATATCAAAAATCCTAGCTTGATTACTTTCAGTTTGTCTGCTTCTAATATTATGAGAAAGATAACCTATTGTTCTGCAACCAGTCCCAGCACCAGTTTGATTAACCATATCTCTAATTGTTTTATACTCAATACAAACTCTTCTATCTCTGTCACTAGATGTCTGTATTCTATTTAACGCAACCTGAGCTTTAAATTCTTCCATTTTATTAGCTAAAGTATTAAAAGCTCTATGTCGTAATTCAACATTTCTTAATGAGTTGTCAGTAGTTATCACACCGTACATAATTGAACCTGTAATAACAACTATAATTAAAGCAGCAATAACTACTTCAACTAAAGTAAAACCTGTCTCAAATTTTTTCATTACTAAAAAATTGCTTTTTCAAAAATCTCTGGATTATCTGCTACATACTTAGCATCATCTTTATCAATAATTCCTTGAGAGACTAATCTTTGCAAATCTTGATCTAAAGACTGCATACCCTCTTGTGCTCCAGATTGAATAATTGAAGGTATTTGATAAATTTTATCTTCTCTAATTAAATTTCTTACTGCTGAGTTCGCAACTAATATTTCAGAAGCTGGAACCCTTCCTTTACCAGACTTGTTTGGCAATAATTTTTGAGCTATTACTGCTTCCAGGCTTTCTGATAACATCGATCTTATTTGATCTTTTTGTCCTGCAGGAAAAACATCAATTATTCTATCTATAGTTTTAACTGCATTTGATGTATGAAGAGTAGATAAAACTAGATGCCCAGTCTCAGCTGCAGTCAAAGCTAACTGAATAGTTTCTAAATCTCTCATTTCACCCACTAGTATTACATCAGGATCTTCTCTTAACGCAGATTTTAATGCATTAGAAAAAGAATGAGTTGAATGGCCTAATTCTCTTTGGTTAATCAATGATTTAATTGAGCTATGATAATATTCTACAGGATCTTCAACAGTAATAATATGTTTATTCTTATTTTCATTGATATGATTTATCATAGCTGCTAAAGTTGTAGATTTACCACTACCTGTTGGACCAGTTAATAAAACTAAACCTTTATCCAAAAAAGCTAACTGATTTATTATTGGTGGAATCGATAATTCTTCAGAAGATAAAATTGAAGAAGGTATAATTCTAAAAGCGGCTGACATCCCATTTATTTGATTAAAAAAGTTAACCCTAAATCTTCCAAAGCTTTCAAGTTCATAAGAAAAATCAATTTCTAAATTATCTGATAAAATTTTACTTTGATTGTCATTTAGAATTTCATTGCTAATCTTGACCATTTCATCTTTAGTCATTACAGGGAGTTGCAAAGTTTGCATCACCCCATCAATTCTTACCATTGGAATTGAACCTGTACTTAAATGTAAATCAGATGCTTTAGCTTCAATAGCATATTTTAGTAAATCATTTATGCTTGCAGACATTATTCAGAAGCCTCAAAACCATATCCTGAGAATTCACCTGTTAATCTATCAAACCTTACTTCTTTTCCAGCTCCACCATCCATCTCATCTGAGCTTGTTGCAATAAACATATCTCCGGAAATTTCAACTTTCCATTTACGTTTTTGTGCATCACTAACATCAATAAAAGCTTTAGATTCTAATTCATCTAATGTTGTTTGCTGACCACCATGCATTGCTTCATACATCTCAGAAGCTCCAGCAACTTCTTTTAATAATAATTGAGCTTCACTTCCATAACCTTTGTCAACATAACCTCTATAAGAAACAAAAGCTAGACCAGCCAATATTGCTACTATAACTAAAACAACTAATATTTCAACTAAAGTGAAACCTTGTGTAGCTTTGTTTTTGAATATTTTAAATTTGCTAAACATATAAAAACTCCCAACGTTATTTATTAAGTACTATTGTATCTGACAAATATAAAGCTATTTACTTAATAATTAAATTATTAATTATCCTATTTTGTAAAAGATTGTAATATAATTTTATTCGAAAAAATCATACACAAACAAATAGTTGCCTTATAGCATTTTTTTTAATGAATATGAAAATTTAATTATTAATTACTAAAAATACTTACAACTTATTTTGAATCTGTCGATTTCTTTCAAATAAAATTGCGCTAACTGTAGCAGATACGTTTAGCGAATTTATTGACCCAAGCATTGGAATAGTTGCTATTGAGTCACAATTTTTTAATGTTTTCTCCCTAATGCCCTTGCCTTCACTTCCAAAAACAATAACAATTTTTCCAGAATAATCAATGTCAAACCAGTTCACTGCATCAACACCATTTTCAACACCAATAATCCAAAAACCTTCTTTCTTAAGGGTATTTAAAGTTTGATTGACATTTCCAATACTATAAAGGGGTAGACTTAAAAAAGCACCCTGGCTAACCTGTAAAACCGTATTGGTTAAACCAACATTTCTATTTTTAGGAATAAGCATACCATCAATACCTGCACATTCTGATGTTCTTATGATTTGACCTAAATTCTGAGGATCTTCTATTGATTCAGGAACAAGTAAACACATATTTTCATTTTTAAATTTTGGAAGATGATTAATTAATTTAAAATTAAATTTAACAACAATGCCTTGTGTTCTCATTGAAGGAAACATTTTATTGAATGTATTTTTATCATAAATTCTACAAATTTTTCTGTATTTCTCTGTATAGCTTTTGATTAACTTATTTTTAATGGCCAAACCATCTTTTAATAAATAAATGGATTGCAGCTTTATTTTTCCTGATTTAAAAATTTCTTTAGAATTATTTAAACCAAAAATTATATGCGAATTATCACTAAAATTTTTCTTCATAATTAATTTGTTTTGATTGTAAAAGTATTGTCTGACATTCCAGAGTGTTTAGGATTTTTTGATGAAATAATTCTTACTAAACATTGGCCACTATACTTTATTGATGGAGGAACAACCCAGTTATAAACACCATTATTTTCAACATTATTTTGTATTAAAATCCAATCCTTACCATTGTTAACAGAATAATATAAATCAACATTGTCGATTTGATTTTTGATACTTTCCCAATAAATAAATGTTGATGTACCTGCATAAATTAAATCACCTCCATTTGGTGTAATAATATTAAATGATTTAACTACACCATCAATTAAAAACATACCATCACTTACATCAAAAATATCCTGATTAATATTACTTTGCACTTTAATCTTACAAGTTGAACTAGTATTAATATTATCACTTATCAACCATTTATATTTACCTGAATTGGGAGCTGATTTTTCAATGATTATCCAACTATTTCCTCCATCGATAGAATAGAAAATATCAATTGTTTTGTCATATATTTTTTTTATACTCCACACTATATCTATCTCTTCACCAACTTTGAATTTTTCATCTCCATTTGGCTTTAATAAAGTTAAATTAATACTTTGTTCTTGAATTCTATATTTTTTTATATCAGTAATTTCTTTATCAGCAATTAATTCGGCTTTAAGCAAAATATTTTTAAATCCTTTAATTGAAGGCACAATCCATGAAAAATCACTATCTTTTACTTTGTTTTGTATTAGAGTCCAGCTAATACCATTTGATAGTGAATAATACAAATTATAAGATTTTTCATCAACATTTTTAATAGAAGTATTAATCGTAAATGGCATATTAGTTTTAACAGTATCATTAATATTATTATTTATACTTAATAATGGTGCAGCTTCAATGGAAAAATTTTTAATATTATTTATATAATTCAAGTCAGCATCAATCACATCAATTTTAATCCTACATTGATCTGTTCTTTCTTCAAGATTTGGAATGTCCCATATATAATTTCCAACTATAAGATTTATCTTGTCTATGTTTATCCAGCTTTTTCCATCATCTAATGAATATGATAGCTGACCTGATTTATCATCAAGATATTCACTATCCCAAACAATTTTTTTCTGATCATAATATTGATATGTATTTTTGACGTTTGGTAGAATATTTAAAGTCCCTTTAGGTCGTATAATAGTAAATGAACCCTGTGAAATATCATAATGATCATCTTCACTTGATTCTACTAATTTAATTTTACATTTTGTGGATGATTTACTTATGAAAGGGAAAGTAAAATTAATCTTATTAGAATCAACAAAATTAGATTTAATTGTAATCCAATTTTCACCATTATCTATTGATAGCAATAAATCTAAATACTTATATTTAAGATTATAACTTTGCCAATTTAATTCTAATGAATCTAAAGCAGTAAAACTCATAGCATTTAAGTTATTTTCAATAATAATTAGGGCTTTTTCTGTAATTTTTATACTATATTTAGAAATTGAACTAACTTCAGGTTGAACAGAGCTTTCAACCTTAAAAATACAATCCATCGTTTTTAGGTTAGGAATAACCCAATTATAATAACCCTTATTTGATATATCTTTTGCTATTGGTTTCCATTTTTTACCATTATTATCAGAATAGTATAAGTTGATTCTATTTTCTCTGATATTTTTTGAATCCCATATAATTTTATATGTAGACTTATCTTCTACAATTAAATCTTTCTTTTCTGGTGAATTCATTTTCAATTCTGGCTTACCATATAGAATGAAATTTCCTTGATTAATATCACTAATTCTTGTGTTAGTAGAGAGTTCAACTTTAACTTTTGAAAAATATGATGTTGTATCAAATGGTGGCATATTCCAAATGAATTGTCCAGAATTTGGAATCGATCGCCCTATAACATTCCATGATAATCCCCCATCTCTAGAATTGTAAATATTTACTTTTTTTCCTCTAACATTAATTACATTCCAATTAATAATCATATTTTCTTCCGCATAATATTTTTGATTATTTGTTGGATTAGAAATTTTTAATTTTGATAGCTTTGATATTGTAAATACTTGTTCTGAAATATCATATATTTTTTCATTTTCAACCGCTGAAATTTTAATTTTACATTGATCAGACTCTATATCTGGAACCTTCCATAAATATTCATTAGTATTTAAAATTCTAGACTCAACTCGTTCCCATGTAGCACCATCATTAATTGAGAACATTATTTTAAATAATTCTGATTTTAACCCTTTTGTGTCCCATTTAATTTTATATCGAGAACCTGCTTCAACAAGATCTCCACCGTTTGGTGTAGTGATTTGTATTTTATTACTTTCATTTACAATTGTGAATTTTTCAGATATTTGTTTAGCTTTTCCAGAATTTGTGATAATTTTAATTAAGCAATTTGTGTATACATTATCTAAATGTGGAACATCCCAGATAAACAAGCCTGTATCCACCATTCTCTCTGATAAGCTAGTCCAAGTATATCCATCATTTAAAGAAAAATAAATATTTATTAATTCATTGCCTATTTTATTGGATTTCCAAGTTATTTTAGCTTTTTGTCCTGCACCAAAAACAATATTTTCGGTAGGGTAGGTTATATCTATAAATGGACCATCAATAGAAAAAGGTTTTTTTGAAACACCTCTTGATGAACCATCAAAATTTTCAATTTTAATTAAACATTTTTCAGATTTTATTGAGGATACTTCCCAATTATATTGACCATCATTTTCAGTAATTGCAATTAGATCCCATTTTATACCACTATCTGATGAAACGAAAATTTTCACTTTGTCTTGACTATTAGATTTATTGTATGGTTTCCATTTAATTGTATGAATAGAACCAATTTTTAATTTAGCCTTACTTCTAGGAGATTTAATTTTTATGTTTGTTAATGAAAATGTTAAACTAAAAAAAATTATAGCACAAAAGTATATATAATATTTTTTAATTATATTTTCCTTTACTAATAAGATTTTTCTGATGATGTCTCTAAGAATTTTTCAATATCAGTCGTTAAAGCATTTGTCCAATATTCACCAATTATTGCACTAGGATAACCTCTAACAACATAACTATCTCTATTAATTAAATAGCTTAGGGGGACTGAGTTAACACCATAATTCATATTAACTTCATTCATAATTTCAGGAGATGAGTATAATATTTTATAATCTACATCAAACTTAGTTTGAAATTTTTCAAGCTGTTTTTTTGTATCACTGACACTTACTCCCAAAATTTCAAAACCCTTGTCTTTGTATTTTTTGTAAAGGTTATTAAACTCTGGAATCTCAACAATACATGGACCACACCAAGTAGCCCAAAAATTAAGTAACACAACGCTACCTTTAAAATCACTAAGTTTTATTTTTGAATTTGTAGTGTCATTAAGCATGTTTAATGAAAAATCATATATAGGAATATATTCAGGCTCATTTTGAAATGAATCATTTTCGCTTGTATAAGGCGTATTATTTGGTAAAATAGCTGAAAATATACAAATTATAAAAACTATAAATTTCATTTACTTTGTTCCCTTAACTAAGAATTCATAAAAATCTTCTTCACTACAATATCCAATAGGTTCAGAAATAATATTTTCTTGGTTATCAATAACTACGTATAGTGGTTGAGCTGCGTTATTAAACTTTTCTGTTTGCAAGTGAAGGTTTTTTAAACCGAGCTGTTTGATAGTCTTTCCTTTATTAGTAAGCCAATCTTCTTTATCTAACTCATATTTACTATCAACAAATAATGAAACAATAATATAATCTTTTTTTAGCATCTCAAGTATGTGAGGTTTAGCCCATACATTATGTTCCATTAATCTACAATTTTCACAAGCAAAACCTGTAAAGTCGAGAAATAAAGGTTTGTTGACTTTCTTTGAATATTCAAGAGCTTCTTCATAGTCAAAGAAACCTTTAAGTCCTAAAGGCATTTTAAAATTCTTGAGGTTTTGGTACTTGACTTCACTAGGAAAATCCTTATAAACACTATGAGATTCTATTTGATCAAATCTTTCAGTTATATCAAATTCCTGAGTACTTGGTGGAGGTAAATAGCCGCTTAACCATGATAATGGAGCGCCAAACATGCCTGGGAATATAGCAACCACAAAAGAAAAAGAAGCAATAGCTAAAAATAATCTTAAGACACCAATCTTGTCATCATCATTGTCATGATATAACTTTATTTTTCCAAGTAAATAAAATCCAAGTAATAAAAATATTACAATCCAAATTGATAAGTAAATTTCACGATTTAACAGCCCCCATTGATTAGTTAAATCAGCTTTACTTAAAAATTTCAAGCTAAATGCAAGCTCTACAAAACCAAGAAAAACCTTTATTGAATTTAAATTAAAACCCTTTGGTAAATTATCTAGAGATTTAGGAAACATTGCAGTTAAAGTAAAAACCATTGCAAAAGAAAGAGAAAAACCAAGCATGCCAATAATTGGTTTTAGAAACTCTCCATCAGACGATAAAATAAGTACACTTCCAACGATTGGAGCTGTACATGAAAAACTTATCAATACCAAAGTGAATGCCATAAAGAATATGCCAATAATTCCACCCTGATCTGCCTTTTTATTGATATTATTTAAAAAAGAATTTGGAAGCGTAATTTCAAAAGCACCAAAGAAAGATAATGCAAAAATAAAAAATATAAAGAAAAATACTAAATTAGCAGTAGCACTTGTTGCTAACGCATTTAATGCTGAGGCTCCTAATAAGAATGAAAAACCTAATCCTAAAATAATAAAAATTAAGATAATTGATAAGCCATAGGTCAATGGTCCATAAAAAGATTCTTTATCGCCATTTTTATTAGCGAAAAATGAAACTGTTAGTGGAATCATTGGAAATACACAAGGAGTAAATATTGCTGCTAATCCAGCAATAAATGCTCCAATAAAAAAGCTTAACAAGGTACTAGAACCTTCTTTAGATTCAGATTGATTTGAATAATCAATTTTCTCATGAACATTACCATCATGATAACCAATATTTTGACCAAAAACTTTATTGTATTTAACATAAGGTGTAGGCTCTTGATAAGTAAGTTCAGCAACTAAAAAATCATTATCTTCCCAAAAGAAGTCAGTATTTCCAGTACCTAAGGGTGATAATAATGTATCAGTTGTAAAAATATGATAACCAGGTTTTATGTTAAATTTTACTGCATAATTAATTTTATCATCATCTATTTCACCAAAACCACTTACCTCTAAAGACCCCCAGTCAGGAATAAAAGGATTATCATTTTCTATAGGGGATAAATTCTCAGAAATAAATATTTTATTATCTTCATTTATTGTATGTGATAATTCCTGGTAGACAGGTATGCAAGCACTTGAATCGCAAGCCTGAAAACTTATGCCACCTTCGAGAAAAATTTTACTATTATCATTTGAAATAGATTTACTTATATCCGTATTTACTGCATAAGTTCTAGAAATAGTTATTTCACCTGAACAAAAAATAAGTGAAATAAAAATGAACGATAATAATCTTGATACTAACATTATAATTTATCCTTATCTACTACTCGTACTGTTTTAATAATAACCGGAACCACTGGATTATCACTGCGTAATTTATTAATCATTTCTCTATAATATTCAGTTTTTTCTCTATTGGCTGGTATTTTATAAAACATTGATTTTTTTGTTCTAGGGTGTACTAAACGAATCCAATTATCTTTATTTTCATTATCTGGAATAGAATCTTGACCAGAGTCAATAGTATATTTTTTTTCTGTTGGAGTATTTACGATATGATCAATAATACCTATTTTTTCTGTTACTTTACCAAAAGCTGTATATTTACCATCTAGGTGAGGCTGATCTGATACACAGATAAAAAATTGACTGCCCGCAGAATTTGGATTAGAAGATCTTGCCATTGATAATACTCCTCTAGTATGCTTGATATCATTAAACTCAGCATCTACAGTCCATCCAGGATTTCCTGTTCCATCATTGGAACTATTTCCATCTCTTGACAGGATGTCTCCTCCTTGAATCATGAAATTAGGTATCACTCTATGAAATCTTGTACCATCATAAAAACCACTATTGGCAAGCTTTTTAAAATTTAAACAATGGTTAGGTGCTACATCATTATAAAAAATAGCCTCAAACGTACCTAAAGTTGTTTCAAAAATAATAATATCATTATCTGAAACTGGTTCTGGTACAAAATTTTTAGCATTTTCCTTTATTTGATCAAGCATGTACTCAGGTACAGGACTATACAACGGATCATTCATTGATTTAGGAATTACAGTTTTTAAATTTATGCCTTTGCTAAAATCAAATCTTGGAGGCAAATCTTTCTTTGATTGATCATCAGCACTGATGTAGCTAGAAAAAATAACAATTAATAATAAATTTAAAAAATTTTTCATTTTTTTCCTGACCTTCCTGGTTTGGTAATTGGAATCTCATTTAACCAATCTGGTACTTGTTCAGCTGGATAACTATCAACTGGATATTGAACTAAAGGCTTGTATGTATGACCAAAATCAACAGGTTCTTGATTTCTATCAAGAATACTTGTTATACCCATAACTTGACCGTTGTTATCATTTACAATATCAATCAACTCAAATATTGAACCACCTGTGGTCACTATGTCTTCAACAATCAATACCTTAGAGCTTTCATCAATAGTAAAACCTCTTCTAAGTTCCATTAAACCATTTACTCGTTCAGTGAAGATATGTTTCAAATTTAATTCTCTACCTACCCCTCCAGAAATAAGAATACCTCCAACAGCCGCACCTAAAACTAAATTAATATCTTCGTTAGAAAATAACTTAGCCATCTCATTACAGACAAGATCAAGCGACTTTGGATTTTCTATTAATCTAAATTTTTCAATATATTTATTGCTGTGTAGTCCAGAGGTAAGAAGAAAATGTCCTTCTAAAATTGCACCTGTAGTTTTTAATGTGTCTAAAATAGTATTCATATTAATTTATAAATTTATTTATATTTTTGTTATATTCAATTGTTGATTCACGAATATCATCTAAGTCTTGATTTTTTGCATAAATGATTGATCTTGATACATTAATTAATCCTGAGCCATGACCAGAATTGGAAATCCTTACAGATGCCTCTAAATCCCCTCCTTGTTTTCCAATTCCAGGAATTAGCCAATTAAGTTTAGGGGCAACATCTCTAATTTGTTGCATTTG
>Ga0208127_1001816_pt1 | contig 10417 bp, 11 predicted proteins | sample ETNtaG_6_FD_185751 | JGI IMG/M metagenome (GOLD analysis project Ga0208127, IMG submission 185751) | Marine microbial and viral communities from oxygen minimum zone, Eastern Pacific Ocean - ETNP201306SV45 (SPAdes) (version 2) | ecosystem: Environmental > Aquatic > Marine > Oceanic ...
CGCTTGTTATTTTGAAAGTTAACTTCTTCAAGTATGCCTTGATTATTTAATCCCCATATTAAGTAATCTAAAGCGTCGTTTGAAGAAAATAAAGAATCTAAGCCATCATTATGAAACTTATTTAATGCATTGTTGAAGTCAGAAAATTTTCTTAATGGCGATGTTAGTTGAGGAAAAATGATGCTCTTAAAATCAGTATTATAATTTTCCTCAATATATTCTATAGAATGTAATAGAGCTTCTTCCGATGTGCTCTCGTCACCAGCTAGTTCTGTAGGTCTATCGATTAAAGAGCAGCCATGTGTTGATGCTTTTTCGAGTATTTCTTTAGAATCTGATGATACAAATATATCAATTTTAAGTTTTTTTCTTAATTGGTTTACAGTAATTTCTAATAGAGATTTATTGTTAATTTCTTGAAGATTTTTATTTTTAATTTCTTTACTGCCGCCCCTAGCCAAAATTATCGCTACAGAGTTTATATTATTCATTAGATAATATTTACTATACACTTATTAGTATTAAAAAAATGAAGTATTTAATGAGCTTCCATAATCAACAAGGGATGGAGAACATACTTCCAATTGCACAAAAGCTCTCTGAAAATGAATTAAACGAAGTTAGTTTGCTGGATTTATCTGAACTTTATGGACAGCCAAAAACAAGTTTTCAAAATTTAAACAACATTGTTGTAATATCAGAAAACTCTATATTTAAAAATATTAGAAATTTAACAAAAGTAAATAAAGTAGTTTTTACATTAACAAAAATTGTAAACATTAGGAAGTATGCAAATCAATTTGATAAATTTATATTTTCGCCAGGAGGATTCTATGAAGGTCTGATTGCAAAAAGTTTTGTTAAAAATAATAAAAAAACATTTTTTATAGAAGCTGGTGTTAAAATTTATTTGTTTCTTAAATCTCAAAAAAGCTTACAGCCAAAAAATAATTTTTTAAACAATGCTACTAAATATTTTACAACTGGAGAAATTACTAAAGATAATTTAGAAAATTTTACAGGTGAAAAGAATAAAATATTCAACTTAGGGGTCCCAAGATATGCAAAAATTGTATCAATTCACAAAAATTTAAAACCATTTAATCCAAAAAAAATTAAACACTTATTATTTTTAACATCTGCTTCAAAATATCATGAAATGGGTTGGGAAGAAAAGTGGCAAAAAACAATAATTGAAGACCTAGTGAATTCGTCATTGATTGATGGTTTTGTTTTAAATATAAAAGTGCATCCAAGAGACGATAATAATAATTACAAAAAATTTGAACAAAAGAAGAATGTTAATATTTTATACAATACAAATATTGAAGATGACATCCTTCAAAATGATTGTATAATTTCAGGCCCCTCAACATCAATCCATGAGGCTTCTCTCTTAGGTAAGGTTTACATAACTCTATGGCCTTTTGATAAATCTGAAAATGAGTATATGCCCAAAGTAAGTGCAACCGAAAATGTACCTGAACTAATTTCAAAAATTAAACAATTAAATAAAGATGACTCGTTACAAAAAGAGTTTTATTCAACTCAACTTAATTTAGCTAACAAATTTATAAATATAGATTCTGATTTAAGTGTCAAAAATATTATTGAGCATATAATTAACTGAAGTAAAAAAAGGAAATAGGTAAAAAATGGTCACCGGATTTGATAAAAACGCTGATATAGGAGAAAACATATTTATCATTGCAGAAATTGGAATTAACCATAATGGAAACTTGGATCTTGCAAAAAATCTTATGGAACTTGCAAAAGAAGCTGGGTGTGATGCGGTAAAGTTTCAAAAAAGAACTATTGATATTGTATATACAGAGGATTTTTTAAAAGAAAATAGAGATTCTCCTTGGGGCACAACCCAAAGAGAACAAAAAGAGGGGCTGGAATTTAGTGAAAATCAGTATAAAGAAATAGATTTGTATGCAAAAGAATTAGATATTATTTGGTTTGCTTCAGCATGGGATATTCCAAGTCAAGATTTTTTAAAGCAATTTGAGCTACCTGTTAATAAAATTGCTTCAGCAATGGCAACTAACCTAGAATTTGTTGAGCATGTAGCCAAAGAAGGAAAACCGACTTTTGTATCAACTGGAATGACGACTCTTGAAGAAATAGATAATGTTGTTGAAATTTTTAAATCAAACAACTGCGAAATTACATTAATGCATACTAATTCAGAGTATCCATCACCAGAAGAAAATTTAAACCTCAAGTGTATTGAAACTCTTAGAGAAAGATATGATTTACCAATAGGATATTCCGGTCACGAGCCTTCTGTATCTCCTTCGCTTATCGCTGCATGCTTAGGAGCAAAAGCCATTGAAAGACATATTACAATAGATAGATCTTCATATGGGTCTGATCAAGCAGCTTCATTGGAAAGCATTGGTTTAAAGAATTTAGTAAGTATGGTCAGAAAAATTCCAATCGTAATGGGTGACGGTGTAAAAACCATTACAGAGCAAGAAAAAGATATTGCAAAAAAATTAAGATATTGGCTGTGAAATACTGTTTTGATATAGACGGGACAATTTGCACTAATACTAATGGTGATTATGAAAATGCTACACCAATTGAAAACAGGATTAATTTAATTAATGATCTTTACGAAAAAGAAAATGAAATAATTTTGTTTACAGCAAGAGGAAGTACAACAAATATTGATTGGAGAGAATTAACAGAACAACAATTACATACATGGGGTGTAAAGTACCACAAATTACTATTTGGAAAACCAGAAGCTGATATTTTTGTTGATGATAAAGCAATCTCAGATATTTTGTTTTTCAAAGAATTATGAGAATAGGATTTATGCAAGGAAGGCTTGTTAAGCCAATGAAATCTAAAATTCAAGAATTTCCAGTAAATGATTGGGAATATGAGCTAGAACTTGCAAATAATATAAATCTAAATCTTATTGAATGGGTGATAGACAAAAACAGCATTAATGCTAATCCTATTTTTTTCAATACTGAATATGTTAAGAATTCTTTAAAAAAGAATCACATTGAAATAGGAAGTTTATCAGATGATTATTTCTTACAAATTGATAATCCTCAAATTATTTCAAATAAAATATTAATTCACATAGAGAATGTCTTCAAGAAAATGATTGAATTAGAAATTCCTTTGTATGTTTTGCCTTTACTAGAAAGTAAAAGCATTAAAGATTTAGAAATAAAAGCACAAGTAGTGCTTTTAAATAAGATTAAACATTTAGTACCACCAAAGATAAAAATTTGTCTTGAAACTGATTTAAAACCTAAGGGAATAAAAATTTTGTTTGAATCTTTAGACGCTAACATATTCAAGATAAATTATGATATTGGAAATAGTGCTTATGAAGGTTTTAGTTACGAGGATGAATTTAATCAATATTTTAACTTAATAGAGAATATTCATATAAAAGATCGGTTATATAAAGGTAGTACTGTTCCTCTTGGTGAAGGAGATGCAAAAATCTTAGACGTTTTAAATGAAATAAAAATACGAGGATACAAAAAAAACCTTATTCTTCAGGCGGCAAGAATAAATGGAGTAAATGATGTTAAGTTGGTAAGTAAATATAAAAAGTTTGTGGAAGATGCAGTTGGAAAAAAACATTAATATTTTGCTACTCGGAAGCTCTAAAGGTTTAGGAAAAGTATTATATGAGCTTTTTAAGAAAAATAAGTATGAAGTTGTTGGTGTTTCAAGAACTGATAGTGCACAAACAGATTTCATCTGTGACTTAAGTGATAAAAATCAAGTTTTAAAACTCATTAAAGATATAAGCATTACAACCATTCCACAATATATTATATTCAATGCAGGAAAAGGAAGTTCTAATAAAGAAACACTTGAGGAGAGGAGAGAAGAACTTATGAATCACAATTTCTACACCTCAAAACATTTCGTTGAAGAAATAAGAGTTGATCCTTTCTGGACTGACAATGTGAAAGGTTTAACTTTTATAAATTCTATTTGTGCTCTTGAAAATTTTAAATGTTCTGAAGAGTATAAGTATGCAAAAAAAGAATTGTTAAATTATTGTAGAAAAATATCTAATGAGCTTATCACTAAAAAAATTAGAGTAAATTCTATACTTCCAGGAAATATAATGCATGAAAATTCAATTTGGAATAAAAAGTTTGAATCAAAAGAAGACGAAGTGAATTTTGTTGAAAAAACAATGCCGTTTGATGAGTGGATTTATCCTGAAGATGTTTTTAAAACAATAGAGTTTCTAGTTCATAATCAAAATGTTGTTAATACAGAAATTATTCTTGATGGCGGTCAAAATCTTATTTCACCAAATTGATCTTCCACCATCAACCAAAATATTTTGACCTGTTAAAAATCTTGAATCCGAACTGGTTAAGTACGTTACGTGTGATATTAATTCTTCTGGTTCAATCATTCTTCCTAATGGAACAGTTTTAGAGAATTTTTTTACAAATTCTTTGTCTTGATTGTTAAATACACCTGTAGGTGAAAGTGAATTGACCCTGTAGTTTTTTTCTGCAAGATAGACAGCTAAATACTTAGTCAATCCAATAATTCCATGTTTTGTTACAGAGTATTCAATTGGTTTGTAAATCTTGTTTCCATTTTTATCTGTACCATAAATTCTATTGTCTGGAGCTATAACGGATAAGTCTGACCCAATATTTAAAATTAATTTCTCTTCATTATCTTTATCGTTTGTAAATTTAACGAATTCTCTACACATTAAAGCTGTCCCTAATAAAGATTCACCTACTGATGAATTAAAGTTTTTCAAATCAAAATCTTCAAAATTTGAACTTCCTACCATTCCTTCTGAAGATAAAGATGGATTTTTTGCAGCAGCATTTAATAAGGTTGTAACATTAATGTTTTTATCTATAGATTCAAAAAAATTTTTTACTTCGTTTTCAATTGAAATATTTACACAATAAAATTTTAAATCTATTTTGTTAAATTCTCCTTTGATTTCATCATTCAATTCAGCTGTATCTAAAATAAAAATAGTGTTATGGTTTTTTGATAGTCCACGAATAAAATATTTTCCTAAAAATCCACTTCCACCAGTTAAAATTGCTGCTTTGTTTTCTAACATAACAAGTTAATTCATCATCCATTCTTCTGGTTTACCTAACTCAAATTCATTACCGTCATCATATCTTGCAGCTTTAAAATAGTTGATTAACATAAACCTAGTTTTTCTTTCGTGTTTAGGACTACCTCTATGAAATAAGGTTTGGGTAGAAAAAATTAATGTACCTTTTTTTGCCAAAAAGTAGTCGTCTCTTTCTCCAATAAATCGATGCATGTCAGATCTTTTTGACTTAGTTATTAAATTTGTGAATATATTCAATAGTCTTTTTGTTCTCCATCTGTGAGATTCAGGAATAGCACAATATGGACCTTCTAATTCAGAATCAACATCAGTTAAATAAATAAATGCTTTGAATGTAGGAGGTGGGTTTCTATCAACATGCCAACTTCTTTTAGTCCTAGTATCTGGTTCATCTATTTGCAAAGAGCATGTCTTAAGAATTACTTTGTCACCTAAATAATTTTCTAACTCCTTGGTTAATACATCAGAATTAATAATTTGATCTAATTTAGAATTTAATAAATTAAAATTAAAAATGTTTTTTACCTTACTATCTTTTCCATCGGCTGCTTCAGCTCTAACATTGATCCAAACATTTTCAGATAACATTTGCGATTTATCTTTCGTGTTTTGAATACCAACTTGAACTAATTCATCACATAATTCAGGATCTAAAAAATTTTCAACAATAACAAATCCATTTTTAGTAAATTCATTTTTGGGTAGTTTAGCCCAATAAATAGAATCTAGTATTTCATTTTTAATTGAGTTAAGAAAATAAGCTGTTGCCTTAATCATCTAAATTACCTGGATTAGAAAAATCTGTATTTTGAATTTTTATAATTTTTTTAAATAAGAATATCATCATACTTAATAATAACACTGAAAGAATTAGAAAAAATAAGTTTAAAAACCATACATCTCTGTAAAAAACTATAAACGCTGCGATAATAATTATCGAAATCAACAGTTCTTTATTGAGTAAAAGAGGTTTAAATATTTTGTCAGCGTAAAAATAATTAACAAGAAAAACAACAAAGTATCCCATCATCGTTGAGATTGATAATCCAATTATTCCATACTCGCCAATAGTAACGTAGATAAGTAAAAAATTTACAGTTGCGCCTAAGATCATTGAGTAAAGCCTTATATTAAGTCTGTAATTCTTTTCTAATATAAGTCCATACAATGATGCGAAACTACCAAAAATTAAACCAATTGCTAGATATGGAATTATTGCTAAAGCAGCTTGATACTTAGGCGGTAAAAGTATTGGTCCAATTATTACTGATATACAGACTCCTAAACAGCCAAGTAAGCTGGATACTGAAATTATATGTTTAAATAGTTCCATACTCCTTTTTTTATTTTTATTGCTTACAGACCATAAAATTGGTGCAAATGCTACAACAAAAGCACTAACAAAAACTCCATGTAAGTCCGCAAGTCTGTATACAGTTGAATATTCTGCAACCTCTTCAAGTGAATAATATTTAGTAAGAAAAAACCTATCTTGCCACCCAAGAAGCATCGAGAATAAAGCATAAATGTAACTTAAGTTTGAATAATTGTTTTGTAGTTCTTTTGATAAATTTAGGGTTACCTCATTGCTTTGATTAAATAACTTGTTTGAACGAGATTTTAAGTAATAGGTCTTTAAAAATGTTCCTAGAAACTGACCAATAAAATAAGAGCTAACAATCATACGATCGTCAAAACCATAAAAATATATGATTATAGAAACCAGAAATAGTTGAAAGACTGGTACAAGAATTGACTCAATGTAAATTGAATTTCTAACTACTACAGATTCGTTTATTGATTTATAAAGATTAGTGAGCAGTCTAGTAAAAGAAAGTAGTATTGCTGTAAGAACAGTTAATCTAAATGGAATTCCATAATCAATATTAAAAAAATTAGTTAAATTCGTATTTATTAAAAACTCTAAAATTAAAAGAAAAATTATATTGTAAATGAAAAATTTCTTTGTAGTTTTACTTATAAACTCATTTTTTTTAGCAGTGTCAAGATCTTGAAAGACCCTGTGGCCAAGTGAATCTAGTCCCCAAGAGAATATATTGACAAAAACAATTTGAAAAGCTAACAATAATGATATTTCACCCCATATATTTATTTCCATCAATCTTAAAAAAATAGGCAGCAATAGAAGGCTTGCAATTCTTGGAGCAAAATTTGATACAAGATAGTTAAAAGTTATTTTGCTGTATTTTGAATCATTCATAAGATAACATATTTTTTTGTGCGTTTCTTTTTCTGATTATTTTAATAAACCAAATAGGGCTAAAAGTAATTATCAAATGTTTTAGATTTATATTTAATCTATATTTTTGTATCCTATCAAACAAAATACTTATGTCAGACATTTCCACTTGTCCAATACAAAAGTCAGAGAAGTATTTTTTTACTGCTTGAAGGTTCTTCAAATCATTATTCGCAACTGTGTATTCATTTGGCAATTCCTTGAGATAACTATTCATTCTATTTTTTAAATCTAAATTATCTAATTTGCCTTCAAATGGTCTATTTTTAACTTTGTAAAAGTTTTTAAGCGCTTTATTCAATTGATGTAAGTTTTCCTTATCAACTAAATTACCCATAAAAACTTTATCTGGATTTACACTTGAGTTTATAAAACTATCAATATGTTTTGCGGCAGTAAGAATTGAATCATACTCGAGTAAATATTTGGGATTAATACCTACTCTAGCTCCTCCAAAAAAAGATTTATTAACAAGAACAGGTAAATTGCATAACGCTGCCTCTGCAGTTACTTTAGCGACACCTTCTTTTCTCGATGTAAATAAAAATATTTTAGAATTTTGTAATTTTTTTGCAACAATAGATTGATCGGGTATTTCTTTGAAATTAACCAATTCAACATTTTCAAATTTTCCTAAAATATTATTGAAATTGTCATCAAATAAGTGATCGAAGTTTGATTTTACATAATTTGGGTTTGCTACAAGTATTAAAACCTTGATTTTTGGATTTTGTTTTATTAACTCTCTACAAATATTAAATAAATCTAGATTAAATTTTACGTTTACTTTTCTTGTAACTGATATAACGTCATATTTTTTCTCATTTTTTTTGTCCTCATTGAATATGTCACTAGGAATAAATGAACGTGTTGTAAAGGGTAGTATTGTGTTTTTATTCAAATCTAAATCGGGAAGCTGTTCTTTGTAACAAAAGTTCAAGTCGATATTTTCGAAATTAAATTTAGAAGTGTTTTCATATGAAGCCCCCCAATGTACACCAAAAAAATAATTTTTTTCATAAGCTTTTAAAATTTTATTAAAAGTTTTATATTTTGAAAATTTTATAAACTCTTTATGCGAAAAGATTATAATTCCTGGGGAATTTCCTTCTAGTTCCTTTAATTTAAAAACCATGATTAATAAGAAAATTTCTTAATTAAAAATATTTTCTTCTATATACAAACACAACATTTGTCCAAATGTAATGTGTCCTTGTTGAATAATTCCTGTTTCACTGGATGGAATGTGTAATGAATGTTTTGTGATATTAGAAAGTGAATTTGTTTCTTTTCCTGTAAAACCTACTGTTAGCATGCCAATACTATTAGCTGTTTCAACAGCTTTTATTACAGATTTGCTTTCACCGCTTGTAGAAATAGCAATTAATATATCTTTATCTTTACCGATTCCTAATAATTGTCTTGAAAATATTTCACTGTAACTTAAATCATTTGCTGTTGAGGTAATAATGCTTGTGTCTGTTGTTAAGGCGATTGAACTTATTGGTTCTCTATTTTTTTTAAATCTTCCAATTAATTCTGCAGCTAAATGTTGTGAATCAGCTGCAGAGCCACCGTTGCCACAAAAAAATACTGTACCACCTTCTTGTACAGATTTTAAAACCTCATTAGCAATTATCATAAATACAGATTTTAATTGTTTTTGCTCATGTGCAACTTGGGCTGATTCTTCTAAATATTTGTCAATTGAATCCATTATTTCGCCATTATAATTGCTTATTATTGAAAAAGAATATTTTTTATTATTTAGATAAGTTTGTTTATCAAACTGTAATACTCAGATGAAATTGTTTCTGTAGAAAATTTATTAATAATTTCTTTATTCACATTTTTATTATCAGTTAATTCAATATTGTTAATAGCTTCAACTAACTTATCGATATTTTCAGACTTAAATAACATTCCATTATTAAAAACATTAATAATCTCTTTGGGGCCCGAAGGGCAATCAGAAGATATAATATTTTTACCTAAAATTTGAGCTTCAATTAATGAATTTCCTAAGCCCTCTCTTCTTGAAGGAAAGAAGAATATATCAGCAAGATTTAAGTACTTTATTGGATTCTGGGTGTTTCCGATAAAAGTGATGGGTAAATCTGAATACATTTTTTTATAATGTAATTCTTGACTGCCATCACCTACAACTAATATAGAAAATTTTCTTTTTCCTAAAAATTTATATGCAGCCTCAAAAAGTAAATCTAAACCCTTTTGGTGTTCTAACCTAGATGTTGTAACCCATAATTCAGAATTAGGTTTTTTAAAATCTATAACTTCTTCTAAGCTTTTTTCAAAAAAATTATCTACTAAAACAGGATTGTAAATTGTTATATTTCTTCTATTAGAAATTAACTTTTCTAAATTGGTTTGTAATTCTTTAGATATAAAAATATTCGTATCTGATTTATTAAAAGCAAAAATAGCAATCTGACCTTTAATTTTATTGAGTAAACCATTTTGCCAGTTTAAATAATTAGAGTTCGCTTCTCTAAGCACTACTTTACAATTTATTAACTTCAGTTGTTTTAAAATAATGACCATTAAATTAGGTGTGGGCAAAGTTGATAAAATTATGTCGGGCTTGGAGTTACGAATAATTTTGAGAAGTTTAAATAAAGAAAATATTGTTCTTTTTGAATTTAAGTATGTAATGTTTACTGCATTAGAAATGTTGATTTCATCACTTTTATCTAACTTTTTGGCAACTACTAAATTAATGTTAATTTTGTTATGTTCTGATAGATACCCAGCAATTCTTGTTAGCGACATTTCCGCACCGCCATAACCAATTGTTGGCAAAAATATAAGCAATTTTTTCATTAGGTTGTTTTCATAGCTCGCAGGCTAATTGATGTTGTGTAAATAACTGCATTTATGAAATGATAATTTAAAACAAGAACAGAAGATAGTGAATAAAAAAATTTATTTTTAGATTATCAATTAATTAAGGCATGGTTGTAATAAAAATATCAATTGATTATTTACTGAAAACTAAAATCCTTTCCTCAAAAAAAGTG
>Ga0208127_1001817_pt1 | contig 10413 bp, 4 predicted proteins | sample ETNtaG_6_FD_185751 | JGI IMG/M metagenome (GOLD analysis project Ga0208127, IMG submission 185751) | Marine microbial and viral communities from oxygen minimum zone, Eastern Pacific Ocean - ETNP201306SV45 (SPAdes) (version 2) | ecosystem: Environmental > Aquatic > Marine > Oceanic ...
CGATGATGACCATAAGGACGAGCACGAGGACCATGACGACGACCACGAAGAAGGGCATGAGGAGGATCATGAGGAAGGTCATGTCGACATGGACAAGCTGGCTAACTCCGATGTCTCAACCACGTCTCATCGACTGGGCCTGTCCACCACCGGTGACTGGGGATACGTGGGCCTCTCCTATAGCGATCTGAGTAGCACCTATGGCATTCCTTTCCACTCTGAGGCCGCCCATGAAGAGCATGGCGACGAGCACGAGGGTGAGCATGAGGAGGGCCACGAGGAGGGTCACGAGGAAGGCGAGGAGCATCACGATGAGCATGAGGAAGACGATCATGCGGGTCACGATGAGCACGGTGAGGAACGCATTTTTTCCAAGACCGAGTCAGAGATCATTGCGCTGAGCGGCTCATTCAAAACATCCATTCCCTTCTTGAATGCCATCGACTTTGCCGTGAAGAACACGGACTACGAGCTCATGGAGCAACACGCAGAAGGTGAAGAGGAAGAGGGCCATGAGGGCCATGACCACGCGGAAGGCCCAACAGTATTCAGTAATGAGGCCACGGAAATCTCGGTCGCCTTTGATCTGAGTGCCGGCGAGCGTATCCGCAGAGTCGTGCTGAACTACGCCGAGGAGGAAATCTCCATTATTGGTGAAGAGGCGTTTATGGCCCCGGTGGACTCCACCGAGACCACGCTGGGCTTCTTCAGCTCGGATGATCTGGGTTTTGCCACATTAGATTTGGGGCTTCGCTTTGATCAGGTAGATCGCGATGGTTTCGTTGCCGAGATGCACCACGACGATGACCATGGTGAAGAGCACGAAGGTGATCATGACGAGGATCACGAGGGTGACCACGACGAGGATCATGAAGGTGAGCATGACGAGCACCACGAAGATGAGATGGTGTACGAGGCCGCCTCATTCAGTGATGAAGTGTTCAGTGCCGCGGCAACGTTGCGCCGGGATCTTAATGAGCACAGCTCGCTGTCACTGAGCCTTGCCAGCGTGAGCAAAACACCGTCGGCTGTTGAGTTGTTCATGAACGGCGAACACCTCGCCAGTAGCCGTTACGAGGTGGGCGACATCACGTTGGACACAGAACGCTCAGACAACATTGATCTTGCCTTCAATTTCGATTACCACAACTTTTTTGGTTCGGCTTCGATCTATTACAACCGGGTCGATAACTACATCTACCTCCGTGATGAGCTTGAAGAAGAGCATGAAGCACACATGGAAGAGGAGCACGAAGGTGAACATCATGACGAGCACCATGATGATGAACACTTTGACCATGGTGGTCTGATCCTGTCCGAGTACAGCCAACAGGACGCTGAGTTCACCGGGTATGAGATCGAGATCGGCACGCGATTTGAGCTGCCCCGTGGTGAGCTGGAATTGACCCTCGGACGCGATGAGGTCGACGCCGAGTTCACTAATGGCGGAGACGTGCCGCGCATCGTGCCGGCGAGAAATATGTTTACCGCCCGCTATACGCTGAGTGATTTCTCCGCCAAATTGCTGGTGAAGGATGTTGAGCGCCAGACCAGCGTGGCACCGGGCGAATCGATCACCGACGGCTTTACGCTGGTGAATGCAGATGCCTCGTGGTCATACGGGTTCAATGATGCTACGCGCCTGACCCTGACAGCGTTCGCACCGCCCCCCGCGAGCGTTGAAGCTAAAGCGCCCTGGCTTGTATCCACGGGTCCTCGACAAGGGAACTTTCGAATAGAGATCCCTGAGCGTGTCGAAGAGCTTGGTATAGGTCGCTGGATTGGAACGCGGGCTTTGCCCGATCGGCTCTTGGCTCACGCGTACGACGCGGTCGAAATACTCGAATCCGAGAATTTTGCGGTGAGGCCCCGGAATGTCCTTGGAACGATTCAGTCGACGAGCGGCCGCTTTGGCGAGAATCCCATTGACCAATGTCGATTTTCCGGAACCGGAAACGCCGGTCACACAGGTGAGCAGCCCCACCGGGAATCGGGCATCGACATCTTTCAAATTATGATGCTTCGCGCCTAGAACTTCCAGCCATTCGTCTCCGCTCTCCAGAGACTTGCCCGACTTGCTCAAGCTACGACTTCCCGACAAGTAATCCCCCGTCGAATACGCATCGCTATTCGCGTTTGCGCAATCCTCGGCCCGTCCTTCGAACAAAATGCGCCCTCCCGCAGCTCCCGCCCCAGGTCCTAGCTCGATCAAGTGATCCGAAGCTCGCATCGTGTCTTCATCGTGTTCGACAACGACCACCGAATTGCCGCGATCGCGCAATTCCTGCAGGGACTCGATCAACTTGCGATTATCTTTCGGGTGCAATCCTATGCTTGGCTCGTCCAATACGTAAACCACCCCCACTAGACTCATTCCCAATTGGGTCGCCAACCGAGCTCGCTGCGATTCTCCACCGCTCAACGTACTGTATTGGCGATTCAACGTCAGATAATTCAATCCGACCTCCTTCAGGAATCGCAGCCTCATTTCCACTCCTTCCAAAACTTCGCCATAGGTAGTGGTATTGCCTTCCTTTTCCAAGGCGTCGACGAATTCATGGGCCTGCCCAATATCCATCGCCAGAAAGTCCGGTAGGCTTGTTCCCGCCACGAATACATTGGCGCTACGAGGGCTGTAGCGGTGACCCTGGCAACGGGGACAATTCTGATCCGTTTGATACGTCATCAATCGAGCTCGAAATCCATCGCTCTTGGTTTCCAAGTAAGACTTCTGCAATAAAGCCATGACTCCTTCGAATGGCTGCGGCGCTGGCTTGGTTTTGCGGCGCGTAAGCTTGAACTCGAACGTCCGATCTTCGATGCCCCAAAGCAATGCCTGGCGCGTCGACTCATCCAAATCCTTCCACGGAACAGTTGGATCGAAGGGAAGCTGTTCAGCTAATTGCCTCAGGAGGGCATTATTGCGAATAATCAGTTGCTTTCCTCCTATCCGAAGCGGCTTCAAGGCTCCCTTCTTCACCGATTTGGACGGATCCGGCACGACCAATTCCTCAAGAAATCGACGCGTTCGGCCAATGCCACCACACTCTGGACAGGACCCTTCTGCCGTATTGAAGGAAAAATGACGCGGCGATATCGGCTCGTAGACCTCGCCGCAATCGGCACATGCGAAATTCCGACTGAGCGGCATTTCCTGCCAATCCGAATCGCCCCGTAGCTGATGCAGAACAATCGCTCGATCTTTTCCTTCGCTGAAGGCCAGTTCCAAGGAATCCGCCAAGCGACTGCGCTGCTTCGCATCGACCACCAGCCGATCCACCACCAAATCCACCGTAAGCGCGTTTCGTCCCCGCGGTTCGATGTCCGGGTCGTCAAGAGACTTGATTTCCCGCCCAATGCGCAAGCGCTGGAACCCTTTTTGCCTCAAGCGTGGCAACTCGTCTCGGATGATCGCTGGCTTCGCCTCCATATAAGGGGCCAAAATCATGACGCGCGATCCCTTGGGAAGCTCCAGCGCGCGATCCACGGCGCTATCCAAAGTCTGCCGGCCAATCAATCCCCCATCCTTCGGGCAGCGTTGCTCTCCCTTCAATGTCCAAAGCAATCGCGTGTAGTCCGCGATCTCCGTTACCGTCGCCACTGTACTGCGGGGCGACGAGCTGCCAGACCTCTGCTCGATGGCCAATACGGGCGACAGTCCATGAATGAAGTCCACATCCGGCCGCTTGAGCTGTTCCATCGCTTGCCGCGCCTGAGTCGACAAGCTTTCCATGTACTTGCGGTAGCCTTCCGCATACAAAGTGTCGAATGCCAGAGACGACTTTCCCGAACCGGATACGCCTGTAATCACTACGAGCTGATTCCGCGGAATCCTCAGCTCGATGTTCTGCAGATTGTGCTCGCGGGCGCCCTTGATATGAATGTGCCGGGTCTCTCTCAAACTCACCCATTCTCTCGGGCGCCGACGCCCAAAGGTCAACCCTCCTAGTTTCGCGGAAATCCGTTGAAACTCGATATCGCCTCCGCGTGATCCTCTTCTCGGCTAAAGCGCGCATTGTATCCGGATGAGTGAATTTTGGAAAAACCCCGCCCTTGTGGAGAGCGACTTTCTAAGAATTCGATCTGACGGCGCGTTAATGCGGCAAAGGCGTTGCCTTAGATCCGAAGTTCACGGATCCTATCGCTATCGCGTCTGTCGATCCATGTAGCCCTATGAAAACTCAATACACTATTCCAATACTCTTGCTTTCTCTCTTTGGCCCTCTTTTGAGGGCCGATAATATCGCCGTCGATTCTTCCATCACCGATATAGCTCTGTTTCGCGATGGAGCATTGGTTACGCGCGCTGGCAGTATCGCCGTCCCGGCCGGGAAAAGCGTGCTCGCTTTCAATTCCCTACCTACTCGAGTCGATCGCAGCGCCCTGCAAGCGAATTTCATCGGCGATGCCAACGGCCTCATTCGTAATGCGAAGATATTCATTCCCGAGGATCGAGACGAATCGGACGCGGTCGAATCCTTGCGCGAAAAACTCGAGGATGCCAATGCCGACAAGGATCTGCTCATCCGGAAGCGCGCCGAAGCCAGCGCCAGTATCGAGTTCGCCCAGGAAATGCGCCGCTCTTTTGCTAAGGAGTACGGCAAAATCGACGAAGGCGAAACCCTGACCCTCGATCAAGCCAAGGAACTCGCGGCGTTCGTCGCCCAAACTCGAACCGAAGCCTACAAGACGATCGATTCGGTTGAAACGGATATCAAGGTCATCGACGAGCGGATCGAGGAGCTCCAAAAAGAGCTCAAGAAGGCCATCGAAACCGATCAGAACTTGTCGTCCGTAGCCGAAGTGGAAATCGAGATGGCCCAAGCAGGCGAAATCGGCATCGCCCTCAGCTACTTGGCCAACGCCGCTCAGTGGACGCCTCAATACGAACTGCGAGCGCGCCCCAGCGAGAAAGAAATTGGTTTCGGCTACTTCGCATCGATCTGGCAGCAGACGGGCGAGGATTGGAACGGCGTTACCCTCTCGCTGCATACCAATCGAGCCAACCGCCAAGGCAACGTGCCGGAACTCCAACCCCTGGCCCTTCACAATCAGCCTACCTACTACAAGGGAAGCGCCTCTCGTCTAGAGTCGGCTCCTCAAATGAGGGAACGAGCGCTTTTTAACGCGGAAGTGAGTCAAACCGCAGTGGACTCAAGTGGAGTCGCTCGCCAGGTAGCTGTAACCTCCTCCACCGTTTCGTTCCAAGCGACCATTCCAGGCAATATTTCCGTGCCCAGTTCCCGCGAAGCCAGCGCCTTTAATGTTCTCGAGTCCAATATCGAAGCTGACTTCTGGTCGGAAGCCGTACCCAAGGTTCAGCTCGACACCTACCTGCGCGCCAAGATCGTCAATACGCTCGATCTGCCTATCCTGCCAGGACAGGCGCTCGCCTTCGTCGATGGCAAGCTCTCTTCGAAAGTCGCCCTCGACAAGATTCTGCCGGAAGAGGAAACCGAGCTCTCGCTCGGCACGGACGCCAATATCATCGTCAAGCGGCGCGAGGGATCGCAGAAAGATACCGACTCTGGGTTTATCGACAAAACCACTACGCTCACTCGCTCCTACGCTAACGAGGTAACCAACTACCACTCGGTCGATCACAAGGTAATTATCGTCGACCAATTCCCCATCGCTCAAAACTCGAAAATCGAAATTCGTCGAAAAACTCCCGAGGAAAGCGAAGTCACGATCGAAGACGAAAACAATGGTCTCTTCAAATGGGAGGCCACGCTCAAGCCGAAGGAAGAGCGCGTATTCACAACCTCTTTCGAAGTTATCTACCCTCGAGACTGGACCCTCTTCCCCGAACTCTAAGGTAAGGCTGCTTGCGGGCAGGGCCAAGCGTCAGCAACATCTGGCCCTCAAGCAGCCGCACCCGAGCAAACTCGCTACAATCGCCTATGGAACCGCTCTTCTTTTTCTTCGCCGCTCTCTTTCTACTGCTCCCGCTTCCTCTATGCGTTTTTCTTCTAGTCAAGCGAAGCAAAGACGGAAAACGTATTCAAAACCTGGAGCAGGATGTCGCATATTTGACGAAGAAATTCTACCGCCAGAAGCATACCGATTCTCCTGCCGACCCTATTGCCGAGACCGTCCCCGAGAGCGATGAATCCGAAGAAACGCCCACTGCTTCCCCTGCCGTCGCCCTAGATAGCCCCGATCCCGAAGAATCCGCGCAGGTTTCCGACCCTCCCCCTCTTTCTAGCGACTATAACATCGTCTTCGAGGATTCCCCGGCTGAAGAGGATAAAGCCGTCGCCCGCGAGCCGATCGAAGAAAGCGCAGAGACTCCCTCCAAAGTCTTTTCTCCCATTGCCTTCCTTCGCTCGATCGGCCTCTGGCCTCCAGAAGATGCAGCTACCGCCGAAGCGGGAATGATGCAGTGGTGGCTGCCGCGACTTGGGGGGTTGCTTGCCACGCTCGCCGTTATCTCCTTCGCCGTCTACATTTCCCAAGGAACGCCTCCCTGGGTTCGTTTCGCCGAACTGGTCGTCGCGGATATTGCCGTGATCGGTCTGGGCGTCTATTTTCTGAAACGGCGTCCCCGCTTTGGAGCCAACCTGTTGTCCACGGGACTCAGCATGGCCTATCTCAGCAGCATCGCAGCCTACGCCGCGGCGCCGGTCCGCGTGATCGAATCGCCGGTCCTGGGGATACTTCTCCAATTCGCGGTGATCATCGCCACCTTCACCATCAGCCTCAGACTCGCCAATCGCAATATCGCCATCGCGGCTCTTGTCTATGGTTTCGCTTCATCGCTCTACTCCGCTTACCTAGGTCTTCACGAAAGCAGCCTCATTTCAGCCTTGGCCCTCTACCTGGTCGGCATCTTCTTCAGTCACCGTTTCAAATGGCTGCCCATTCTGACCCTTTCAACCGTCGGAGCCTATCTGCCAGCGCTAAGCTTTTGCGTTCTAAAGCTTATCGGATCCACAACGTTAACCTTGCCTCATCCATGGAGCGTTTTGGCAGCCTTGATGATCAGCGTCTCTCTCTTGCCTCTCTGCGAAATCAAATGGAATCTCGCCAAATCGCTCAATGCATTCAAAAGGCTCCATATACTGAATACATCCCTATGTTTGGGAATCGGCTACGTCTACATGGAGTTCTTCACGAACGAATTGGTCCTTTTCTATGGAACTGCGGCCATCGTATTTTCCGTGTGGACAGCGATTTTCTCCCGCCAGGGGCTAGATTCCACTCTCTTCCAACTCTTCTTTCTCAAAGCCTCCGCCTTGGCAGCCCTGTGGCTCACTAATCGATTCGCCGGCGATATTCGATGGTTCGCTCTAATTCTCGAAGCGGCTATGATTGCATGGGTCGCCCTGCGTTCCCGGTCTCGCCTTCAGGAAATCGCCAGCATCGCTCTGTGGATAACGTCCCATTGGATCGCCTATCACGCGCTCGGATTCGAGAAGCGGGAAGTCGGATCCTTCACTTGGTTTCTCTTTCTTAGCCTGCCAATCATCGCGGCCGCCACGCTGGCCGCCCTAGGCAAAGGTCTGAATGATACGCCGCTTCGCCGATACGGATATCGGGCGCTCGCCGTTCTAAATGGTCTTGCAGGCCTCCGTTTTATCACGGCATCGGATATAGCGGGTGACGCTGTCCCGATGGCAATGGCTCTCTACGGCGGATTGATCTGCTTGCTTTGTCTTATTCCTCTCTTCGGCAACGCCATTCCTGCGATTTCCGGAGCGCTTCTCGTATTCCTGGCGAATACCATGTACTGGGATAATCCCTACAGCGACCTTAGTTTCGCAGTCGTTTCCCTACTAGCCGTCGCAGTTGCCTGGGGCGTCTCCAAAATTCATTCGAAACCCGCCCGCCGAACGACGCTCACCGTCGAGCTGATTTTCCACGCTACCTGGATCACTAGCGCCTATGCCTTTCTCGCGAATGCATTCGCGAGCTATGCTTGGTTCGCCTTCATCCCTGCATTGTTTTCAATCGCTCTGCTTTGGGCGCCCATAGGCAGTTTCAGAGCGCTTCGAGACGCCTCTCTAATCCCTCTTGCGCTATTCGCCCTTTTCCACTCGTTCAATGTCGATTTGGGTAACCTGGGGATCTGGATCGGAACGGCTTCCTACCTAGGAGTCCTCTTCCTGCCGAACCTACAGCCGAAAACCATTCGAGCGTTTCGATTCTTCCGCCGTAAACACTCCTGGCTTTTCCTCCACCATCTGCTGGTCGGATATATCGTCGCGAGCCTCGCTCTATCCACCGAAGATTGGCTCGTTCGAATCGGATTGCTGCTGCTTTCCGCGATCGCCTTCCATCTGCTCTGGAAAGGGCACAGGCGTTGGATCGGCTTAGCGATTAGCTTCGGAATGCAAATGCTCGCCCTCCTTTCCATCGCCGTCATTTGGTCGGACGACTTTGCTAGCTTATTCGCGCTGGATGCACAGCCTTGGGCCAAGGAGGCATTGATAGGTGGTCTCTTGCTTGCAGTCGTTTCCATCGGCATTGGAATCGATTACTCGAGATCGCCCAATCGCTTCCTTCCTCCCTCCGTTCGCGTTTTTTCAATCTCTCTCGCAGCGATTATTGGCTACGCCAGCTATGTTCTTACCCTCTCGACCGATTCCCTTTGGAATGAATCCGCATTCACCGCCCTCGTAGCATTGTTCTGCCTCCTCTTGATGGGCATTGGCATTGGAGCCAAAATCAAGCCCTACCGCATGATCGCGCTCGTAGGTTTCACCCTGCCGCTCACTCGCCTCTTCGTGTACGACATTCGCGACACGCTCATTCGCATCGTCGCCTTTGCCGTGCTTGCAGCGCTCTTTATTTTCATCGGCTACCTCTACCACCGATTCCAATCGCGCATCGAGTGATGCCGCCCTCTCAGCCGTAGGAGCGGCTTTATCCCGCGATCAACCATACCATCCCATCGCGGCATAAAGCCGCTCCTACAAACGACGGATCAGGCGTTTTCGAGGATCTTCAATTCGACCGAGTCCACCAGGTGTCCGGCTTTTTCCCGGAAGGCTAGCATGTGCGGCGCTTCGAGATGGGCCTTCAGGCGGTCCAAACTCTCCCACTTCTCGATCACCATGAGGCGATCCCCATCGAGATCCTGGCCCTCGATCCCGGAAGCGGCATCCCAAGCGGGCGTGTATTCGATGCAGCCCTCTTCGGCCAGCACAGCGGGAACGTTTGCCTTGAACAGTTCGGCGAATGCGGCCAACTGGCCCGACTTGAGTGAAATGGAAGCAACTACGTGAATCATTAGAGCAAAACTGTTGAGGGCAGTCGCCGCAGATGTCGATAGAAAGCAGAAAGAAAGCCGCCCATCGCTGCATGCCAAGACTTGCGATGCAGCATGGCATTCATCCCAGAGCCCTATCTCAACTTGCGCTGATCCAATCGCTCTCCAGCAGGGACGCGAAACGGCACCTCCAAGGCGCCCGATGACTCGAGTTCTTGGAAGAGCTGCGTCCTTAGTTCGATGATACGCTCCTGGTACGATGGCACGCTGATCAAGTTATGGCGCTCGATCGGATCTTCCGCCAAGTCGTAGAAGGCATCGATATCCCAAGTGCCGTGATGATAAACGTACTTGTAACGATCGGTGCGGATAGCGAACAGGGTCGGCGTCGCCGGAAAGTTCCACTCCCAGTGATACTCGTAGAGAATATGGTCCCGCCACGGAATCGACTCGCCTGCCAGTAAGGGCAGAAAGCTGCGCCCATCCATGCGGCGAGCCTCGTCGAGATTTCGGGGAAGGCTCACGCCCATCGCATCCATTACGGTGGCCGCCACATCGATATTCTGTACCATTTCGTTCACGACGCTGCCCGCTTCGATCAATCCCGGCGATCGGGCCAGCATCGGCACGCGGATCGAGGGTTCGTAAGCGTCCCGCTTGTCGTAAAACCCGTGCTCGCCCAAATGGAATCCATTGTCGCCCATATAGATCACCAGCGTGTCGTTCGCGAGATTCGCTTCGTCTAAATAGTCCAAGACCCGACCCACGTTTTCATCCAATCCGTGTACCGCTTCGGTGAAGTCCCAGTACAGATCGTCGAAGTCCGGCACAGGATCGTTGTCGAGGGCTCCCGTCTCCATATGGTCGATACCGTGAATCGAATAACGGCGTTCTTTGACCCAGCGCGGGGCCGTCCGGTAATTGCGTTCCGTATTGGCCATCGTTTCGGGATAAGGGATCGGCTTGCCGTGATAGCGCCCCGCGTGCCGTTTGGGCGGCTGGAAGGGATAGTGCACCGCTTTGTAGGACAAGTAGAGGAAAAAGGGCTGATCCGACTTGCGCTCGTCGCTCAGCCACTCGATGGCCTGGCTGGTGAGAATATCCGCATTGTAGCCCTCGAATTGCCGCCGTTGCCCATTGATATTCAAAGTCGGATCGAAGTACTGTCCCTGGCCGACGAAGCTGACCCAGTGATCGAA
>Ga0208127_1001818_pt1 | contig 10412 bp, 7 predicted proteins | sample ETNtaG_6_FD_185751 | JGI IMG/M metagenome (GOLD analysis project Ga0208127, IMG submission 185751) | Marine microbial and viral communities from oxygen minimum zone, Eastern Pacific Ocean - ETNP201306SV45 (SPAdes) (version 2) | ecosystem: Environmental > Aquatic > Marine > Oceanic ...
TTTTTTTCAGCAATTTGTTCAGCTTCCCAAATTGTTTCACCATGCCCAACCACGGCTATAGCACGACTTCCTATTTGTATCAGGTTATCGTTTTTATTTTCAACAGATGCATAAAATAATATATTTTTATTTTTTACTTCAGATACATCGATTTGATGTCCTTTTACTGGATTATCTGGATACCCTTCAGGTACAGCGTATTTACATACAGTTGCTAAATTTTTAAAAACTATTTTAGTATTATTAAGGTTTTCTGAAATGATTGCTTCACAAATTTCGATCAAGTCTGAATCTAATATTGACAAAACATTCATTGCCTCGGGGTCACCAAAACGTGCGTTATACTCTATTAATTCCACTCCTGCATTAGTTGCGATAAAGCCACCATATAGTATTCCTTTGTAACCTTCTCCAAATTTATGTTTTAATGCTTTTGCAGTCTTTTCATTTATTTTTTGAGCTGATTCAATATGGTTTTTTTCTAAGAAGGGTAGACTATGATCAGAGTCTGAATATGTTCCCATACCTCCGGTGTTTGGACCTGTGTCGTTTTCATAGGCTCTTTTATGATCCTGAACTGCTGGCATATGAACAAGGTTTTCGCCATCACTGAAACTCATCAAAGAGAACTCTTCTCCAATTAGTTTTCGTTCTATTACAAAACGGCCTCCATTTTCAATTAGTTCTTTGCAGTATGATAAAGCTTCTTCATGGCTATGCAGATGATCCCCAGCAACTTTAACTCCCTTACCGCCAGCTAATCCATCATATTTAACAACATAGTTTTCGCCTAAAAGAGATAAAAAATCTTCCACACCTTCCATATTTGTAAATGTTTTGAATTTTGGACAACCTGGAATTTTATACTCTCTTAAAAGGTTTCTTGTAAATGACTTTGAAGTTTCGATTTGAGCTAGATTTTTCTTTGGACCAACGACTCCTATTCCAGCTTCCCATAAAGAGTCTGCAACACCATACGCTAAGGGGTTTTCTGGTCCAATTATTGCAATGTTAATACTTTGTTTTATTGAATAATCTTTAATTATTTCTGAGTTATTAATATCTACAATTTTTAACTCATTGCAGATATCTGATATGCCGGGATTATTATTGCTAGCCAGGCAATATATCTCTTTTTCTTTTTTTGATTTATTTAAAGACTTGATAATTGCATGCTCTCTAGCACCTGACCCTATAACTAAAATTTTTACCATTATTTTAAAAAGAGATTAATTATCGTTTAATGTCTTGCCTACTGTCTTCTAGTTTTTGCAAATACTTTTTCGTTACAAAAGAATCACAATAAATACCTGTAAAGACTGAATCTTCAAATTTTGTTATTTTTGGATTACCAATGCTTGCCGATGATCTAAGATCATCAAGGTCTTGGTAAATCAATTCATCTGCCCCAATAAAGTTTTTTATTTGCCTTATTGTTCTGTTATGAGCAACCAGCTCTTTTATTGCAGGCATATCAATTCCAAAGACATTCTGAAATCGTATTGGGGGGCTAGCCGAAGCAAAAAATACTTTTTTAGCTCCATTGTCTCTAACCATTTGAATTATTTTTTTTGAGGTATGTCCCCTTACAATTGAATCGTCAACTAATAACACATTCTTATCCTTAAATTCAATTTCTATTGGGTTTAATTTTTGGGCAACCGATCTTTTTCTAATACTTTGGCCAGGCATGATAAACGTTCTTCCTATGTATCGGTTTTTCATAAAACCCTCGCGATATTTTACCCCAAGTTTATAAGCAACCTGCATTGCAGAAGTTCTACTTGTATCGGGTACGGGTATAACCACATCAACTTCGAGGTCTTTGAAGTCTCTTAGAATTTTTTCACCTAAAAAATCTCCCATTCGTAATCTTGATTTATGTACAGATATTTCATCTATAGTAGAATCAGGCCTAGAAAAATATACATATTCAAAAAGGCAAGGTTGGTTAGTTGATCCTTTTATTGGTCTTTTTTTATCAACATTTCCTTGCTCATCGATTATTACTACTTGTCCAGGTTTTATATCACTTTCTAGATCGTATCCCATTGCTGTTATAGCACTACTCTCAGATGCAATTAAATATGAGTTTTTGTATTTCCCTAAAGATAAAGGCCTAATACCTTTTGGATCTCTAAAGGCAACCAAACCAATTCCGGCAACGATCATAACTACTGCATAACCCCCAGAACATTTTTGAAATACATTATTAAGTGCTTTATAAACATGTGTTTTTGTTAATTTTCTAAAGTTAGTTTTATAAAGCTCATAGCAAAATTGTTTCAGTAAAACTTCCGAATCAGAGTTTGTATTAAACTGGCAAAAATTTATTCTAATCAGTTCCTCTTTTAATTTTTCACTATTTGTTAGTGTGCCATTGTGGGCCAGGGAAATATTAACTGGATTTGCAGTGAAAAAGGGTTGAGCCTCGCTCACATTATCACCCCCAGCAGTAGGGTAGCGAACATGTCCAATTCCAATATTCCCTGCTAACTTATCAAAAGTTTTTTGGTGTTTAAAAACTTCTGTTACTAATCCTGTGTATTTATGCGTTGATATCTTTTCAGTATCCCATGTGGATATACCTGCAGCATCTTGCCCTCTATGTTGTACTTGAATCAGGGCATCGTATACATCACCACAAGCTGGTTCTTTCTTATGATATATGCCAACTATGCCACACATTATTTTAGATTTATAAGTTTTGAAGCTATACCCGTGTATGCTTCTGGTGTGAGATTTATTAGTTTATCTTTTTCTTCTTTAGAAATATGAAGAAGTTTTACAAAATCAGTTATTGAAGATTGAGTTATTTCAGTTCCTTGGGTCATATTCTTTAATTGTTCATAGGCATTATCAGAGCCTGTTTTTCGTAAAACAGTTTGAATGGCCTCAGCTAATACTTCCCAGTGTTCGTTCAGCTCAGTTTTCATTTTTGGTTTATTAACAGTTATTCTGCTCAATCCTTTCAATATGTTTTTTAATGCTATGTAGCTGTAACCCATGGCCACACCTTGGTTTCTTAATGTAGTGCTATCTGTTAAATCTCTTTGCATTCTAGATATAGGAAGTTTATTGGATAGGTGGTCTAATGTGGCATTAGCTAAGCCTAAATTACCTTCAGCATTTTCAAATTGTATCGGATTGATCTTATGCGGCATAGTTGATGAGCCAACTTCGCCTGGTATTTTTTTTTGCTTTAATATTCCCCTACTTACATACGACCAAATATCTCTACACATATCTATTAAAATGTTATTTACTCTAATGATAGAGTGGAAGCTTTCTACAACTGAATCATGTGGCTCTATTTGTGTTGTAACAAGGTTTGGTTTAAGTCCTAAAGATGAAACAAAATTTTTGGTAAACTGTATCCAGTTTACATTTGGATGTGAGATTGAGTGTGCTGCCCATGTCCCTGTAGCTCCACCAAATTTTCCAAGAAGAGTATGATTTTTCATAGCACTATATTGTCTGTTAAGCCTATGCACAAAAACGTAAATTTCTTTACCAAATGTTGTTGGTGTTGCAGATTGACCATGTGTAAGAGATAGCATAGATGTTTCAGAAAATTGCTTACTTATTGTTTTTAATTTTTTAATTACATTATTTAATGTGGGAAGAAATTCATTTTTAAATGCTTCTTGCCACATCAAAGAGTAAGATAGATTATTTATATCTTCAGATGTAAGGGCAAAATGAATCCAGGGGTACATCCGTTTTTTATTCATTTTTTCTAGCTTTTCTCTGATGAAATATTCCACGGCTTTAACGTCGTGGTTTGTAGCTTCTTCTATAGCTTTTACTCTTCTTGAATCTTCTAAATTAAAAGAAGTATATATTTTTCGGAGTTTTTGCTGATCTTTTTCAGAAAAAGGATTTAACTCTTTGATTCCTTTTTCCAAAGAAAGAGAAATCAAATATTCTATTTCAATCTTAGTTCTATACCGTATTAATGCATGTTCGGAGAAATAATCAGAAAGAGGTTCTGTACTTTTTGAATATCTCCCATCAAGGGGAGAAATAGCTTTTAACGAATCAGACACCAAAGATTCTTTTAACAGCAAGGGCACAGTTTCCTGGGTCAATTACTGTTAATACAGGTGTTTGGCTTGGCATTTGAAGTGTGGAATGAATGTTGACTAGCATGTCAGCCTTATCAGAAAAAGGTGGACATCCTATTGTTGGGAATTTAGAATTAGCAGCTACAAACCCTGATAAAGCATTAGATCTACCAGCTATTGTGACATATACAATGTCTTTCTCATTTTTATTAGCTTCTAATATTTCTAATACTTTTAAAGGTTGTTTGTGAGCTGATGCAGCATGCTGCTCCCAAGGAATGTTGTATTCGTCTAATTTGTCTGTGATTTTTTTTGCATGTGGCTCATCGAAAGTAGAGCCCATTATTAATATTGTTTTCATTTTATGTAATCTTTCAAGTTTTCTTTAATTCTTTCTGTCACCTCTTTTCCTTTATCCGGAAAGGGGAAGACACTTCCTGTTATCGTTTCATATAGATAAATATACCTGCTAGATAATTCAATAACTAATTCATCAGGTGCTGGTGGTAATTCTTTATCATTATAAGGATCACAGTTATCAACAAACCATAACCTTAGAAATTCTTTATCAATGTTCTGAGGTTCTTTGCCTTGAGCAATGCGATCTTCATAACTACTGGCTATCCAATATCGGCTACTATCTGGGGTATGGATTTCGTCAATCAGTAGAATATTTCCATCCTCATCTTTCCCCATTTCATATTTTGTGTCAACTAAAATCATACCATGTTCGGCTGCTTTTTTCTGACCAAACTCAAATAGTTCCAAAGCTTTTTTGCTGCAATAATCCCAATCTTCTTGGGTCATCCAATTTTCACTTACTATATCTGAAGGAGAAATTGGACGGTCGTGATCTTCTTCCTTCGTAGTTGGAGTGAGCATATTCTCTTCAAGTTTTTGGTTTTTCTTTAATCCTTCAGGAAGAGTATTACCACAGTATTCTCTATCACCGTTATTGTAAACAGTCCAAAGTGAGGTGCTTGTGCTACCAGTTATATAGCCCCGCACTACAAATTCGATTGGGAATACCTTACATTTTTTAGCGATAATCACATTAGGGTCAGCAACATCAATAACATGGTTTTTAATTATATGTTTTGTTTCTTCAAACCACCAGGCACTTGCTAGATTTAATACTTGGCCTTTAAATGGTATAGCTGCTAGCACTCTATCAAAAGCACTTTGCCTGTCAGTAGTAATTAGTGCAAGCGATTTCCCAAGGTCGTATTGGTCTCTGACTTTACCTTTTTTCTTTGAAATAGAGTTTAATTTTGTCTCAGTGAGTGTGTTATCTAGCTCTGCTGATATTCTATCTTTGTATTGGCTAACTGATTCTAAAACATTCATGCGATAATGGGTTGTGTAATATGTTTGTATTTAAAATGTTATTAAAAATAGGATTGAAGTTAGCATTTTTTATAGTGATGTTCCATACTACTCCACGTTTTAATTCTAATAAATTTTTGATTTTAAATCTTTGTGTTAGGGAATTAAACTTTTTTTGGCAATGCATGTCATCTTTTTGACGAACCAAAACAGAATGTGTATCTTGATTTTTAGGTAGCTCACTTAAAAATTCTTTATTTGAATTAAAGAGTTCACCAGAATCTTCTATTTGCTTTAAAACATTTTTAGGGTTTTCAGAGCAGTTTATTTCCCAATGAATTTGCTTACTTATTTTAACATCCAACCCTTTCTGTTGTAGTGCGCTCTGAACGCTAACTGCTTCATTATCAGTAATTATTAAATCAACTATCCATATATTTGAATTTTCATTTTTTTCATAGTTTTCTATTTTTTTATGTTCTGGTTTATAGGATAGTTTTACTTTTTTTAAAGATATTGAGTGTTCAATGAACTCTTTCATAGAGGAAAATAATTTATCTCCCAGTTCAGTTCTTTCTGGGTGTGGCATCATAGCAAGCACATTACCACTGGCGTTAGAGATTGCTGCAAGGTTATAATCTGAACCATTAGGGTTTGTTGGAAATTCGCTCGATACTTTACCATTATAATCACAATATCTGAAAACAGTTTGATCATTTGTTTTCATTTCTTCTAGCAGATCATCAGGAATTATAAATCTTCCCTCAGCATGGGCAAAAGGGATGTTTATCATTTCATTTTCTGAAAGGTGTCTTGTAAATGCAGTGCTATTTTGAGGGACAGAAAGTTTAAGGTTTGACCAAGCATTGTAATATCCTGTCCCAACAACTTCTCCAGACTTTATACGTTTGTTATCTGCTAAAGCAATTGATGTTTGATTATCTGACGTTCCTGGCACCAACCCTGACTCCACTAAAATTTGCGCACCATTACATATACCAAAAATAGGCTTACCTTTTTTTGATTCATTTTTCAGAATGTTAATTATTGGTTCTAAAGATGCAATCACGCCAGCTCTTGAGCGATCTTCATATGAAAATCCTCCAGTAATAATATACCCATGGCATTCTTTGATTAAGTTCTGATTTGAATTCCAAAGGATTTCAACAGGGTTCATTTTTACTCTTTTTATTGCCAGAGATGTTTCTCTTTCGGTATTTGACCCTGGGAACTGAACTACACCAATATTTATTGTCATATAGCTTAAATGATAATAAAATTTGTTAAAAAAACGCTGAAACTTAGCAACACAAATATTAGGTAAAAATAAATCTCTTTAATTAAAGCAACAATATAGAATGATTTTATTTATTGTTACATTTTGTCAAGGATAAATAAATGATAATTTATAATAGAACAAAGTATAAAGAGCTTACGCTTAAAAGTTATCAAAAAGAGAAGAGACGACTTCAAATTGAACTTTTAAAGTTGCAGGAATGGGTCATTCAATCTGGGAAAAGGTTGGCTATTGTGTTTGAAGGTCGTGATGCAGCAGGGAAGGGAGCGACGATTAAACGATTCATTGAAAATTTAATACCTAAAACTATGAGAGTAGTTGAGCTTGGGGTACCGACGTCGGCCCAAAATAGAATGTGGTTTAAAACCTATGATAAGCTTTTACCTCAAAAAGGAGAAATAGTTTTTTTTGATAGATCTTGGTATACAAGAGGGCTTATTCAACCTGCAATGGGATATTGCACAGATAGGCAATATAATTATTTCATGAAAAATGTAAATAATTGGGAAAAAAAACACATTGATGACGGACTTTTATTAATAAAATTTTATTTATCAGTTTCTAAAGAGAATCAACAGCAAAGGTTTGCTTTTAGACAAAATAGCCCATTAAAATATTGGAAGCTTAGTGAAAATGATTTGAAAGCTGCCAAAGAGTGGGATCTATTTACTCATTACAAAGAGCAGGTTTTTGCCAACAGCGAACCCAATAAAAATCCATGGGTAATTATTAATTCAGATAATAAAATGATTGCAAGATTGAATGCAATGAGATATGTATTAACAAGTTTTGAGTATGCAGGTAAAAAGGTTCTTAAAGACAAAAAATGGTCAAAAGAAATAACTGAATATGACATCGAAGTTGATGGTGTAAAGTTTAAAAACCTTACGAAAGAACAATATGAACTTTTATACAAATTAAAGGGTAGCACGTAATTGAAAAATAAAATTAAAGCTGCAGGTGGTATAGTTATCCAAGGTAAAAAAATTCTTTTTATCAAAAAAAACGGGCGCTGGGAGTTTCCCAAAGGTCGATTAAAAAAAGGATCAAAAAGAAAAAATACTGCACTTAGAGAAATTTATGAAGAGACAGGGATTCCTCAAGAGAATCTAAATATCATAAAATCACTAATACCAACGCATGATAACGCTAAAGTTGGTAAAGATGTGGTCATAAAGAAGACATATTGGTATTTGGTTGAGCACTTAGGAGATGCTAAAACAAAATTAATTCCTGAAAAAAGAGAAGGAATTACAAAATGTAAATGGCTAACACCTAGTGAAATTGTCTTGATAATGAAAGACAGTCGCCCTTTAGTTCACTATTTATTAGAATTTGTACTTCAAGACCCTGATTACAAATTATTGCGTAAAACCAGGGGAAAGATAGTATAAAAACTATACTAGTTCAGCTTGTGCGGCAGATAACCTTGCTATAGGAACCCGGTAAGGAGAGCAGCTAACATAATCTAATCCATTCTCTTTACAAAAATGAATTGAATTTGGATCTCCTCCATGTTCTCCACAAATACCTATTTTAATAGAAGGATTTACATCTCTACCATATTTCACTGCCATGGATACTAATTTACCTACGCCTTTAACATCTAAACTTTGAAACGGATCTCCTGGCAATATATTGCGATCTAGATATTCTGGTAAAAATGAACCTATATCATCTCTACTAAAACCATATGTGGTTTGAGTGAGGTCATTAGTCCCAAAGCTGAAAAACTCTGCATGTTCTGCAATTTCATCCGCAGTTAAACAAGCTCTTGGAAGTTCAATCATTGTACCAACAAGATAGTTTAATTTAATATCATATTTACTTTCAACTTCTGAAGCCACCTTTCGAACGATCTTTTCCTGATCAATGTATTCTGTAACAGTTCCAACTAATGGAATCATTATTTCTGGTAAAACATTCAAGCCGTCTTTAGTTAGTTCAGCAGCAGCTTCTAATATTGCACTGGCTTGCATTTCTGTAATTACAGGGTATGCAATTCCAAGCCTGCATCCACGATGTCCTAGCATAGGATTAAGTTCGTGGAGGCTTGAGATGCGTTGACTAACAACCGAACTATCAATGCCAATACTATTAGCTAGCTCTTTTATTTGCTCATTATCTAATGTAATAAACTCATGCAAAGGGGGATCAAGTAATCTAATAGTTACAGGCTTTCCCTCCATCGCTTCTAAAGTTCCCTTGAAGTCTTCTTTTTGAAATGGTAAAAGTCCCATAACAGCATCTCTTCTATCATCATCGTTATCTGCTAGTATCATTTTTCTCATTGCTAAAATTCTTGTTTCATCAAAGAACATATGTTCTGTTCTACACAACCCTATTCCTTCTGCACCAAACTTTATTGCTTGTTTTGCATCTTCTGGGCTCTCAGCATTTGTTCTAATTTTTAATTTTCTTTTTTCATCTGCCCATGTCATTAGTTCTTTGTACTCTTCATTTCTATCTGGATCTGCAGGTATTAGATCTAACTGACCTAGATATACAATTCCAGTGGTACCATTCATTGTTATCCAATCGCCTTCTTTAATAATTACATCACCAACAGATAGTTGTTTATCATTTACAGAAATATTTATTTCATTACAACCAACAATACAACACTTACCCCAGCCTCTTGCTACTAATGCTGCATGTGAAGTCATTCCGCCTCTCGCTGTTAATATTGCTTCAGCAGCGTGCATACCATGGACATCCTCTGGCGAAGTCTCTTCTCTAACTAGAATAACTTGTTCGCCTTTATTTTTCCACTCTTCTGCATCGTCAGCTGTAAATACTACTCTACCTTTAGCACCACCTGGCCCCGCTGGCAGTCCCTTTGTCAATTTGGTTGCATTATCTTCACTTGCCTTATCCAAAGCTGGATGAAGTAGTTCATCTAATTGATTTGGATTTACTCTCATTATAGCAGTATGTTTATCTATCATACCTTCTTTGAACATATCTACAGCCATCTTTATTGCAGCAACACCATTTCTTTTTCCAACTCTAGTTTGGAGCATCCACAACTTACCTTCTTGAATAGTGAATTCAATATCTTGCATGTCTGAATAGTGTTTTTCCAATCTATTTTTTATTTCGAATAGTTCATTGTAAATCTCTGGCATAGTATCTTGCAAAGAAGGGAGGTGGCTAGTATCTCCTGTTTTGGTGTCTTCATTAAGGGGATTTGGCGTACGAAGACCCGCAACAACATCTTCACCTTGTGCGTTAGTCAGCCATTCTCCAAAAAATTTATTTTCCCCATTTGCTGGGTTTCTTGTAAAAGCAACACCTGTAGCAGATTCTTCTCCTGTGTTTCCAAAGACCATTGTTTGAACATTGACAGCAGTTCCCCATTCTTCTGGTATATTCTCTATTTTTCTATAACTTATTGCTCTTGCACCATTCCAGCTTTTAAAAACAGCTTCAATTCCACCCCATAATTGAGCTTCAGCATTGTCGGGAAACTCTGCACCGAGGGAGGATTTTATTTCACTTTTAAATATATCAATCACTTTTTTCCAATCGTCTTCGGAGAGATCGGTATCACCCCCAAGGCCATTTTCAGACTTGTATGAATCTAAGTGATGTTCAAGTTTCTGTCTTATTCCATCACCTTCCTCTGGTTCAATACCAGCAGCTTTTTCCATTACAACATCTGAATACATTGTTATTAGCCTTCTGTAAGCATCATATACGAATCTTGGATTATTGGTTTT
>Ga0208127_1001823_pt1 | contig 10400 bp, 7 predicted proteins | sample ETNtaG_6_FD_185751 | JGI IMG/M metagenome (GOLD analysis project Ga0208127, IMG submission 185751) | Marine microbial and viral communities from oxygen minimum zone, Eastern Pacific Ocean - ETNP201306SV45 (SPAdes) (version 2) | ecosystem: Environmental > Aquatic > Marine > Oceanic ...
TGCGTAGATATCCAGCCTGAGATGTATGAGGAATATGTACGTACGCATAGTTATAGGGGTCCGGATAATATACCAGTATATTATACTATATCGAGATTAGCTGCGATATTACCTAATAAATGGAGTACGAATCAGGGGTTTAAGGTAAGCCGTCGTACAGTCAATACAAGTCCTTTGAGGAAGTATCATGGTTACGAGACCTTAATGAGTGAGGAGACGGTAGTATCTACATTAAGTACGGTATCTAGTATAATAGAGTCATCTGGTGGTCATTTGACGATAGAATCTACAGGGGATGTAATGAATTACGGTAGTCAGATACGAGCAGGCAAGGATATATTGATAGATGCGACGAAGGTTACGAATACTAAGACATCCTTTTTAAGTCCTGTATTGCAGGATAAGTGGAGTTGGTGGTGTGGTATACATAGGACATGTACATATGATTTATATGATGATGTATATAAGGTGGAGCGTTTATACTCGACAAGTGATAGTAATATAGTAGCAGGAGGTAGTGTAGAGATTAGGGCTGAGTTGATAGAGAATAATAATGCGTATCAGGAGGAGTCGGCAACGATATCGGGTAGTGGTATAGAGGAGGTAGATTTGGCCTTACACTCTACGAGTATATTGGACATAGATTCTGTGGAAGGAATAGATTTACTAGAATATTTTACGATACCTGAATTAGGTGATGAGGACGGTTTATTTAGGCGCAATGATCCGATATCGGAGCCTGATATACCATGGATAGAGATAAAGCCGTGGATAGAGACTAATTTGGATTATATAGATATAGGCAAGTTTTACGGCGGGAGTTGGTTTTTAGATAGGATAGGATTTGATCCTGAGGATGCTAGTATAAGGCTTATGGGTGATGGATATGTTGAATCTATATTATTGGAGGATGCGTTACAGAGTACAATAGGTAAGAAGACGTTGGTGGATGGTCAGAGTACGGCGGAATTGATGAAGGAGTTATATGATAATGCTTATGGGTTATTGGAGGAATATAAGAAGCATGGTCTGGAGATATCGCCTGGTATAAGTTTATCGGGAGAGATAATAGCGAATTTGACTAGGGATGTGATATGGTTGGAGGAGCAGATCATAGATGGTCAGAAGGTGTTAGTTCCGAAAGTATATTTGAGTAAAGCAACGAAGGATCGTTTAGCGAAAGAAAGGGGTGGTAGTGGCATAGCCTCTGGTGGAGATATGTTATTAGCTGCTACAGATGAGATAAGTAGTGAGGGAGGTAATATAAGTTCAGGAGGAGATTTAAATATCACTTCTAGTGAGGGTTCAGTAACATTGGAAGATACTGAATTAGAAAGTGATGGTAAAACAAAAGTAGATGGTAAAGCAAAAGTATCTATCACAAGCAATAATTTGGCTACTGATAGCACTACAGATGAATCTAGCATTTTAACTGTTAAAGACGACGCGGAAACGGCGAGGAGTAATTCGGTATTTAATAGTGGTACAGATATAGAGATCAGTAGTAGTGGTGATATAGATATATCTACAGATTATATGCAAGCAGGAGGCAGTATATTTGTGACAAGTAGCGGCGGAGATATAAGTAATAGTAGCCATACGTTAAATGCTGGAGATGATGTAGTGATGAGTGCGAATAATATATATAACCGCGCTGATGCTGCGGCAGTAAGTAATGGAGGGTCGGTACCAAGTATCATAGCTACAAATATGGTATCACTGGATGCAACGAGTGGAGATATAGTAAATGAGGGAGGAAATATAGAGGCAGGAACATATGCATATTTGACGGCGAGTAATGATATAATAAACAAGTCATTGATAAAGCATACGGATACGGTGACGGGAGAAGTAACAACGGGGCATCAGAGTGCTAGTACGGATTTAAATGTATCTGATTACCAAACAGAAGAATTATTATCGGAAGGAAGTATTAGTGGTCAGGATGTGGTGATGGTTGCTGGTAATGATATAACGAATGAGGGCTCGAATATAAGCAGTACAGGAGAAACATATTTGGAGGCGGGAAACAATGTTAATATTACTAGTAGTAAGGTTGAGAATAAGAGTGCCACAGCGATCCATAAGGGAGTACAGAAGGATCATACGATAATAAATACGGGAAGTGATATAAATGTAGGTACAAATCTAACAATAATATCGGGCAATGATACGAAGGTAAGCGGAAGTAATATAACGACAGGAGGAAATATAGATATAAGTGCTGGCGGCAGTTTTACGGAAGAATCGGTAGAAGATTATAGTAAGACGGAGAAGAAGTGGAAGAGTGGTAAGCGAGGTAGAACCAAGCATCATAGATATGTGAAAGAAACGATCACCCAGCAGGGATCCTTAATACAAAGTACAGGAGGCAATATAGTGATAGATAGTGGTTCTAACATAGAGATAAGTTCGAGTGATTTATCGGCCTCAGGAGATGTAAATATGAAGTCGAAGGATGATATAAATATAATATCGAAAGGTGATTACAGTGCTGAACATTATAATGCTTCGAGGGGTGGTTTATTTGGAGGTCATGATTATGGCAATAGCACAGTTAGAAGGACACAGCGTTCTAGTAGTACATCATCTGGTGTGAATTATGTCAGTGAGAGTGGTGCTAACACAACTATTGTTGCTTCAACGATAGAAAGTGGAGGTAATTTAAATCTTACCTCTGGTCGTCATGATGATGGTATGGGTAATGTGACTATAAATCAGGATGCGAATATAAACATAATATCTGGTATAGATGTATCACAGACATCTTCATCTGAGAGTAATATAAGTTTGACTAGTGGTATATCGGAAGTAAGCAGTGATAGGACGGAGAGTACGCAAGTGAGTTCGAATATAAGATCTGGTGGTTCATTAGGTATATTATCTAGTGGAGATACGAAGATAGAAGCGAGTAATGTGGAGAGTGGAGGGGATGCAGTAATTATGACAGGAGGTTATTATGACAATGGTAATAATTTACAAAGGGACGGTTCTGGTAAGTTGGAGATAAGTTCTGCAAAGAATGTAGTTTATGAAGAATCTAGAACACGTAATGGGGCGGTAGAGTTTGATTTGGAGGAGGCGATAGTTGGTTATGCAGGAGGTCATGCTCTAACTACAGGTGAACAAGTTTCATTAGGTCCAGCTGGAGCTATTTTAGCAGGCATTGAGGCTGAGTTAACAGCAGAAACGGTTAGAAGCTATAGTGAAGAGACGGTATCTTCTACAATTAAGTCTGGAGGTAATTTGACATTAGATTCAGAGAGTAATGTATTAATTAGTGGTTCAGATGTTAGTTCTTCGGGTAATGTTTCTATTACCTCTAATAATGCTGATGTATTGATTACTGCATCTGCGGAACGCAATTGGAATGACCGTGAGTTAGTTCGTACAGAGATTGATTTAAGTATAGATGAGGATTTTAATATAGAATTAGGTAGTAACAATATTCGTAGTAGTGTGGTTGAGGAGATTGACTATCATAAATCGAACATAACTTCTAGCGGTGGGAAAGTAACAATAAGTGGTAATAATAGTGGTGTATTGGGTTCGGATGTTAGTGGATCTAGCGGAGTAGATATAACGGCAAGAGCGGGTGATGTATTAATATCGTCATTACAGTCTAGTAGTTATAAGAAAGACAATAATGTAGAGATGGTATCATCTATAAGTGCTGAAAGTACGAGTTCTGAGTTATCAGTGACAGCGGGTATAGATTTTAGTCAAGATCGTAGTAGTAATTTATCTAATAATTTAGTAACAAGTAGTATAACAGGAGTGAATGGTTCTGTAAGTATGAATAGTACAGGTGACATAAATTTAGCTTCATCGCATGTGGTGAGTAATACGGATGTGTTATTGACGGCTGGTAATAATGTAAATATTGCCGGAGAGACAGTAGATAATGTATCTAAGGAGAGTAGCTTAGAAGTATCAGCCGGTTTACGCTTTGGTATAGATCATAATATAGGAGATTTTGCATCACATTTAGAAGATTTGGAGGGATTGAATCTATTGGATGTATTAGAGACAGTGGGTTCGTTACCTGAGTTAGTTTCGAATATCTCTAATGGGGCTGGAGTTGATGGGTTTTTAAGTGGTAATGAGGAAGGTATAAATGATGGATTTAATATTTTTAATACGTACCAGAAATATAAAGCTGGTCCGAATGGTAGTGCAGCTTTAAGTGTGCGTGGTACATTAAATATATCATCTACGGACTCATCTAGTAGTGATAGGTTAGGTAGTGCGATAACAGCGGGAAATGATGTAAATATCGTTAGTAGTAATGAAGATATAAATATAGAAGGTTCGACAGTAACAGCTTTAAATGATGTAGTATTAAATAGTGGCAGGGACTTAAATATTATCTCTGGAGAGAGTAGTTCGAGTAATAGCAGTAACAGTTATGGAGGTGAGTTTGATATAGATATTGTTGGTACTTCTGGTGCGGGAGCAACTGACATATCTATAAATGGTAGTCATTCACATCAAAAACGCATAACACATACCAATAGTAATATTACAGCTGGTAATAATTTAAGCACTATATCCTCGAATGATACGAAGATTTTAGGAGGGAATTTGTCGGGAGATATTGTAAATATGACGGTAGGAAATGATTTAGAATTATCGAGTAGACAGGATATATCTGAGGGGGAGAATGATAGTTTAGGTTTAAGTGTTGGCTATGGAGGTGCAAGAGATACGAGTGGCGGTTTTAATATATCGAGTGGTTATAACAAGAAGCACTGGGTATCTGATCAGAGTAGTATAATAGGCAGTAATAGTGTAAATATAAATACGAGTGGTAATACAGATATAAATGGAGGATTGATAGCGAATATAGATGGTAATGGAGTAGATGGAGGTAATTTAACTATTACAACAAATACATTAAGTTATAGAGATATAAAGGATGTAGATACAGCGAGACAATTTGGTTTAGGAATAAATGTAGGACCATCTACAGACAGTAGTAATAATGAAAATGAGTTGAGTGGTATAAATGTAAGTTACTCAATGCATGATAGAGAGCAGATGACCAGAGCTACGATAGGCCGAACTGAGTTTGGATCGTTAATTATAGGAGGGGAATCGGTATCGAGTGATAGTGCTGTAATATCTGGCTTGAATAGAGATATAGCTAAGAGTCAGGATCTCACGAAGAACTTGGAAGTATCGCCAATAAGTGTGGAATGGACAAATGTATCGGAAGATGCGGATGGAGATGCTAAGAAGTGGTTAAGAGCTGACAAGGCGTTAACCAAAGCGGCATCTGACTTAGCTAATTTATCAGGTTTAGAAGGAGTATCTGCGCAGATATATCGTGTTGAAGATAGGGTGTTAGATCCGATCTTAGATCCTGTATCGGATGGTATAATAAGGGGAGGAGAGAAGATAAAAGATGGTGGATTGGATTTATATAATAATGCTGGATATCAACTAGAGGAATTACTAACATTAGAAAAGACAAAGGATCTGATATTAGATGCATCACAGGCGAGGTATAATGAATTAAGGAAAGGTTATCATCATACACCCAAGAGTGCTAAAGATAATGTAAGTGTATTAAGAAGGAATACAGAGAATTGTTTGTCTGGCAACTGTCCAAGAGTTTCAGGTACAGGTATGCATGCATTATTGGATAGTACATCATTTGCGTTAAGTCATCCTGAGATTTATGAGAGTATAAGTAGCTCATATACGAATACTGGAGAAGCGATAATAGAATCTACATTACCCCAGAGTACGGATGAATTAGTATTAGGAGCGGCAGCTGCGGCGTCAGGTGTAGGGTTAGCGGGTTATGCTGGTTATAAGGTAGCTAAACCTTTGGTGAAGGGAGTTACAAAAACAAAGACTCCAAAGGCACCAAAAAATTTTATATTACCAAAAAACCTTCCACAAACACCCAATATTCCTAGAAATTTTATAAAACAAGTAGGAAAAAATGGAGGAATAATTTATAGAGCAAGTGGTACTTCAGGAAATTCTAACATTATTAGAATAATGCCTCCTACAAGACATTATCCAAATGGATATTGGAGGCAATATAATAGACATGGACAACCAATTAATCCAACTACTGGAAAACCTGGTCCAGCACATGAAACTCATATACCGTTACCTAACAAGAATAATTATGAATAAAATTAATGATGAAATAATACGTTTAGTAAATAAAAAAATAATACAAGTGTCTATTGGGGAATATCAAGTTCAATTGAATATGGAGTTAAATTATTCAATTTTAGTTGAGAGTTCAATAGAGTTTATTTTTAAAGATAACACTGTTGTTTATAATGTTAATACTTCAGATAGAAACGATTTTTTATTTATGTGTCATGGAAGGACGATAAAAGAAGCAATTTTTTTAAATGACAATTCTTTGATGTTAAAATTAGATAACGGGATAACACTAAAAATAAATTGTGTTGGTAATGGAAATGAATCTTATCAAATAAATCTGCAAGATGATTATTTGGTGTTTTAGAAAGATCCGGTGACATGTATGGACCTGACTAATAATGCAAGCAAAAATTCCCGAGGAAATAAAAAACCTGGCACAGCTGGGTATAAGGAAACTTTTGATACAGGAGGAGAAATCGTAGGTAAATGGAAAGATAATAATACAGCAAAATTATAAATGCAATTTCTGATGTTGTAACCAATCCAGACGCAAAGAGTGCATTGGGTAGAGTAGTGATTGACGGTCATTATGAGGGAATCGAGATACGTGTAGTAATCGATAAAAATGGCGATATTTATTACTGAGTTTCCAACAAATACCCCACGTAATTAATAACATATTAAGGCTTAATGTATGAAAGATAAATATTTAGACATAGAAACAAGGCTAAATAATGTTTTAAAGATGTTGAATACAGCCTTTTCTTTTGATGAAAGAAAAGAAGTACAAGGTTTTATTGATGTAGGAGAATATGGGGTAGCTTTGACAACGCTAAATGATATAATTACGGAGGAAGAAAAGGTTGTAACGCAAGATGTATACTCTTACATAGATGAAATACAACAATTGATGGATAATGACAAATAGAAAATTAGTTAGATATATAGAGGCTTTTGATAAGCAGACAGAAGAACAAGAGGAATCAAAATTTACAATAAAAAAATATGAAAATAAAAATAGTTTATATGAGCGTTGTAACATTAATGCTAATCTTAAATGCTTTATTACTAATTGATTTAGAAAGTTTAAAGGGGAGGTTAGGAACTGTTGTGATATTGTTAATGTGGATATATATTACATCACTATATTTTAATATTTGTAATATAGTAGAAAAACTACGTTCCATTAATATCCCGAATGCTATATCATCAATAGATGATATAAAAAGAGTTAATAACCGGGTAGTATTCGTTATAGCAATTTTTATAACTATAATTTTTGTTCTAATTTCATTGCCGAGTATTTTATAAATGTAGAAAGATTCGGTGACATGTATACTTAAGTTTCGGGATGTATAACACACTCCTAGATACAACGTTCCTGGGAGTTTCGAGAGCTGTTGGAGATCAGGTGACAGTATACCAAACTCGATGAAGGGCTTCTACAAATAGTTTAGTATCCTGTCCCCGAATCTTAGCGTGAAGAATGATATACCAAATGTAATGAATGGAGCGAGAGGAGATTTTAATTATATAGACAGAAATAATATAAGTTATGAACAACAACAATATGAAATATTTAAGCAAGATCGTAGGGATTATTTAAGGTTAGATGAAGATGTAAGGGAAGAGGTATATAAAAATAGTTTAGGATATTATCATTATATACAGCAACAAAAAAGGAAATAACTATGTTTAAGGAAATTCATAAGTTGATGAAGTTATTATTATTGATCTCGATGTTTCTAATCACGTCGTGTATTGCATATATTGACAGAGGTACAGACAGAAAAGATAACCAAGATTACATAGATAGAAGAAAATCTAAGTTAATAGAGTTATATGAGATTAACGAAGAGTTTTATAGAAATCATGGTAGATACATGACCTATCGAGAGTATTTAAAAAATTATTATGATGATTACTATGCAAAAAGTTTGGATTATTTTGTTGATGATAATGAATTTATTTCAGATGAGATCGAAAGCACTAAAGCAGAAAATCTCAATCCACAAAAATACCTACTATATTTTACTGCTTCAAAAACGATAATAAATTTTGTATGTTTTTTGGACTTTGAGAATGTTTGCGGAAGGGCAGGTTTTTCATATATATACATATATAATCCATATACAAAAGAGTGGACGAAATCAAAGAAAATGAAAAGCGGTAGGCCTCAAGTAATGAGAGAATATTTAAATAACTATTTTGATAGGATAGAATCTAAGAAATGATCAAAACGTTCGCCTGCGTTGTATGGCATTAGAAAGTTCGTAACAAAAAGATAAAGCAATTATCCTAAATTTATTTCTGGGCCGTCCCAAAATAAATTTTGACATCATTATTTTTAGGAAAAAGTACAGCGAACGCAGAGAGTGACTTTTTACTACCGTCATCTACAGGAGGTAACATATCTATAAATACAGGCTCTAATGCTCTAATTAGGGCAAGTAATTTAGATTCGAGTGGTGACATAACGATAGTTGCAGATAATGGAATAGTGATAGATAGTGCAGATAATTATGAGAAGAATTATAGTTATAGTACCTCGAATCATTTTATGGGCAGTGGCTCTAGTGAGGATACGTATATATCGATAAGCGCGTTAGGATCTAATGTAAGAAGTGGAGGGGGTTCAGTGACTTTAACTAGTAATAATAACAATATAGTATTAGAGGGATCAAATATAGAAAGTGGCGCAGATACAAATATAAATAGCGGAAAAGACGTAAAGTTATTGACATCGAAGGATAGTGTTTATAGGCATAATGTTAGTAACAGTGATGATGGATTTTTATATAGTAATAGTGATTCAGGAAGTTATAATGAGACGTTGAATTATAACAGTTTTAATACGGGAGGTAATTTGAATATATCGTCTACATCTAATACATCTATAGAATATCGTAATAATATATCAGGAGTTGAGGGGTTATCTGATTCAGTGTCTGAGATATCTAAAGGGTTAGGTTTAAGTTATTTGCAAGATATTCATGATACGGATAGTAGTGTAACTTGGAATGGATTATCAGAGGAGCATAGGAGTTGGGAGGATGTGAATCGAGGTTTAACAGATACTGGAGCGGCGTTGGTAGCGATAACGGCGGCGGCATTGAGTGGAGGAGCGGCATTAGCAGCGATAGGTAGTACAACAACTACATTAGGCACTGTAGCAGCGACAGCTACAATAGCAGGAGCAGGAACCTTGGGAGCCAGTGTATCGGTTAGTGCGGTAAATAATGAAGGGGACTTGGTAGCGGTAGCGGATGAATTGGATCGAAGTGAGACCTATGAGAGTATAGCGATATCGATGTTCACAGCGGGTGCTACTAGTTATTTAAGTGATGTGTTGACAGAGGCTCAAAGAGCGAAGGATGCAGCGAATGCATTGAACACAATATCTAATGCTGGTAATACAACGTCTCGTTTTAGATTGGCGTTAGAGGAGGTAAGTAAAATATATGGTAAATCGTTATTGGATGTGAGTGTATCTTCTGCGATAGAAAGTGGTATTAGGGGAGATAGTTTTAGTGATTCTATATCTACTTCGTTGGAATCGGCATTAGTAAATAGTGTGTCTCAGGTGGCAGCGACGCGTATAGGGAATTTATATCATGGAGATGGAACAGTTAAGAATCCAGGAGGTAAGATAAATAAGGCAACACAATTAGGTTTACATGCGGCGGTAGGATGTGCGGCGGGGTCAGTCAGTGGTAATTGCGGTGCAGGAGCAGCTGGAGCTGTAGCTGGAGAGGTGATGGCGGAAAGGTATTTGTCGCAAAATTTAGATAAGAATATGTCGCCAGATGATATTGATAATGTAGTAGATAATGCAATGCGTCTTGCTGAATTATCAGGAGCGTATGCGGCTGCATTGGCTGGAGGAGATGGAGAAGGGGTTTATAGTGGGTCTAGGTTAGGAAAAACATCAGCATCATACAATTCTGCAAATATATTATGGGCGTATGATAATAGTTTGAGAGCAGATCATCCAGAGATAGCCGAATCTATGGATGCAGGAAATGAGTTAGCAGGAGATGTTATGTTATATGGGGTGGCAGCTACTCCCGCTGTTAAGACAGCATTAGGTTTAGGTTCAGCGGTAGTAAGAGAAGGAGTTAAACAGGCTGGTAAGGCTTTTAGTACTGGTTTTACAAGAGATGTACAGGTTAATGCAATAAATGGATTTGTGAGTTCAGCAACAGCAGCTGTAGTTTCGGGGGCTGACTTTCAGACTGGTGCAATTTCCACTGCAGTTGGTACGGGGG
>Ga0208127_1001825_pt1 | contig 10399 bp, 12 predicted proteins | sample ETNtaG_6_FD_185751 | JGI IMG/M metagenome (GOLD analysis project Ga0208127, IMG submission 185751) | Marine microbial and viral communities from oxygen minimum zone, Eastern Pacific Ocean - ETNP201306SV45 (SPAdes) (version 2) | ecosystem: Environmental > Aquatic > Marine > Oceanic ...
TGGGTTTTTGGAAAACTAGCGATTATTAAATCTCAAAATTTTAAACACGCAATAAAATCTAATATTAGTTTAGAAAAAGCTAGAAAGTTAGCCTTTGCTCCTCATATTAATATTGGTGTTTTTTCATTAGAAAAAAATTCAATGTGTTGGAATTCATGGCAGGAAAACTTAAAGCAAACACTTAAAGGCGGAGAAATATTTGGCTCTGAACAATTAGCGATGAATATGTCCGTTTATGTTGATAACGTCGAAACTGAATTTCTTCCTTTAAACTGTAATTGGATTACTAGTAATCTTTTGCCAAAGTTTGATGAGGATAAAGATACATGGGTAGAGCCTTATTTACCTAATTATAAAATTGGAATTATGCATTTAGCTGCTGGTATCTGGAAAGATAAAGAAGATATGAGACTTAACAAGAGTATTAAGATAGATATTCAAACTCTTACAGGTAAAATTTTAAATAAAAGTTTAAGATTTAATAATTAATTGAAAAAAAATAAAATATCCAAGAACTGGGTTAATAAACAGCGTAGGGATATCTATGTAAGACAATCCAAAGTCGATGGGTATCGTGCTAGATCAGCTTACAAATTAATTGAAATTGATGAAAAATTTAAAATTTTTAAAGGTGGATTATCAGTAATTGATATTGGTGCAGCTCCAGGAAGCTGGTCACAATATGCTCTCAAAGCAGCTAAAAGTGGAAAATTGATATCTATAGATTTAAAAAAAATGGAACCCATAGGTAATAGTGTTCAAATCCAAGGAGATTTTACTGAAGAAAAAACTCAAGAAGAAATTAAAAAAAATATAAACGGCAAAGTTGATGTCGTAATGTCTGATATGGCCGTAGATACAACTGGGATTAAAAATATAGATTCAATACAAACTGGAGAACTGTGTAAAGAGGCAATGTTTTTTGCAAAAGATTTAATGAAAGAAAATGGATATTTTATTTCAAAAATTTTCATGGGAGGAACATTTAACGAAATCGTCGCAGAGGGAAAAAAATATTTTAAAGAAGTTAAGGTTTTTAAACCAAAATCTAGCAGAAAAGATTCAAAAGAAAGTTTTATAATTTGTAGAAAAATCCGATAGAGACTTTTAATTTAAAAGGAATCGTATATAAAAGATTATGGTTCCCATAAAAGAAGCACTTACCTTTGATGATGTTACATTAGCTCCAAAGTATTCAGAAATATTACCTTCTGATGCAGACACTAGTGTATCTTTAACAAAGCATTTGAAACTTAAAATTCCACTTTTATCATCTGCAATGGATACTGTCACAGAGAGCAGAATGGCAATAGCTATAGCTAAAGCTGGTGGTATTGGAGTAATTCACAGAAACCTTGATATAAAAAAACAATTATCAGAGATAAAAAAAGTAAAAAAACAAAAACTAATTGTTGGAGCAGCTGTAGGTGCAGCACCGAATGAATTTATTAGAGCTAAAGAAATAATTAAAGAAGGTGTAGATTTAATCGTAGTAGACACAGCACATGGCCATACAAAGAAAGTTGCCGAAATAATCAAATATATAAAAAAAATAAAAACTAACAAAATTGCTTTATGTGCGGGAAATATTGCGACACCTGAAGCTGCAAAATTCCTAATAAAATTAGGAGTAGATATAATTAAAATTGGTATAGGGCCAGGTTCTATTTGTACAACAAGACTGGTTGCTGGAATAGGAGTTCCTCAATTAAGCGCAATTTTAGCTGTAAGAAGTGGTTTAAAAAATAAAAATGTTAAAATAATTTCAGATGGGGGAATAAAATATTCTGGTGATTTAGCAAAAGCTTTTGCTGCAGGAGCTGATGCTGTAATGATCGGTTCGTTATTTGCAGGTACAAACGAAACTCCAGGGAAATTAATTAGAAAAAATGGACAGCTTTTCAAAAGTTTTAGAGGGATGGGGTCTGTTGGAGCTATGAATAAAGGGTCAGCTGATAGATACTTTCAAAAAAAACAAAAAGACTCCTCAAAATATGTACCTGAAGGTGTTGAAGGTTTTGTAAAATATAAAGGAGATGTTGGAAGTATTATTTATAAATTAATTGGTGGATTGAAATCTTCTATGGGCTATCTTGGATCAAAAACAATCATTAAATTAAGAAATAAACCACAATTTGTGAAAATTACAAAAGCTGGATTTTATGAAAGTATGGTTCATAATGTAGATGTGGTAAAAAACGATAGTAAATATTAATGAGCAAATTTTTCAAATTAATAGGATTAATACTTTTAACAGCTTCTTTTAACAGCACGTCTTTTAGTAAAGAAAATTTTTTTAATGAAGCTTTAGAATTGTTTAAAAAAGAAAAATATGAAGATGCGCGTTTTCTATTTGAGAGAAATATTGTTTTTAATCCAAAAGATGCAAATTCATATTTATATTTAGCAAAAATTTATAACCAAGAAGAAAATCAAAGAAAAGAAGAATACAATTTAGAAACGACACTTTTAATTGAGCCTGATAACGAAGAAGCTTTATTAATGTTAATGAAAATTGCTTTAGAAAAATCTAATTATGAAAAAGTTAAAGATCTTTCAGAAAAGTTTGTGAAAGTTTGTAAAAATTTATGCGATGAAAACAAAGATATTCAAGAGTCATTAAAAAATATAGAACCTGAAAATAATGAGTCTTGATCAAAATCTTAACAAAATCTTAATAATAGATTTTGGTTCTCAATTTACTCAATTAATTGCAAGAAGAGTAAGAGAATTAGGTGTGTTTTCAGAAATAATTAGTCACAAAAAAATAAAACTAAAAGACATAAATCACAGTATTAAAGGAATAGTATTATCTGGTGGTCCATTAAATGTTTATCAAATAAATAAATATTCATTTGATAAAAAAATTTTACAACTTGATGTACCAGTTCTTGGAATATGTTTTGGGCATCAAATTTTATCAAAACTTAACGGTGGAAGGGTAAAACAATCAAAACATAGAGAATTTGGTTTAGCTAATGTTTATAAAAAGAATAACAGTCTTTTAACAACTAATTTTTTTGGAAACAAAAAATCCAAACAAGTTTGGATGAGCCATGCTGATCAAGTTTCAAAACTTCCTAAAAATTTTAAAGTTGTAGCATCAAGCACTAATTCAAAATTTGCAATTGTTGAAAATAAAATAAAAAAATATTATGGGGTACAATTCCACCCGGAGGTAACGCATACAGAGAATGGGAAAAAATTAATAAGTAATTTTATTTTTTTAATTTGTAAAATTAAAAGAAATTGGTCTTCTAGGGATCAAAAAAATCAGCTTATTAAAGAAGTTAGAAAACAAGTTGGAAATAACAAAGTTATTTGCGCTTTATCAGGAGGTGTAGATAGTAGTGTAGTTGCTCAATTACTGAATAAAGCTATTGGTAAAAAACTTTATTGTATTTTTGTAAACACTGGCCTTTTAAGAAAAAATGAGGAAGTACAAGTAGTTCAAACTTTTAAGAAGCGTTTAAAAATGAATTTAATTTATGTAAATGCTGAAAAGGAATTCTTAAAAAAATTAAAAAATGTTTCTGATCCAGAAAAAAAAAGAAAAATAATTGGTAATTTATTTATCAAAATATTTGAGCGATACGCTAAGAAAATTAAAAATGTTAAATTTTTAGCTCAGGGCACTCTTTATCCAGACTTGATTGAAAGTAAATCAGTTACTGGTAGTCAAACTTCTAAAATTAAATCACATCATAATGTTGGTGGCTTACCAAAAAAAATGAATTTAAAGTTAGTAGAACCACTAAAATTCTTATTTAAGGATGAGGTAAGAAAATTAGGATTAGAGTTAAATTTAAGTAAAGAAATTATTTCAAGACACCCTTTTCCTGGACCAGGCTTAGCAATTCGAATGCCAGGTATTATAACTAATGAAAAAATTAAAATTTTAAAAGAAGCTGATTATTATTTTATTCAAGCTTTAAAAGATCACGGTCTTTATCATAAGATTTGGCAAGCATATGCAGCATTGCTGCCAGTTAAAACTGTAGGTGTTATGGGAGATAATCGTACTTATGAATACTTATGTTTATTAAGAGCAATTACATCTGAAGATGGAATGACAGCTGACTATTATGAATTTAAAAAGTCTTTTATGCAAACCATATCAAATAAAATAGTTAACAGTATAAGGGGTATAAACAGAGTAGTGTATGATGTTACTTCTAAACCACCTAGCACTATTGAATTAGAGTAGTTTTTAATTATAAATTAACATTATGAAATATTTACACACAATGATTAGAGTTAAAGACGTGGATGAGTCTCTAAGATTTTTCTGCGAAGGGCTTGGTTTAAAAGAAACAAGAAGAATGGAAAATGAAAAAGGAAGATTTACATTAATTTTTCTTGCAGCACCAAATGATGAAAAAGCAGAAATAGAATTAACATATAATTGGGATGGTGATGAGCTTGGAGAAGGTTCAAGAAATTTTGGTCATCTTGCCTATAGAGTAGATAACATTTATGAAACCTGTCAAAGATTAATGGACATGGGCTACACGATTAATAGACCTCCAAGAGATGGTCATATGGCTTTTGTTAGATCACCAGACAAAATCTCAATTGAAATACTTCAAGAGGGAAATCTAGAACCTAAAGAACCTTGGGCTTCAATGGAAAATACCGGCTCTTGGTAAGTCGATGAAAAAAAAAATTTCAGATTTAATTAAAAAAAAAAATAAGCAAAAAATTGTAAGCTTAACTGCTTACTCAAAAAACGTAGCATCAATTTTAGATAATCATTGTGATATTATACTTGTTGGAGACTCTCTTGGATCTGTTTTGTATAATTATAAATCTACGAGAGAAGTTACTTTGAATACTATGATTGAACATTCTAAAAGTGTCAGAATGGGTATAAAAAAAAGTTTAATGATTGTTGATATGCCACATAACACCTATCGAACTCCTAAAGAGGCTTTAAAAAATGCAAAACAAATAATGAAAAAAACTAAATGTGATGGAGTAAAATTGGAAGGTGGAAAAAAAATTTACGAAACAATTAAAACTTTAGTTAAAAATAAAATTCCAGTTATGGGCCATTTAGGACTACTTCCTCAGTCAGATAAAACTTTTAAATTTAAAGGTAAAAAAAAGCTAGAGAGAGATCAAATCCTAAGAGACTCACAACTGTTAGAAAAAGCTGGAGTATTTTCTATTGTTTTAGAATGCGTTGAGACTTCTTTAGCAAAATTTGTTAGTCAAAATATTACAGTTCCAACAATAGGGATTGGAGCTTCTAAATATTGTGATGGTCAAATATTAGTTTTTGATGATTTAATCGGATTAAATCCAATGAATTACAAATTTGTAAAAAAATATGCAAATATTAGAAATGATATTTCTAAAGCTGTTTCAAATTATTCAAAAGAAGTTAGAAAAATTAAATTTCCTAATAAAAAAAATTCTTTTTAATTAAAAGTATTTTTTAAATTCTTCATTAATATTTAATATTTCAAGGTCAACTAATCCGCCAATTACTAATTGTAGACCAACGATTAAGATAAATACTAAACCGATATATGCTATCCAAATATGTCTTTGTATATAATTAGCCATATATGTTGCTAAAGCACCAGTTAGAACAACTGATAACATCAGTCCAAATATCATAAATCCAAAATATCCTTTTGCTGCCGCAACTACACCAATGACATTATCAAAACTAATCATGATATCTGCAAATAATACTTTTCCAATGCTGCTAATGTATGAAGGCTCTTTTCCTTTTTTAGTAGTAGGTTTTACTTTTTTAATGTCTAGTAAATCTTTCCTTAAATCATTTACAATCCAAATTAATAATAAACCACCTAAAATTTTTATAAAATAAAATTCAAATAAAAAAGTCGCAAAAATTGCAAAAAAGATTTTAAAAACAAATGCTCCAATTACACCCCAAAGAATTATTTGTTTTCTATTTTTTGGAACAAAATTTGAAGCTATAGATCCGACTATAACCGCGTTATCTGCCGTTAATATAATTGTGATAAAAATTATATTGGTTAAAATTATGAGCTCTTCAATCAAGATAACATTATAATAGTATAATCTGACAATTTTTCAATGAGACCATAATGATAATTTTATTGATTTAATCTCTGAGAGATAATTAAATGTTAATTTTAAAAAGGAGGATAGATGAAATTATTCAAATTATTTATATCTATAATTACTTCAGTATTGTTATTTGCAAACGTTTCTTTAGCTGAAAAATGGGATATGGCACTGGCTTATGGTGCTGGAAACTTTCATTCTGCTAATGCAACAGAATTTGCAAAGAATGTAACTGAAAAAAGTGGTGGAAAACTTACAATTGTTACTCACCCAGGTGGTTCATTATTTAAAGGTGGTGAAATTTTCAGAGCTGTAAGAACAGGTCAAGCACCTATTGGTGAAAGATTTATGTCTGCTCTTGGAAAAGAAGATCCTTTATATGAAATTGACTCATTACCTTTCTTAGCAACTACTTATGATGATGCTATGAAATTATATGAAGCTTCAAAGCCATATATTGTTAAGAGTCTTGACGAAAAAGGATTGGTATTTCTTTATGCAGTACCATGGCCTGCTCAAGGACTTTACAGTAAAAAGCAAATTAAAAAAGTTGGTGATCTAAATGGATTAAAATTTAGAGCATACAACTCTGCAACAATTAGAATTGCGGAGTTAACAGGAATGGCGCCAACTAAAATTGAAGCAGCTGAAATTAGCCAAGCATTTTCTACAGGTGCCGTTGAAAGTATGATTACTTCTCCTACAACTGGAAAAAATAGCAAGATTTGGGAAAATGGTGTTAAATATTTTTATGATATAGCAGCATGGTTTCCAAAAAATATGATCATAGCTAATAAAGCCGCTTGGAATAAACTTGATAAAGCAACTCAAGATCTTGTCATGAACCAAGCAGCAATTGCTGAAGAAAAGGGTTGGGAATTATCTAAACAAGGTAATACTGGAGACAAGAAAGCTTTAGCAGATGCTGGAATGGAAGTAGGCGAAGTTAATTCAGCTTTGAAAAAACATTTTGAAAAAGTTGGAGCAACAATGTCTGAAGAATGGAAAGCAAAAGCTGGAGACAGAGGTGCTGCAGTTTTATCTGCTTACAAATAAATAGTCTTAAAAAAAAGGCCAACTTGTAGTAAGTTGGCCTTTTTACTAAATGTTTCAATCAATAAATAATAATCTAAATAAACTTTACAAATTTTCAGGTTATTTAGCTGCTTTTTTTTTAATACTTGTTGCAGTTTTTATTTTAATTGGAATTTCCTCGAGGATTTTTGGTTTTTACATAAGGGGTTTAGCTGAGTACTCAGGCTACTGCATGGCTGCAGCCTCTTTTTATGCTTTAGCTTTTACTTTTGTTGAGGGTGGACATATTCGAATTACTCTTTTCTTAGAAAAAGCCTCTTCATCTTATAAGAGATTTTTAGAAATATGGTGTCTGATTGTAGCAACAATTTTTTCAGGTTATTTGTCTTTTTACTTATGGAAAATGTTATTAATCTCTTATGATTTTCAAGAGAGAAGCGAAGGTGCAGATGAGATCTTAATTTGGATACCTCAAACTAGTGTAGCTATTGGATCTTTAATTCTTTTTATAGCTGTTTTACATAAATTTATTTTAACAATTTTAAGTAAGAATGACTGAAATATTTCTCATAATATTTTTTATAAGTGTACTTTTATTCTTTCTTGGATCTGGCATCTGGGTAGCAATAAGCATGATAGGTGTTTCAACAATTGGGATGATGCTATTTACTTCAAGACCAGTTGGAGATGCCATGGCAACTACGATATGGGGAACCTCATCATCATGGACATTAACAGCTTTACCATTGTTTGTTTGGATGGGTGAAATATTATTTAGGACCAAGTTATCAGAAAACTTATTTGCTGGACTATCACCATGGATGCAAAAATTACCTGGTGGATTAATTCATGTAAATGTTGTTGGTTGTGCACTTTTTGCTGCAATTTCTGGCTCTTCTGCTGCAACTGTTGCAACAGTAGGTAAGATGTCTATCCCAGAACTAAGAAAAAGAAAATATCCAGAAAAAATTTTGTTAGGTAGTCTAGCAGGCTCAGGAACTTTAGGACTTCTTATTCCTCCTTCAATAATATTAATAATTTATGGAGTAACTGTTCAAGAGTCTATAGCAAAGCTATTTATTGCAGGAATTATTCCAGGGATAATGATTGCACTTATATTTATGTCTTACGTGATGATTTGGTCTTTAATAAATAAAAAAAGCATGCCAAAGTATGTAGAAAATTTTTCCTTTCTAGAAAAAATAAGAAAATCAAAACAACTATTACCAGTAATTATTTTAATATCAGCTGTGATTGGATCAATATACACTGGAGTTGCAACAGCAACTGAGGCAGCTTCTTTAGGTGTGGTAGGGGCTTTAATTTTATCTTACTTTCAAAAAAGCTTAACCATTGAAACATTTAAACAATCCTTGTTAGGAGCAACTAAAACATCTTGTATGATTGCTTTTATTTTAGCTGGCTCTACATTTTTATCATTAGCAATGGGATTTACGGGTCTACCAAGAAATCTAGCTATCTGGATACAAAATATGGAGCTATCACCTTATGTATTAATTTTTGTATTAATGATTTTTTATATTATTCTTGGAATGTTTCTTGATGGAATTTCAGCAGTAGTATTAACAATGGCAATCATTGAACCAATGATTAGACAGGCTGGTTTTGACATGATTTGGTTTGGAATATTTTTAGTTATTGTAGTTGAGATGGCTCAAATTACTCCACCTGTAGGATTTAATTTATTTGTTTTACAAGGAATGGCTAACAAAGATATGGGATTTATTGCAAGAAGTGCTTTTCCATTATTTTTATTAATGATACTTGCAGTAATACTCGTTGTTATTTTTCCTGAAATTGCATTATGGATGCCTCAACAAATGGTTCAAAATATTAATTAATATTTTGATTGTTTCGTTCCATCAATAATTTCTTTTAATTCAGTGTACTCTTCACAATTACAACTTTCTAATACTTTTAATCTTTCTTTAGCTAAATCTAATCTATTTGTGACAACATATAATTCACCCAAATATTCATTTATCCCTACGTGATTTGGATCAATTTCTAAACCTAAAAGATAATACTTTTCTCCATTTTCAAAATCTCCAAGTTTCCTAGTTGTAAAACCAAGATAGTTTAAAGTATCTGCTTGGAGTGGTTTTTTTTTGTTTGATTTGATTAACAAAGCTTGAGCTTTTTCATATCTTTTATTGGCTTTTTCTATTTTTCCTTTTTTTTCATATTTTTTAGCCGCTTTAATTAAAGTAACAGCCTGAGTATAATCTGATTTTACTTTACTAGTACTCTCTGATCCTGCGGAATATGAATTTGTTGATAGTAAAACTAAAAACAAAAGTGAATAAAAAGTTTTTTTGATCATATAAATTTTTTCATTTGGTTAAGTGGTTTTAATTGCAGCCCATTTTCTATTAAATTTTCCCTAATTGATTTTGCAGTAGATAATGAACTTTCATTATCCCCATGTATGCACACAGAGTCTATTTCACAAGGTATCTGCTTTCCACTGTGACAATTAAGTGACTGATTTTTAACCATATTTAATACGTGTTTTTTAGCTTCTTCTGGATCAGTAATAAGAGCATGTGGTTTTTTTCTAGAAACTAAATTCCCATCATCTTCGTAATTTCTGTCAGCAAATATTTCACAAGCTATACGCATGTTTAGTTTTTTGGCTGCTTCTTCCATTTTAGATCCTGTAGGAACCAAATAAATTAAATCTTTACTAATCTCGTTTATAGCTTTTGCTAAAGTAGTAGCTAAATCTATATCCTCACAAGCCATATTATTTAAAGCACCGTGTGGTTTTATGTGAGTAACATTCTCTCCATGATCTTGAGCAATTTTTTGAAGAATTTCATATTGATCAATAATCAATTGCCTTACCTCATTAGGCGGAAGGTTCATTCTTTGCCTTCCAAAATTTTCAGGGTCATTAAATGACGGATGCGCTCCAATACTAACACCATTTTTTTTTGAAATTTGAACTACTTGATTCATCGACTCATCATCACCTGCATGATAACCACATGCGACATTTGCAGAATTAACTATTTCTAGTAAATCTGGATCATACTTATTTGAATGATGTTTTGATTTTTCACCTAAATCGCAATTTATATTAATTTCCATAGTCTCTAATGTTAAGTATAACATGACATGATAAAAAATATATCAAATCTTGGTGACGCAGCTTTGTACTGTGATTTTGGTAATGAAGTAAATAAATCAATTAATTCACAAGTAATAAAATATTTTAAAACTATTAAAGAAAAAAAATTTGAAGGGATAAATAATTTAACACCTTCTTATAATA
>Ga0208127_1001826_pt1 | contig 10394 bp, 8 predicted proteins | sample ETNtaG_6_FD_185751 | JGI IMG/M metagenome (GOLD analysis project Ga0208127, IMG submission 185751) | Marine microbial and viral communities from oxygen minimum zone, Eastern Pacific Ocean - ETNP201306SV45 (SPAdes) (version 2) | ecosystem: Environmental > Aquatic > Marine > Oceanic ...
CGTTTACGCTTTCTGGGGAGGTCGAATCGCTGTCTTCGTTCCCAAAGGCACTTTCTACTAATGCCAAGCTTCTGAGCCAGCTCTGTCTCGTTCATTGCATCTTGATTCTCGAGAACAAACCGCTGGAAGTAATCTTCGAGCGATAACTCCTCAGCATCGGTGTCACCCCCGGCTCTCGAATTGGCGGCTTCAAGTTCTGGCTCTGCAGCCGATGGGGTGCCGAATGTTCTTACAGCGGAGGTATGACGGGGAAGGTAGAGATCGCTCATGGCAATGACAGCGCCATCTGCCATGACGAGCGCACGTTCGATCGTGTGTTCTAACTCTCGCACGTTGCCGGGCCAGCTATACACCGACAGCGCCTTGTAGGCCTCGTCTGACAGTATTTTGGGTTCCACCCCGAGGCGTTCAGCCACGCGTTTAACCAGCCAGTTGGTAAGGCCTTCAATATCGTCGCCACGCTCTCGTAACGGCGGTAATTCCAGTCGCAGCACATTGATGCGGTGAAACAGGTCACGTCGGAAGGCGTCGGTATTCTCAAGTTCCATCAGGTTCCTGTGCGTTGCGCATATCAGCCTGACATTGACACTGGCACTTTCGACTGCGCCAATACGTCGAATCTCTCCCTCTTGAATGAATCTCAGCAATCGGGCTTGGGCGGAGGGCGGAAGTTCCCCAATTTCATCGAGAAACAGTGTTCCGCCATTGGCCGCTTCAATCAGGCCTATTCGCTGTGCGTTCGCGCCAGTAAACGCACCTTTTTCGTAGCCGAACAACTCAGATTCAATCAATGTTTCGGGAATTGCAGCACAATTGACCGAAATGATCGGTTTACTGGCGCGCTCACTGGTTTGGTGAATATGGCGTGCAACGAGTTCTTTTCCGGTCCCCGTCTCACCAATAATTAAAACGGTTGAGCTCGCTTTAGCCGCTTTGTTCGCCATCGTCATTAATGCGCGCATACTCAAGGACTTGCCAACAAAAGCTTCTACAGCGGGCGCTGTGTTTTCCGAACTTTGTGACGTGGCAAGCGACGCGCGTCGAATACCGTCAAGGACATCTCTGATGGGGGCCGGCTTCGCCCAGTAATCACGAGCACCGGCCTTCATGAGCTCTACTGCTGATCTTAGCGATGCATGTTGTGCATGGATGAAGACGGGTACGGGATGCAAATCGGCAATCAGTTGGTTAGCGCCTGCCTCATTGCGCCCGGGATCGAGGACTGCAGCGTCAACACGCTCCGCAGTCTTAATCGCACCCAGCGCCGAAAAGGGCGATGCTTTGATTACTTTCAGTCCTTCAGCCGCTAGATCGTCAGCTGTATGTGTGGCACTGATGGGGTCATCGTCGAGCAAGAGAACCGTAAGCATTACAACTCTTTCCTCCCAGAAATCGCCGAAAAGGCTAACACGAACATTTGCACAAATGTCACCTAGGTAACACTTATCGTGTTGAAAAGTTACAGATTTCTTGAGTTTAGCGTATCGCGCCGCCAGTTGACGGTCGCGAGATGCAAAATATCCTCAACACAATCCATGTCGTCTGGGGGCGTCGGCTGCCCTAGAAAGGCCAAAGCGCGGCGAAGGTTGGTGTTGGGAGTGCCGGTATCGATCGCCCGGGCGCCGGTTTGTTTGCTGAGCTTATTACCTGATTGATCGGTGACGATGGGTAAATGACCGTACTCGGGTGACAGGCGTCCGAGGGTTTGATGAATCATCATCTGGCGGAGGCTCGAGTCAAGGAGATCAGCGCCGCGAATCACATGGGTGTAGCCCTCATCGAGATCATCGATCGCCGTTGCCAACTGGTACGCAATCAATCCATCCCTGCGTTTAACAATGAAGTTACTAGGTAGAACTGACGCACGTTGTTCGCCGAGAAATAGGTCGTTGATTCGGTCAGGGGCATCATTTGGCAAATGGAAACGGACGCTACCTTCAATATCTTTGTGGTCCCTGCAGTCTGAAATACAGGCGCCAAACTCACCCAAGGTTGCTCTTGTGCAGAGGCAGCCGAACAAATGACCCGCATTTCTGAGTTTAGACAGCGCGTCCTCATGCGCCTCACGACGCTGGCTTTGGAGAATAATGGGACCATCCCAGGTCAGGCCATGCCGCTCTAAGCAGAGGGGAATGGATCCGAAGCTAGCTTTGTCGTGACGCGGTGGATCGATATCGTCGATCCGCAGGTACCACTCGCCCTCCTGTGATCGAGCATCGAGAAAGCTACCTAAGGCTGCGACTAGGGAGCCCATGTGAAGTGGGCCCGTGGGAGATGGGGCAAATCGTCCTCGATAGATCAAGTCCGTAGCGCCCCCGCGTATCAGCCTAGCTCTTGGCGTTCCTTGATTTCTGCCAAGGTCTTGCAATCAATACAAAGCGTCGCTGTAGGCCGTGCTTCCAACCGTTGAACGCCGATTTCGATACCGCAGGCATCGCAGTAACCATAATCGTCGATTGAAATTCGCTCTAATGTGCCATCAATCTTTTTGATTAGCTTGCGCTCACGATCGCGCGCGCGCAGTTCGAGGCTGAATTCTTCCTCTTGCGTCGCTCGGTCTGCTGGATCAGGGAAGTTCGCGGCCTCGTCCTTCATATGACCAACGGTTTTGGTTACTTCATTTACGAGGTCGGCTCTCCAGCTCAGCAGAAGCTGACGAAAATGCTCGAGTTGCTCCTCGTTCATGTAGCTCTCACCACGCGACGGCTTGTATGGCTTGAAGTTATCGAAGTTCTGAACCTCACCGACCGCGCGAGCCACATTTGATGACGCTTTCGCTTTCGACTTGGATTTAGCCTTCGGAGCTGCCTTTGCTTTTGGCGCGGCCTTGGCTTTTGGCGCCGCCTTGGCTTTAGGCTCTGCCTTCGCAGCTTTCGCTTTTGGTGCCGCCTTGGCTTTGGGCTCTGCCTTCACAGCTTTCGCTTTTGCTGCCGCTTTTGCCTTAGGAGCCGCTTTCGCTTTGGCCTTTGCCTTGGTTTCAGTTGTCTTCTTAGTTGCCATATGGGTTTCCATTGAAACGCATGCGTAGTGGGGCGCAGTTGACCTGCGCGATTGGGCACGGGAAGCTATCAGAATTGAGGGCTGTTGACTAGCGGCTTTTGAGTGCGTTTGTAACATGGCGTCAAGAACGCATAATCGACGCTGTGTGGTGAGGTATCAATAAGGAACATGACAGACCAATTGTTGGCATTAGGACTCTCCGAGCATGGACTGGTGGCCCACGATGAGCGCACCATACTGGACTCCGAAGTGTCGCGACAGTTCGGCTTGCTTCAGCGTGACGCAAGGGCTGAAGGCTTTGAGTTGGTCGCTGCTTCGAGCTATCGCCCTTACGCCTCGCAACTCACTATCTTTAATGCAAAGTGGCGGGGCGACCGCCCCGTGCTCGATGACGCTGACCGTCCGCTCAGCCGAGAGTCATACTCTGATGAGCAATGGTTGCATCGCATACTCCGGTTCTCAGCATTACCAGGGGCATCTCGTCACCATTGGGGCACCGATCTCGACGTATTCGATCCGACTTTGCTACCCAAAGGTCAGACACTCGCATTAACGCCCAGCGAGTACGGTGATAGCGGTTACTTTTCAGCGCTCACTCAATGGCTGGACCACGCGATTGCAAACGGACAATCTCGAGGCTTCGAGCGACCCTATGACGCTGACCGCGGGGGCGTGGCTATAGAGCCGTGGCACTTGAGTTACCTGCCGAGGGCGAGCCAACTGCGAGTGCATCAGTCTCCCGAGGCTCTTCTTGATTTATGGGACCAATCACCACACCTACGGCCAGAGGGGTTTGAGCTGCTCTCTCAGTGTTTGGGCGAGATTTTCGCTCGTTACGTGCTGTAGGCTTACCAGCGCTCGTCAGGCGGTAGCTTTTTGTCCACAAGGTGCTTCTCGAGTTTGACGTACACGGGGAGGCCATTGGTGTATTCCGGGTAGGCTTCTCCCACGATCAGGGGGGCAAAGTAGCGACGAGCCTCGGCGGTGATGCCAAAGCCGTCATCGCTGAAGAAACTTTTAGGCATCATTTTTTCTTGATTTGCGACCTCCTTTAGGGGCGCTGTACCAATTTGCCATTGGTAAGGAGCATCACTCACCCGCTCGATAGTGGGCATCAGCGCATTCTTTCCGTCCATCGCAAGATCAACAGCGGCTTTGCCCAGTGCAAAGGCCTGATCGAGGTCTGTCTGGCTCGCAATGTGACGCGCTGCGCGCTGTAAATAATCGGCGACAGCCCAGTGATACTTATAGCCATAAGCTTGCTTGATTAGGTTGGCAAGCTTCGGTGCAAGGCCTCCCAGTTGAACATGACCAAACGCGTCTCTGGATGTTGACCCCGATAGCAACTGACCATCGGCCGTTTGGGTTCCTTCCGACGCTACAATCACGCAGAACCCATATGTCTCTACGGTTTCTTTTACCTTCGTGAGAAATCGCGCTTCGTCGAAGGCTATCTCGGGAAATAAAATAATGTGTGGTGCATCGCCTTGCTCATGTGCGGCCAAGCCGGCGGCGCCTGCAATCCAACCTGCATGCCGACCCATCACCTCCAGAATGAATACCTTCGTGGACGTGGCGCACATGCTCGCTATATCCATGGCGGCCTCTTGAGTTGATAAGGCAACGTATTTGGCGACCGAGCCAAACCCGGGGCAGTTGTCGGTAAACGGCAGGTCGTTATCAATGGTCTTGGGGACATGAATCGCCTGGAGAGGGAAGCCCATTTTCTTGCCAATCTCAGATACTTTCTGACAGGTATCGGCTGAATCTCCGCCGCCGTTGTAAAAGAAATAGCGGATATTGTGTGCTCGGAAGACCTCGATCAGGCGCTCGTACTCAGCTCGATTCTCATCTATACCTTTGAGCTTGTAGCGACAGGAGCCAAAGGCTCCCGATGGTGTCGTCATAAGGCCTTGGATGGCCTCTGGGGATTCTTGTGAGACGTCGATCAATTCTTCGCGAAGTGCGCCGAGAATACCGTTCTGCCCTGCATAGATTTTTCCGATCTTGTCAGGATTACCTGCCGCTGTTTCGATGACCCCCAGAGCACTCGCGTTGATGACAGCTGTGACGCCACCTGATTGTGCATAAAAGGCGTTTGGGGCTTGATCTGCAGACATCGATATCTCCTTGCGCGGCTGACTTAAGATCGCAGAGAACATGATACGCTTATCGCTGCATTTTGGAGCGCTTGATGTCTAAACGCGTACACATACTCGGTATTTGTGGCACCTTTATGGGCGGGGTGGCACTGCTAGCTCGCGAGCTGGGATACGAGGTGACAGGATCTGACGTCAATGTGTACCCCCCCATGAGTACCATGCTCGAGACCGCGGGTATCGCCGTCGAGGAAGGATATTCAGCTGAGCATTTGAAGCCCGCGCCCGATCTGGTCGTGATAGGTAATGCCCTGTCTCGTGGCAATGAAGCCGTCGAATATGTACTTGACCATCAAATACCCTACGTGTCTGGCCCACAATGGCTAGGTGAAAATCTATTGCATGGCCGACATGTTGCGGCTATCTCCGGCACTCACGGTAAAACGACCACGTCGTCCATGCTGACCTGGATACTCGAATGCGAGGGTCTGAATCCTGGTTTCCTCATTGGGGGCGTACCCTTTGGATTTGACGGATCTGCGAGACTGGGGAAGGGGCCGTTTGTCGTTGAAGCGGACGAGTACGATTCGGCCTTTTTCGATAAGCGATCAAAGTTCGTTCATTACAAGCCTCAAACCTTGGTATTGAACAACCTCGAGTTCGATCATGCCGACATTTTTACCGATCTCAATGCGATTCAGACGCAGTTCCACCACCTAGTTCGCTGTATTCCATCGAGTGGACACATTATCGCCAGTAAGGGTGACGCTATTGATGAGGTCCTGAGCCGCGGCTGTTGGACACCTGTCAGTCGCATTGATACGGGCTCACCAGACGATTGGTTAGTGAAGGCCTCAGATAACCACTTTGGCGAGTTCGAGATCAGTTCACCTACGGGCGATTGCGCATCTATTACATGGGGACTGATTGGTCGCCACAATGCTGAAAATGCTTTGGCGGCTGTTGCCGCTGCGAACGATATCGGTATTAGTGTGAAAGACGCCTGTGAAGCCCTGTGTCGATTTGAAGGGGTTAAGCGACGGTTAGAGCTCTTGGGTACACCCAAAGAGATTGCTGTCTACGATGATTTTGCTCATCACCCGACAGCCGTAAAAACCACACTCGATGGCCTCCGCCATGCTGCAGGTGAGCAGAGAGTGGTTGCAGTCATCGAGATTCGTTCAAACACGATGAAACGCGGGACACATAAAGAGGAGCTTGTGCCTGCAACGCAGCATGCTGATCTGGTCTTTTGGTTCGAGCCTGGGGGGCTTGACTGGTCCATGACCGAAGCCACATCGGAACTCGATGGGCATTTTGTGTTCAGAGATACCAATCAGCTGCATGACAGGTTAGTGCAGCAGCTTCACAGCGGTGATCATGTGGTGATCATGAGTAATGGAAGCTTCTCCGGTCTACACCGGCAGTTGCTACAATCGCTGTCATCTTAGGACAGCTTTCACGGAGTTTTCAGTTTGTCGATTTATGAGCGGGCGATCTCTCGCCACTTTGGTCTAGTTGTTCTCTTTATGATTGGCGTGGCCGGCCTTGCCGCGTCTCAACTCGACAAGGTTCGCTTGGATGCGTCATCGGATTCGCTGCTACTTCAGGGCGACCCTGATTTGGCTTTCTTCAGAGAGGCAACCGATCGCTACGAGAGCTACGAATTCCTGATCCTAACCTGGGAGCCTGCGACGCCTCTGTTGAGCGACGAATCACTCGAGGGTCTTGCAGATCTTGTTGATGATCTGGAGGCTGTGGAGGGTGTCAGAGCGGTGACTTCGGCTCTAGATGTGCCTTTGTTGGAAAGTCCTCCGATTTCACTCACCGATCTCTCAGATTTAGACGCTATCTCGACGCTTAGAAATCCCAGTGTGGATCGTGGGCTCGCGCTGACTGAATTTACGACAAGCCAGCTTTATCGAAATTTACTGGTGAGCGAGGGAGGGGATCTCACCGCTGTCCAAGTCACCCTAGAACCGAACAAGGAAATTGAGCGATTGGGTGATTTGCGGGATGAATTGCGACGTCAGGTCGCGTCTGATGCATCATCTGATGCTGACGAGGAGCTAGCGGCTGTAGAGTCGGCCTATGACCAGGCAACGCGCACCGTAAATGCCGAGCGCGCGGAGCTGGTGGCCAGCGTACGGGCTGTCGCAGACGCCTACCGAGGACAAAGTCAAATTTTCGTAGGTGGTGTACCTATGATCGCAGCCGATATGCTCGATTTTGTGCAGGATGACCTTGTGACATTTGGGCTGGCCATCATTGGCGTCATGGTTGGCATGCTGGCACTGATCTTCCGGGACTACCGATGGGTGATCGTACCCATTGTCAGTTGTTCGCTCTCGGCCTTAATCATGCTGGGAATCCTGGGATTTACAGACTGGCGGATGACCGTTATTTCCTCCAACTTCGTGGCCGTTCTTTTGGTGGTGGCGTTGGCACTCGCTATTCATTTGGTCGTGCGCTATCGGGAACTCGAAGTGAAAGAACCTGATTTATCTCGAGCTGCCAGGGCAGTGCGTGCGGCACAGCTTATGTTCGTACCCTGCTTCTACACGGCAGTCACAACTATGGTGGCATTCACCTCATTGGTTGTTGCGGGCATCAAGCCGGTCATCGATTTCGGCTGGATGATGACCACGGGCATCGTTGTCGCCTTCCTAATCAGCTTCACCTTGGTGCCCGCTCTGATCGCCTTACTACCGGAGCTCAATGCAGCGGGTGCGACAGATGAGATGAGTATGACGCGGCGATTTGCCGTGGCGGTTGAGCGATTTGGTGGCACGGTCATCGTGGTGACTGGCCTGTTGGTAGTTTTGGTGGCCATTGGTCTGTCGCGACTGCAGGTTGAAAACCGATTCATTGACTACTTCAAAGACACCACGGAGATCTATCAGGGAATGGAGCTGCTGGACTCTCGGCTCGGTGGCACCATACCGCTCGATATTATTTTGTACCCGCCCGCGGAAGAGCCAGAGGTGGCAATGGTGTTTGCCAATGAGGAAGCGGATGATGGATTTACCGATGAGGGCTTTGATGAGGTGGAGGCCTTCGACGCCGGATCCGGTTTTGAGGGTGACGACGACTTCTGGGAAGACGATCCCTTCGGCGAGGATGTGTCGTTCGCCGATGAGAACTCTGCAGAGATTGGCTACTGGTTCTCTCTTGAGGGCCGTGACTTAATCGATCAAATTCACAGCATTGTTGAGTCGCGTAAAGAGTCAGGGAAAGTGTTGTCCTTGTCGACAGGCTTTTCGGTAATGGACCGCCTTTATGACGACAAGCTGGGAAGTGTTGAGCTCGCACTCGTTGAAAGGAGTTTGCCCGAGGACGTTGCAGACGTGCTGATTGCGCCTTATTACGATCCGGTTGAGCAACAGGCGCGCATCACCGTGCGAGCCATGGAAACCAGCAAAACCCTCCGCAGAGCTGAGTATCTAGAATCGCTCCACGCACAAATATTGGCCGATACCGGTCTTGATGAGACGCGAGTTAAATTTACGGGTTTATTAGTGCTCTATAACAACGTGCTGCAAAGCCTTTATGCCTCTCAAATTCTCACTCTGGGTGCTGTTTTTGTCGCCATTGGGCTTATGTTCCTGGCGCTTTTCCGATCGGTTTCGCTTGCCTTGTTAGGGCTTGCACCCAATATCCTCGCCGCCGGATTAGTATTAGGTGTCATGGGCCTCGCGGGTATTCCTCTCGATATTATGACCATCACGATTGCGGCGATTGTGGTCGGTATGGGTGTTGATAACTGCATTCACTATATCCACAGATTTCGCAAAGAATTTGCAGTCGATCAGAACTATCGCGAGGCGATGTATCGAAGCCACGGCAGCATAGGACGGGCGATGTATTACACAACGCTGACCGTCGTCGTCGGCTTTTCGATGCTGACCTTATCCAATTTCACACCGAGTATTTATTTCGGTGTGCTGACCGTTATGGCAATGCTCGCAGCGGTCACTGGTGCCTTACTACTGCTTCCCAAGTTGATGCTTACCTTTAAGCCACTTGGACCCGAGGTTGCCTAATGGAATGTCGAGCTGGGTGCGGTGCCTGCTGCATCGTACCCGCAATACACACGCCCTTTGTTGGCATGCCCAATGGTAAAGGGCAGGGGGAGCGATGTGTTCATCTCGATGACAAGTGGCTCTGTGGATTGTTCGGCGACCCGCGACGCCCAGCCTGCTGTAGTCAATTCCAAGCGGAGGTCGCCTTTTGCGGTAGCTCTCGAGAAGAAGCGCTACAGTTGTTAACTGAACTCGAAGTTTTGAGCGATCCAAAAGGAGCCTGAATTGACCGATATCCCTTTATTTCCTCTTGGAACTGTCCTTTTCCCCTCGGGTCGCTTGCCACTACAGATCTTTGAACGGCGTTACGTGGACATGATTTCCAAGTGCATGCGTGAAGGAACTGGCTTCGGTGTTGTGTGGATTAGGCGCGGCTCGGAGGTTGCCGAGGCGTCGGTGACAAACCTTGACCTCGGTGATTACGGGACTATGGCGACGATTGTTGATTGGGACCAGCTTCCCAATGGTTTGCTCGGGATTACGATTGAGGGCGCGGAGCGCTTCCACATCGAAGAGGTATGGCGAGACGATTCGGGCCTCAACATGGCGCGGGTTGATATTGAGCCTCCTCCTGCAGCGGTTGAGGTCCCTGAAGAGGGTCGGTCCATGATTGACGTGCTCGCCGGTTTGCAGCGTCACCCTGAGGTGAGACGGCTAGGTCTTACCGTTGATACAGGTAATGCATGGAATATCTGTCACGTGCTGACACAACTGCTACCTATCGATAACTCAGTTAAATATGAACTGCTGGGTATTACGGACATCAACGTTTATGTCGATGAATTAGATGAGCTGTTAAGCGAGCTCTCGGGTTAGCTTATTCCTCGTCAATGCTGTCGGCTTCAGGCCACGACCAACCGCCTAGCGCCTGCCAGCGATTGACAATCCCCGCGAATAACTCAGCCGTCTTTTGTGCATCGTAGTCGGCGGAGTGTGCTTCGCTATTACTAAATTCTATTCCAGCTCTTTTGCAGGCCTGCGCGAGCACTGTGTGTCCATAGGCCAGACCCGCGAGTGTTGATGTATCGAAGTGCGAAAAGGGGTGAAACGGATTTCGCTTGATTTGGCAGCGTTCAGTCGCCGCATTCAAAAAGCCCGCATCAAAATGCGCATTGTGTCCTACCAGAATCGCTCGATTACACCCTTTGTCTTTCACCTCACGCCGAACCTCACTAAAAATATCTCCCAGCGCGATTTCCTCTGGCACTGCCTC
>Ga0208127_1001832_pt1 | contig 10377 bp, 5 predicted proteins | sample ETNtaG_6_FD_185751 | JGI IMG/M metagenome (GOLD analysis project Ga0208127, IMG submission 185751) | Marine microbial and viral communities from oxygen minimum zone, Eastern Pacific Ocean - ETNP201306SV45 (SPAdes) (version 2) | ecosystem: Environmental > Aquatic > Marine > Oceanic ...
TTAACAATCGCAAACATATGTTTTAACCGGCCTGTTAGAACAAAATACAACCCTAAAAAGAAGTCGAATACCAAACGCAAAAAGAGCCAGTAAATAAAGACATGAAGGGGAAGGTACTTTGTGTAGGTTAGCATTGAGTTTCGAATGTTATAGAAGAGTTTGGTTGGGTTGTTGGTCTGAAGACTTCCCCCACCAAGGTGTTTCACTTGAGCCATTCCTAAATAATGAATATGCCAACCATTGGCCAATGCTCTGATGGATAGGTCAATTTCTTCGAAATGCATGAAAAAATCTTCATCGAAACCACCCAAATCCAAAAAAACATCTCTACGTATGCAAAAAGCGGCACCACCTGCCCATTGTATTGACGCGACATCGTTGTATTGACCCCGATCTTTTGCACAATTTTGGAGCACACGCCCCCGGCAGTAGGGGAGTCCCATAAAATCAATTCTACCCCCTGCGGCACCCGCATAATCAAAACATCCACTATGGACATCTGATAAGATTTTGGGTTGAATGATGGCAACCTCGTGATGTTTTTTAAAATGATCTTCAATCTGTGGAATCCACTCCCCGTCAAACCTAACGTCATTATTAACCAAGCAAAGAAGATCTGCTTCAATTTCTTGTATACCAGCATTGTAACCTCCACTATAACCTAGGTTTTTGGGTAGTTTCAAAGTTTTAACTGTCGGATGGTTGTGATGAATAAACTCCAAAGACAAATCAGTTGATGCATTATCGACAACCCATACATCGGCTCCAGAACAATACTGAATGATGCTTGGTAGATATTTAGCAATCAGGTCTTTTCCGTTATAGTTCAGTATGACAATGGCGGTTTTCAAATAACTATGGGTTTAAATCAGGTAGGTCTGGAAGGAACACATATTTTTGATTATGATGGTCGAAGGTACAGAAATAATGTTCAATTCCGTTTGTGACCATCATGTAGGTTGCATTAAATTTTTGATTGTATCGAGCAATCTGATCAAATACCTTTTGATCAATAGGAATATGGGGAGCTTTGCATTCTACGATGAGTTGAACGCTTCCATCTGCTCGAAATAAAAGGACATCAAACCGCTTGGAAAGACCCGCCAGTGAAAATTGTTTTTCAGCATTTAGCCATGAAGTAGGTGCTTTCTTTTCTCGGATTAGAAATTGAATTACATGCTGACGGACCCATTCTTCGGGTGTTAAGGCAACAAATTTTTTACGAATTACATCAAAAATTTGACGTCCCTTTTCACTATTTTTGATTTGAAATTGATATGTATCAAAGGAAAGCTTGAGCATATTACAAAATTGGTAAAAAGGTTTGAATTCTCTCCAAAATATTTTATCGGATATAAATAACAGACAATTTTCCCCTGTTTATTTCTTGATGGGTGAAGAAGCTTATTTTATCGATATGATTGAAAAAGCCTTGTCTGAAATCGTACTTACGGAAGACGAAAAGGCTTTTAACCAAACGCTATTTTACGGAAAAGATTCAAACATAGCTGATATTGTAGATTCATGTAAAAGATATCCTATGATGGCAGAACATCAGCTCATCGTAGTTCGAGAAGCACAAGAATTGTCAAGAACGATTGATAAACTAGTGGATTATGTTAGTCAACCACAGCCCTCAACCGTTTTAGTGATTTGTTACAAGTACAAATCCATTGATAAAAGAAAAAAGTTGTACAAAGCCCTTCAAGACAAATGTGTGATTTTTGAAAGCAAAAAATTATACGAAAATCAGGTTCCAGATTGGATTCAAAGATGGGCCAAACAACACAATCGATCTATTAACACCAAAGCTTCATATCTATTGGTGGAGTGTTTGGGGACCGAATTGAGTGCTATTGAACGTGCTCTTGACAAATTGAAGATATTGGTAAGTTCAGGAGATCAGATTACAGAAGCTCATATTGAAAAACATATTGGCTTTAGCAAGGACTACAACAATTTTGAACTACGGAAGGCTTTGGGGTCAGGAAATGTTACTCACGCACATAAAATTTGCTATTATTTTGCTCAACACCCTAGACAACATCCTATTGTGGTGACTCTTTCTACGCTACATAATTTTTTCATGCAATTGCTTCAATATCACGCATTAGAAGATCACAATCCAAATCATGTAGCACGCGTGTTGGGCATTCGACCATTTTTTGTTTCTGAATACCAGCAAGCTGCACGTCGATATCCCATGAAGTCATTGGCCTTTATTTTGGCTAAAATTAAAGAAGTTGACATGCAATCCAAAGGGGTAGGTGTTGGTAATATTAAACAGGGAGACCTGCTTAAGCAGCTGATCAATGAGATAGGAGGCTAACGCAACTCAGGGTATTTTTTTGGATCTACTTCGTGTAGTATTCCATATGCGTTTTCTATAATATCATCAACAGATGGTTTAGAAAAATAATCGCCGTCCGATCCATATGCAGGCCTATGAGCTTTGGCACTCAATAACTTTGGGGGGCTGTCTAAAAGATTAAAAACCTTTTGTTTTTCGAGCAGCTGGCTTAAGATATATGCCGTTCCGCCTCCGGGAACATCTTCGTCGACGATCATAAGACGATTGGTCTTAGAAAGGCTTTTCTTGATGTCTGCATTTAAGTCAAATGGCAACAAACTTTGAATATCTATTATTTCTACATCAACACCCACCTGACTTAGTTCTTCAGCTGCCTCTAAAGCCAACCGAAGGGTTGAGCCATAGGAAACCAAAGTAAGATCATTTCCTTTTCGCATGGTTTCTACCACTCCTATTGGTACTGTAAAACTTCCTAAATTATCTGGCATGTTTTCTTTAAGCCGGTAACCATTCAATGATTCAATCACCAGGGCAGGATCTTGCCCCTGTAGCAATGTGTTGTAAAAACCCGCTGCTTGGGTCATATTTCTAGGCACAAGAACATACATACCTCTTAGAAGGTGAACGAGTCCACCCATAGGAGATCCTGAATGCCAAATACCTTCTAACCTGTGACCTCGGGTGCGAATGATAAGAGGAGCAATCTGCTTTCCGTGGGTTCTGTAATGCAGGGTTGCCAAGTCATCACTCATAATTTGCAAAGCATACAACACATAATCTAGGTATTGAATCTCCGCTATAGGGCGCAAACCTCTCAAAGCCATTCCAATACCTTCTCCTATAATGGTTGCTTCACGAATCCCTCGATCTGCTACACGATGAACACCAAATTTTTCTTGTAGACCTTCTAGACCTTGATTCACATCACCGATCTTTCCAGTGTCTTCACCGAATATCAGCAGGTTTTTATGCTTCTTTAGTAAAGCCTCAAAATTTTCACGCAACACAATTCTACCATCACTCTTTATGGGGGTATCAGGATAGGTCGCATCTATATGTCCAACACTTAGTGACGAGGTGGAAAATTCATTATAAAGTTTGGCGCTAAATTTAGGTTGGGTTTTATCTATATACTGATCTAGCCATTCATTGAGTGAATGATATTGTTCAGATTGGTTATGAATTGATAAACGAAGTGCCTTACGTGCTGCGGTGGTAATTTTTTTTCTGCTAGGGGCTTTATCTTTCGATAATTGTTGGGCGAGTTTTACAATGGCTGTGTTGTCAAATCGCTCCATTAAGGATGAGAGTTCTTTTGCCTCATCTTGAATAGGCATAAGACTCGCTAACCAAGCCTTGTTTTTGGCTTCTTTTGCTACATCCTTGGCTTCTGCCTCTAATTTATCTAGCTCGTCAGTAGTCGCCAACTTAGACTGTAATATCCAGTTTTTGAACTGAAGGTTGCAATCATATTCTTGCTCCCATTCTAAACGTTCTTTGGTTTTGTACCTTTCATGTGAACCGGAAGTTGAGTGTCCAAGAGGCTGAGTAAGCTCTGTGACATGCACCAATACCGGGATATGATGGATTCTTGCTAGTTGAGAAGCTTTTTGATATGTGTCAACAAGTGCAGCATAGTCCCATCCTTTAACTTCAAAAATCTCAAAACCTTTTTTGGTAGCGGTTCGTTTAAATCCAGATAAGGCTTCTGAAATGCTTTCTTTGGTCGTTTGAAAAGTGTTGTCAACCGAAATGCCATAACCATCATCCCATACACTAATAACCATCGGCGTTTGATGTACTCCCGCTGCATTGATAGACTCAAAAAACAATCCTTCGCTCGTGCTGGCATTTCCAATGGTTCCCCATGCAACCTCATTTCCATTTGTTGAAAACTTAGGGTTGGCAAATTTTGGTTCTTCACGATATAATTTTGAAGCCATTGCTAAACCTACCAGCCTTGGCATTTGAGCAGCCGTACAAGATACATCAGAGCTTGAATTGTAACGGTCTGTTTGGGACAACCAATTCCCATCTGTATCTAATAAATCTGTATTAAAATGACCGCCCATCTGACGTCCTGCAGACATGGGCTCAGCATCGGGATCTGTGTGCGCATAAAGCCCCGCAAACAGTTGTTGTGGAGTCAAAGCTCCTAAGGCCATCATAAAAGTTTGGTCTCTGTAGTAGCCAGATCTGAAATCGCCTTTTTCAAAAGCTTTGGCCATTGCCAATTGAGGCAGCTCTTTGCCATCACCAAAAATTCCAAACTTTGCTTTGCCAGTTAGCACCTCTTTTCTACCTAATAGGCTTAAAGCGCGACTTAAAGAAGCAATTTTATAGTCCTCTAGAATTTCTTTTTTAAAAGAATCAAATGAGATCTTGGATGTAAGTTCTTTAATCATAGGGACTCAAAAGCAGTGCAAATTTACAAAAATTCAAACTGCAATCCCAATCCGTGTATGGATGACTAAAACCATCTCCGTGAAAAAAGCCCAAACAACTCCTCTGGATCGGCTGTTAGTGTAAATCGAATTTTAGATGCGTAATTATTTGCATTCACCTCCCATCCAAGATTGGAATACACAGGAAAATAGAGCTGAAAATAGTTCTGTATTAAATTAATACCCAAACCAGTATCGTAAATAAATTCCTCAGGAGATTTTTTGTTTTTGATAATTCCAATATCTGAATACAACTCCAAAGCACGCCATATGGTGCTATTAAGATTGGCAACAAGCATCCATTGATCGGCTTTTTCTGTTTTTAAAAAAGATTTAAATCCGCCTTCTGCCATTACAAATTGCTGACTGTAAAATCCCTTTTGTTCTGATCTTCCGAACAAATTGTAGCTAAAGGCATAGTCATTGACTCTAGAAACCCCAAAATGATAAATTTCACTCTGTTTATTGCTGAGAAAAAGACCTCCGAAAAATCGAACATAAAACTGTTTGGCTTGTTTATAAAACTTACGATATGTATATGAAAGATTTAATTTTGAAAAATCTCCACTGACCTGGATTTGAGAAAAAAAAGATTGAGTCAAAGCGCTGCTGTAATTGCTTTTCACATAATTCACTTCAAACAAATTAAAATCGGTTAAATCTGACTGATCATTGGTGCGCTCTCGATTCAAGAAAACATAGCGAAGCCCAACAGAAGATCTTCTGTTATCACTAATTCCATATGGACGAAAATACCAATTAAGCACAGGTGAAATCCTGTAATATCTCAGGTTTGGAGCATAATGATATGACTCAAAGGAGACTCCATAAGTGGTCTGACTCAGTGGTTGTTGTTGGAAGAATTTGTTTTGATACAATTGTAGCTTTCCGTTCAAGGTGTTTGTCTTTGTAGACAATAAAGGGGATATGCTAAAAAAGAATGGGTTTTTCATCGCAAGTCCATTATTTAGCATCAGTCCTGCTTGAATTCCATCATAAGCGTTAAAACTTAAATCAGGAACCACAAACCATTGATTGTAATGACCGGTAGGGATATCCTCGAATAAACTGAGTTTTAAATCCCTCAGAGATCTAGAGCCATTCGTCTTAAGATTGTTGTTGTTAAGGTTCACTTCTACAATATCTCGATCAGGATTGATAACAATTTTATCAGCAAATTGGTTTTCTATACGGAGGTTTTGGGATGACAACCCTCCTGGCAACCACATTGAATGAACCAATGAGTCTCCTTTAAGCAGGGCTACGGAAATTGGTGTACTAGATACTGTACGATTGATAATTTTGTAAATGGTTTCTTTAGAACCTACCTGATCTGCTTTAACTGAGTAGTCATTTAACTTATATTCCGAAAGATATTTATCAAAGAACCATGAAGCACGACCCATTGTTTTGTTTAAAACAATATTTTCAAAGGACAACTCTTCAAGAATTTTGTTTGAATTTTCAAAAAAATATAGTTGTATACAATCATCAACCACACTTGTTCCCTCTGAGTTTTGTAAGATTTTGAGTCCTAAGCCAACTTTGGCAGGATGGGCAATTTTCCGATTGTATTTTGAAAGTTTGTTGTTAGGAGTATTTAAGGGTTGAACTACATTTTGACGAGCCGCAAAACTTGCTAGTAACGAATGTCGATCGTTAAAGGTTGCTTTTGAAAACCCATAATTTTGAAACCCAGGGATTTTGTGAAAGTTTCCTATCAATTTCAAATCCTTATGGTATTTTTCTATGTATCTCATAAACAAATACTGAGCCAGTCCGTCCACACGCCAGGGCTCGTCCCGATAGGTACCAAGATTGTTTTCCCTTACCATTGAATAAATAAGGGTTTTAGCCATCTTAAGAGTTAATATTTGATGAGCAGGTAAGGGTTTGAAAGTGTCGTATAACAAATCGATTCCGACAATGGGGTGATTGGCATATTGATCGGATTGAAGAAGCCAGGTTTTTGATTCATTTAGAGGAAAAAAAGAATTTATGAAATGAATTAATTCATTAATACCTTTTTTAGCGTCTTGCAGGTGTTTCTTTTGATCCGCTAGGTCCGTGATAAAATGATGTTTGCTGACGTGAAGGCTGTCGAACTTAGAATGATGTTTTAAAACGAATGGGATTTTCTTTGCACTCTTGATTTTTCCTGACCAGAATGTAAGGCTTTGATTGTCTGAAAATTCTCCTGAAACAGATGTTGCTAATTCCATTCCTTTTGGAAAACGAACATTAAGATAATGATTTGAAGGGTTTAAACTGATGTCATCAAACCCAAGATTTGAATCAAGAGCCCATGAGCCATCTTGATGAAGAAAGGCAAACAACAATTGCCAGTTATCGAGAATGAGTTCTTTTTTGTTTGTGATTCCATATCCTGTAAATTGAGCACTCGGAAGGTTTAATGTGTATGTAGTTGAAATAGAAATAGAAAAGCCCGGTAAAATGATATTTGGCAGTAGGATTTCGATGATATCAGGCTGGTTGTCAAGTCGTCTCCAAGAAAGAAGTTTTTGATCACTAGAAAAATTTACAATAACTGTATTCCCCTTTTCTGAGGCTAGTGATTTTTCAAATCGAAAGTTATATTCGGCGGATAATTGTTTTGATAGGGGGGATCCAGAATCAGAATAAGCATGATTCCAGTCATTGATATATAGTTTATGCAACCCTTTAGAACTGTGGTTATAAAAGATCATTTCTTGATGCACCGATATTTTTTTTAGTACGGGATCAAAAACAGCATCTGTTTGGTAGGTGTGCTGGGCAAAGATTTGAGAAAAAGCCATCAGAAGACCAACAGCTAGAAAGTTTGATTTCATTAAAAATTGGGTCCTGTTTCTTGGGCAGCATAAAATTTTTCGAGAATAGCAATGACTTCATCTGTTGTGTCAACACACGAAAATAGATCAATATCTTCTTCACTAATTTTTTTCTTTTCAAGAAGTGTTTTTTTAATCCAATCCATCATTCCTGACCAAAAAGATTTGCCAACCATAATTATTGGAAATTTTTTGATTTTTAGCGTTTGTATCAGAGTTAGTGCTTCGAATAGTTCATCTAAAGTTCCAAACCCTCCAGGCATCACTATGAATGCCTGTGAGTATTTAACAAACATCACCTTTCTAACAAAGAAATAATCAAAGTTCAACACTTTGTCTTGATCAATGTAAGGGTTGTTGTTTTGTTCAAAAGGCAAATCAATGTTCAAACCTACGGAAACACCTCCAGCTTGCTGGGCTCCCTTATTTGCAGCTTCCATAATTCCTGGTCCACCCCCTGTTATTACGCCAAAGCCAAGTTTCACAACCCGTGCAGCAATTTCAGTGGCCTGTATATAATCTTCCTCCTCTGGCTTGGTTCGTGCAGAACCGAAAATAGACACACAAGGATTGAGCAAACCCATTTGTTCAAAACCATTGACAAATTCGCCCATGATTTTAAAAAGCATCCATGAGTTTTTTGTCTTCAGCTCGTTGAGTCCTTTTCCGTTGTTTTCTATCATAATATTATGACTCTAATTTAATTCTTTTTTTAAATACCTGCCTGTATGACTACTTTTTTCAGAAGCAATCTGCTCTGGTGTTCCTGTTGAGCATACATTTCCGCCAAGAAAACCACCTTCTGGACCAATGTCAATGATATGGTCAACTGTTTTGATGACATCCATGTTGTGTTCAATCACCAACACTGTGTTCCCTTTGTCTACTAATTTTTGAAGCACATCTAACAAAACCCTGATGTCTTGGAAATGCAACCCTGTGGTTGGCTCGTCCAAAATATAAAATGTATTTCCTGTGTCTTTTTTAGAAAGCTCTGTTGCCAATTTAATTCTTTGTGCTTCTCCTCCAGAGAGTGTAGTGGATTGTTGACCTAAAGTAATATAACCAAGCCCCACATCTTGTACTGTTTTTAATTTTCTATAGATTTTTGGATAAGGCTCGAAAAACGCACAAGCTTCGTTGATTGTCATGTTTAGTACATCATTGATGTTTTTGTTTCGATAACGAATTTCAAGCGTTTCCCGATTAAATCTTTTTCCTTGACAATCATCGCAGTGAACATAAACATCTGGGAGAAAATTCATTTCAATAGTTTTCAAACCAGCGCCTTGACAACTTTCACAACGACCACCTACCACATTAAAACTAAAACGTCCTGGCTTATAGCCGCGAATTAACGATTCAGGTGTTTTGGCAAAAAGGCTACGGATTTCACTAAACACCCCTGTATAAGTGGCAGGGTTGCTTCGAGGTGTACGACCTATAGGCGCTTGGTTAATGTCAATAACTTTGTCTATATGCTCTAAGCCCTTGATTGATTTATAAGGAAGTGGGGTTTGTACTCCGTTAAAAAAATGATTGTTTAAAATAGGGTAGAGGGTTTCGTTGATCAAACTCGATTTGCCACTCCCAGAAACTCCTGTTACCCCAATCATCAATCCCAACGGAAAACTTACATCAATGTTTTTAAGATTGTTTCCAGAGCAATTTATTAAGTCAAGGGTTTTTCCATTTCCTTTTCTTCTTTGTTTAGGCACTTGTATTTCCTCTAAACCATTTAGAAACAAGGCAGTCGTATTGGATAGTTGTTTAAATGATGCTGGATCACCCTGAGCAATGACTTGCCCTCCGTGTTTTCCCGCTTTTGGACCTAAGTCTATTAAGAAATCTGCTTTCTCCATCACCTCCTTATCGTGCTCTACTACGATGACCGTATTTCCCAAATCACGCAATGACAATAAGGACTGAATAAGCCGATCGTTATCTCTTTGATGAAGTCCTATGCTTGGCTCATCTAAAATATACAACACACCGACCAACTGAGCGCCTATTTGAGTGGCCAAACGAATGCGCTGTGATTCCCCTCCTGAAAGGGATTTTGAGTTTCTGTTCAGAGACAAATACTCCAACCCAACATTTATTAAAAATTGAGTTCTTTTTTTGATTTCAAGAATCACGCCTGAAGCTATGGCCTTTTGTTTGTGAGAAAGTTTCTTATCAATAGTCTCAATCCATTGATAAAGTTGCAACAAATCCATAGAAACTAAATCGGCAATACTTTTGTCTGCAATTTTAAAATGTAAGGCTGTATTATTGAGTCGTGCACCCTTACATTCTGGACACTGAATTTCATTCATGTAGGATTTTGCCCATCTCTTGAGAGAAGCAGATTGACCGTCTTTGAATTGTAATTTTAAAAAAGGGATAATCCCATCATAATCGATTTGATAATTACGTGTAACTCCGAGTGATTTAGACGCAACTGAAAACTGCTCTTTACCTCCATATAGAATCACATCTAGAGCTTCCTTCGGTATTTTTGAAATCGGGTCATTCAAAGAAAATTTGTAGTAGAGCCCAATGCTTTCGAGCTGCTTAAAAGTCCAGTTGTTTTTATAAGCACCTATCGGTTTAATGCCTCCAGCCTCTATGGTTTGTTTTGGGTCTGGAATGATTTTATCCAAATCGACTTCGAATAAGTTGCCAAGACCACTACAATGGACACACATCCCCTTAGGAGAATTAAATGAAAAACTATTGGGTTCTGGTTCGGGATAAGCCATACCTGTTGATGGACACATCAATTTGCGGCTGAAATATCGTACTTCTT
>Ga0208127_1001834_pt1 | contig 10371 bp, 4 predicted proteins | sample ETNtaG_6_FD_185751 | JGI IMG/M metagenome (GOLD analysis project Ga0208127, IMG submission 185751) | Marine microbial and viral communities from oxygen minimum zone, Eastern Pacific Ocean - ETNP201306SV45 (SPAdes) (version 2) | ecosystem: Environmental > Aquatic > Marine > Oceanic ...
CGTTCCTGAAACTGAGCCCCTCTTCCTTATGGCGCCTCACAAGTTCCCGATAGACCGGAACCGGCGTCGATCCGGTTGCAAGCCCCAGCACGGCATTGCGGCCCTCCGCGGCGCGTTCCTGAATGAGCGCCGCTATTTCTCCTGCTACCAGGGCCGCCGCTTCTCGCGAGTCGCCGCAGACGCAGGTCTTGATTCGTTCGAATTGCTCTTCTTCTCGTGGCATGGATAAATGGAACTTCCGGGTGAGAGGCAAAGGTCCTCGAAACCCGCAGGGTTCGAAATTTGAAGGACACAATGCAGCAACGGGAAAGTATAGCGCCTCCCAGAAGGAAAATACTTTTCCATTTATACCCGTTTCTTAGCGATTTCGATTAAAAGTCGCTCCATTTCCCAGGGTTCGAAGCCCGATCAAACGCCGAACCCGGCTCAGATGGCCCGGCATCCGATAAAGCCGACGCGCATCTCGACCCCTCCAGACGGCCTGCCGCTAAATCCGCGTCCTGCAGGCGTATCAAAAAAAGATTAATGCAAGGTCCATTCAGGCAGCTCACTAAGCTCCTCATCCTTCTAGACGATCTACAGAATGGCATCCCACAACGCATTGAAAGCCATCAAGTCAGATTCCCGGTCTACCAATCAAGAATCCTCCGATGAGAAGCGACCCGCTCGCAATCGCTGGAAATGGCTTTATTATGGGCTGGCCGGATTCGATATTCTGACCATCGCGATCAGTCTAGCCTTCTCCCACATGCTGGTTGAGCGCTACCGAGGCACTATTGAAAATGACAGATATTGGTCGCAGGCGCTGAGCAATCTTGTCGAGCTGAGCAGTCTTGTAAATGTCGCCAATGCCCCCGGCAACGATGTGTTCGAGTCACGCGATCCCGATGGCGAGCGCATTCGCAAACGCGAAGCGGATCAGGCCTTCGAGCAGCAATTGGTCACAACCCGAGCTCATCTGGCAAAAAGCATTGCTTCGCCAGAACAAACGGCGGCGCTTTTCTCAGGTCTCGACAAATCGGTAGACTCCTTCAGGGAACTGGACGCTCAGGCCCAAATCATCTTCCAGCGCTTCGAAGAGGGCAAGCCCGAGCTCGCCAACCCGAATATGGCGGCCATGGAACGCTCCGCATCGCTCACGGCAGAACGCATTGCCGATTTGATCATCGACGTGCGCGACATTCAGCACGCCTTCCTGCAAGAGGAAGAGAAACAGGCGATTGCATTGTCTAGCGTCGAGTACTATCTTGCGGGATCCATCGCCCTGATCGTCACCATCGCTTTGATCTTCGGTCACAAGATGTCGCGACACATGTGGAACCAGGAGAAGATCGTTGACCTGCATAGAGTCGAAGCCGAGAGAGCGATGCGCGAACTCTCCTTTCAGACGAAGGCTCTCGATCAGCACGCCCTGGTCTCGATCGCCGACACGACTGGCAAGATAATCTACGTCAACGAATTGATGTGCGAGACAAGCCAATACGATGCCCACGAGCTCATCGGCAACGATCACCGAATGCTTAATTCCGGGCATCACCCGAAATCTTTCTTCGGCGACATGTACAAGAAGCTCGCCAACGGCGAAACCTGGAAAGGCATCATCAAGAATCGCAAAAAAGACGGCAGCTTCTATTGGGTTAGCTCTACCGTCACTCCATTTCGTAACGAGAATGGTCGCATCGACCGCTACGTCGCCATACGGGAAGACATCACTCCTAGAATAGAGGCTCGCCTACAAGCGGAGGAAGCCTTGGCCGAAGCGGAGAAGTCGAGGACAATCGCAGAAGAAGCCAACAAGGCCAAGAGCGACTTTCTCGCCACCATGTCCCATGAAATCCGCACTCCCATGAACGGAGTAATCGGCTTCGCCAACCTGCTAATGGACTCGAATCTATCGAGAAACGATCAAGAGCACGTCCAGGCGATTATCAATTCCGGGCAGGGCCTATTGACGATTATCAATGATATTATCGATTTTTCCAAGATCGAAGCGGGCAAACTGGACATCGAGCCCTTGCCTTTCAATCTCCGCCAAACGATCAAAGAGACCGTAGAGCTTCTCGGCAAGCAAGCCAACGATAAGGGCATCGAGATGATGATGCGATACGATCCTGACCTGCCCAATTGGTTCAAGGCGGATCCAGGGCGCGTTCGGCAAATCATTCTAAACCTAACCAGCAACGCCGTTAAATTCACGAAAAGGGGTCACGTACTCGTGGAAGTCGCTCCCGTAGAAACGGGGGGCGAAGATAACCGTATTCGTTTCTCAATATCGGATACAGGCATAGGCATTTCCAAGCAGGCTCAAAGCAATTTGTTTCAAAAGTTCAATCAAGCGGACAGCTCCCCTTCCCGCAAATTCGGGGGTAAGGGCTTGGGATTGGCTATCAGCAAGCGGCTCGTCGAAATGATGGGAGGAGAAATTGGAGTCGACAGCATCGAAGGATCCGGCTCGACCTTCTGGTTCGACCTACCGCTACCAGAGGCTCCCGAAAACGAGAAAACGGATGCGGATGCCCCCGACCTCACTGGCCGCAAGATACTTGTCGTAGAAGACTATCCATTGAATCGAGTCCTCCTAAAAGAGCACCTTGCGCATTGGGGAATGCAATGCGTGGCCGTATCCAATGGCAACGAGGCGATTGGGTTGATGAAGCAAGCCCACGAGCAGGGCGAACCTTTCGAGGTCGCGCTGCTTGACCGGAACATGCCCGAAATAGGCGGCGAAGAACTGGGTCGAATCGTATTGTCGGACGAGCAGCTCAAATCGGTTTCCCTGATCATGCTGAGTCCGGACAACCGACAGGGCGATAAGGAGCGGATACTCAATCTCGGCTTTTCCGAATACCTTCTCAAGCCCGTGGTCCAACCGGAAAAGCTCCAATTGGCGATAGCATCGGGTCTCGGAATAGAAGTCGAGCGGCCAGTCGAAGAAGACGCCAGAGCCAATGAAGCCTCGCAACGAGCCCCTGTTGGAGACTTCCGCGTGCTCATCGTGGACGACATGCCCGTCAACCAGACATTGCTTCGCACGTTGCTGAACCAAAAATTCGGATACCTCGTTGACCTAGCAGGCAATGGCCAGGAGGCCCTCGAACTCGTTAAGCAGTTCGAATACGACTGCATATTCATGGATTGCATGATGCCTATCATGGATGGCTTTGAAGCGACCCGCCAGATTCGAGACCTGGAAGTCAAATCGAAAGGACTTCACACACCCATTATCGCCCTCACTGCCAACGCGCTCAAGGGCGACGACAAACGCTGCCTAGACTCAGGGATGGACGACTATCTTGCCAAGCCAGTAGATCAGTCCAAGCTATTGGCAGCGCTTTGGAGATGGCTTCCATCTGATGGAGAGCAATCCAACCGAACTGAAGCTTTGGAACCCGCCTCACAGGTCCCCGAGGAAGCATCGCCATTCAAGACCGATCAAAATCAATTCTTCGATATCGCCTGCATTGAAGAGAAATTTCCGGACGATCCGGAAATCGTGAAGGAAATTTTCGAATTGATGATTGTCAATCTCGAGGAACTTGCCGCTGGCATCGAAGCAAGCTCCGAGGATAAAGAATTACAGCATGCCGCTCACAGCATTAAAGGCTGCGCTGCGGAAGGCGGCGCCGACACCCTAAAATCGACTGCCAGCGACCTGGAGAATGCCTGTATTCAAGGCGACGCTGCTGCGATTAAAGAACTCGTGCCCAAGGTCCGGGAAACGCTGAGCGCCACGCTGGAAGCAATGAAGCGCCACGCGGCATCGCAGTCGTAAGACGAACTCTTCGGCCGATTCCCCAACGCGATTGTTAGCTTCCCCTTAGCTGAACCCAGGGTTCATGGCAGGCTCGTCTTCCTCCAACTGCGTTGATTCGAGCGTAAATGGGACCCTGTCATCGCTAAGCGAAATCGCTGGAGCAAAAGCTTTTCTTTATCGCGCCATAACATAGCTTTTTCGATTACATGCGGCTTCCTTTGATCCAAAACGCGCTCGCGCTCGATGCCCCCGACGATTACTTCAAGGGTCGCAGCTCCGACGATATATGCATCCCCAGCAACATCATTCTCTTTTCGCGCAAAACGGCCCACGAGCTCCAGCGCCGCAGCTTCGACAGCTACCCGCATCACCGTTTCGTTCTCGTCTTCAACTTGATGACCGACGGAACCCTTACGGTAGACGGTATCCAATGGCAGCTCCGACCCGAGCAAGGCTTTTTGATTTTTCCCTACCAATTCCACTACTATTCCGAACTCGCCGAAGAGAATATACTTTGGCTGATCCTAACCTTCGAATTGCCGGACCCAGTGGTCATGGAGTCGTTCCGCAATCGAATCATCGCCTTGGACGAGTCTTCCATGTCCCACCTCAACGACATCGTTGGCGACTATCGCCAGGAAGGCACGCTACGCTCCAATCGTCGGCTTATTCTGAAAACGGCCCACTTGGTCAACCACCTAAGAGAGGGCCTCAAGGGAGGACCCAAAGCGGCCATAGCCAATCAGACCGCTCCCAAGCGGGCGTCCACGGAACTCATCAATGCCATCCAAAGCTTTCTTGCCGACCATTCGGATTCGCTGCAAAGCGTATCCGAAATCGCCGACGCCTTGCACATGTCGGAAAGCAACTTGCGAGCCGTCTTTCGGCAGCATTTCAACATCAGCCTGGGATCCTACCTCAAGAACTACCGGGCTCATCAGGCGATTCTCTACATGCAGAATCCGAATCTCAGTCTGACCGATATCGCCTTCCAGCTCGGTTTCACCACTCTCTCCGCTTTCTCTCGTTTCTTCAGCAACGCCATCGGCGAGTCGCCTCGCAGCTATCGCCAACGCTTTGCCCGCAGAGCTTCCTCGATAGGTTCTTAAGAGCCGATCTCGCTTGCTCGCATCTCCCTTGTTTCCTTTAACATGGAGCTACAATGATTAGGTTAAGTTCGAATCGCTCGCTCTCGCTTTGGAGCTTCGCCCTTTCGCTAGCGACCCTTGGTCCGTTTTCCCTTTGGGCCGATAAACACAGCGACGGCCTCAAAATTCCCGGGACACCTAACGCAAACGCGCATTTCGAATTTACCTCGCCTATTGAACTCGAGCGCCTGGCCAACGAATGGGAGCCGCAACAAGCTTTGATTCTCAGCATCTCCTATCCCGAAGCGATGGAAGATTTGGAGGTCGCTCGCAATTTCGCCAGCATCCTGGATGCCGCCCACCCCTACTTGGATATCTTCGTCTTCGGCGACCAAGAAAAGCACCGCCAATACGCCCACTTCCTGTCGCTCATCGATCACCATCCGAGGGTCGAGGCGATTATGAATAAGACCCGCTTCGTCGATTCGCGATCGCTGTTTCGCTGGAGTCGCGATTTCGGCCCCATTTTCGGACGCGGGAAGGAAAACCAACTGGTCGCGATCGACCTGGTCTATCGCGACATGATGAAGACGCTCGAAGAGGAAGCCCTGCAGCTGGATGAACCGCTCGATCCGTTACGGGACTTCTACAATTTGAATGGCGACGCCATGCCTGCTGAAGTTGTAGCGACATTAAACGCCGAATACGATGTACCCGTCGACATCGTCCGAGCTCCCCTTTCCATGGATGGCGGCGATTTCATAAACGACGGCCAAGGAAACATCTTCATTTCGCGACAAACGCTCGTCCGCAACGGCAGCGATCGATCCGCCCTGGAAAACGTGTTTCGACGCTACTTCGGAGCTAAGAAACTACACATCCTCGAAGCCTTGCCTGGCCGTACTGTTCCTCACTTGGACATGATCGTCAAATTCCTCAACAGCGAAACGATCGTCCTTCCCGATTTCGAAGATTCGCTCACCGACGCGGTAAACCCCTACCACGCCGATTTGATACGCAATGCCCGTCGGGTAATCGACAAGAACGAACGGTATCTCCGAAAGACCTTCCCCAATCACACGATTCTAAAGATACCCATGCCCCCCATTCTCTTCAAGAGTAGGGAAGAGATCGTAGCAGAAGCGAAGCAACGATTCGTAAAGGCCGTGGCAATTGACAAGGAAATCGCAAACGCGAATGAAGTGGACCGATTCTCTGACGCCCAGCTTTTGGAGCTAGAGCGCCGCGTCTTGTCCGCGATTCAAAAAGAGATTCCATCCGCCAGCTTCAGCTCGACAGAATCTCTCGATGCGGTTTTGAAGCAGTACGGTCAGCTGCCGCTCGATGCGTTCATCGCCCGCTACTCTGAATCCGCGACACGCTACCGCTCTTATATAAATAGCGTCTTTCTGCATGCCGAAGACGGAAGGCAAGCATTCCTCGTCCCGCAATTCACTTCGTCCGACTCTAATGAAAGCGCCCAGCTAAAGAAGTGGGAAGCCGAAGTGGAGAAGGTATATAGGAGCGTCTGGCCCAATGCCGCGGTTCATTGGATCAATTGCGATTCAATGGTATCCGATCTCGGCTTCATCCACTGCGCTACGATCACAGTTCCCCTTATCCCGTCTAACTGATGCCTAGATCGTCGCTGAACTTCCAATACGGATATAAGACCTTCCGTTCGGCGCCACCACTCTCTCCATCCTCACCCCAACCCTCTTCTTCTTTTTCGCTTTCCATTTCTTTTTCTTAATCAAGCCCACAGCGGGAGATTGAGAAATGGAAGAAGAAAACGAAATCGATTTTGCAACTGGCCTACCCAATACGATTGTAGGGTCGGCGCTCGCGCGCGTATCACGCTTCAAATCCTCATTGCTCTGCGGCATCGAGCAAGCGCGAGCCCCACACCTCCGGGTCTTCATATAAAAAAAGACCCTCGCTTTACGCGAGGGTCTCGAAAGATTGAATACTCTATGACGTTCAGCTTAGAAGCTGAAGGTATTCGTCAAGAACCACTGCTGCTCAACCGGAATACGGGTGATCGAAACCGAACCATTCGGATTGATTTCGACTGGGATGTCGTCATCGCCGTTCTTGCGGTAGAGGTTACGAGCGTTGAGCTGAATGCTCCAGTTCACGCGATCGTCCATGATCGGACGCGAGTAACGGAAGAACATGTCGCCGTTGATGTCGTCCGGACCCATCCAAGGATTCGCGATGTCTGGAATGATGTCGCCATTCTCGTTAAGCAGATTCGGATAGCCACCGGCGATGGAATCTTGGTAACGCAAGCTACCGCCGACCGACATGCCCTTGAACGCTCCCTCGCGGAAGTCGTAACGAGCCGTCACGTTGATACGCCACTCGCGTTGCTCCGGTAGCTGCGTGCCATCCAAGGCTCTTGCGAGGGTGATGGGACGTAGCACTTGGTTCGTGAAACGCTGCCCGATCTGGTCGGACTCGCGTTGGAACGGCGAACCGCGCAGATCCCAAAGGCTGTATCCAAACGGACCGATCGTCCTCTGCAAGCGGGCCGCCTGCTCAAACGCCATGTCGTAGGCAATAGGTCCTGTGTCGGACGTTACCGTCTTCTGCTGCGCAACGTTCGCAGAGAGAGTGAGGTTGCGTGTCACTTGTCCCACGATGTCGACTTCCTTACCGGTAGCCACGAAGGAACGGGTCGAGTTCAAGCCAGGCTGCGGATCATTAAGATCCACGCGCTCGCCGCTTTCCAGCGTTTCCACGCGGTGATTGCGAATCGCCCGAAGCTCAGGAAGGGTTGCATCGATGATAGCATCGTAGTACTCGTCCCAGCTTGCGACCCCAATCAGGTCGGCGCCGGTACCGCTCAAACGTTGGCGATTGTCTGGCACAGTGTCCGGCTTCTTGGCCGCATCGCTGGTAACGGGATCGCCGCCATCGTCATAGTTGCCGGGATTCGCGAAGAAGTCCGCATAGTCGCCCGTCACGTTCGGATCCGGCGTGTAACCATCCGGGAACAAGTTGGTGGACGTATCGTTCTCAGCCGAAGTGATACGGTCGAGGTAGAAGTTGATACGTCCTGCCGAGAGAGCGCCCAGAGCTCCATTGAGGTTGGTCCGGTCGTTCTGAAGCGCCGTTTCGAATTCGTTGTAACGAATCGAGAGCTTGCCTTCGAACAAAGTAACCTGAAAGCCCTTTTCCTCGGTAGTGCCCAATGGCGGAGGAAGCGGCTCGTTCAGAATATTAACCGAAACGCCGGCCGGCTGGAAGCTGTCCGCTTCGTAATAGTGGGCCTGCAGGTCCATGCCCCATGGCAACTCGAAGAGATACTCCTCAGGGAACTTCACGACCAAGCTCTTGGTGCTGGTGTCGCCCGAGTTGATGCTGTTCGGCGTATCCGGGAAGTAGAGCAGATCCGCATTGTACGTACCATCCACTTCGTTGATGCCCGGCAGGTCGAGGCGAGTCGCGCCATCAGGACCGGCTGCGCCGTATCCGCCAGGGTTCGGAGCCAAGAACGCGTCCTGAGTATCAGTACGTTCCGCATAGAGAGCAACGATGTGTCCATCGAGGAAGGTGCTCTGCAAGGAGAAAGCCTCGGACTCGAGGACACTCTTATTGTAGCTCGCAGGGCCCTCGTTTTCGATGATGCGCCAGATAGCTTGCTGGTCTTGCTTCAGAGCATTGTCGAAGTACCAGATACCGTACTCGTCGCCGATCTTCGGGAACGGAACAGTCAGGTAGCCATCAATGCGAACTTGATCCGGGCTGGTGAGTCCACGAACGTCCGGGCCGAGATAGACTTGAGTCTTTACGATACGACGGAAGTTGTCGCTCAGGCCATTGGAGATAGAGGCATCGCCAGGCCACTTGCTGTTGTCCGCCCACCATGAGCCACGAATCTGACGCTGTAGATTGACGTTTTCGCGTTCCTCATAGAGACCGGTCAAGGTGTGCTTGCCGAAGATCTTCGCCAATCCATCGTTATTCAGGACATTGTCGAAATCGAGAGTCGCGAACGCTGTCGCGCGGAAGGTGTCCTGCTCGTTCGTGCGAAAACGCTCGAAGTTGTCGTTCCAGCGAATGACGGGACGTCCGAGGTTCTCATTGAAGAGGCGGTCACCGACGCCATCGAAGTCCGAGTCTCCAGGAGACAAGTTTTGCGAGAGATCGATCTGAATCTGCTTGCGGTCGCCTTGGTCAAACGGCGTGAACTCGTATTGTTCTCGGGTTTGAGTATCGAAGGCTAGCTCGATACCGGCATTGCCATTGAAGAGTTCCTGAACCAAGAAGACCTGATCCATATCGAACTCGGTGACGATGTCATTGGTCGTGCCCATGAAGAGCAGATTGTGGTAGTCGAAAACGTCGCGGTTAGAGAGGGACTTCGAAGAGAAGCCCGTGCCGCCAGTAGCCGCGCTGGACCAACGGACGTCCTGAGTGGCGAAACCACGAGGACGCCAGCGACCCATGATGCCTTGGATACCAAAGCCATCTAAGGCATTCGCCAAAAGCGGATCGGAATCCCAACCAGGAACCTGATCCGTGGGCGAGTTGAAGTTGATCGCCGGGAAGAGGAAGTAAGGAGTCGTGTTGTTACTGCTCAAACGACCGCCTTGCGTCGGGTCGTTGTTGAAAGGATCGCCTCGCTTGAAGCGGTCGATCGTCGTGCGAGGCACGAACTGACCTTCAGCTGCGATGAAATCCGCGCGATCGACACCCTCTGGAACAGACTCGATGCCAGAATCAAGCAGCCATGCGACTTGCTGCTGAGTCAGCACCGAATTGCTGACGTCGCTGAGGTCAACGCCTGGAGTGCGGAAGATGCTTTCGATCTCTTCATTCGAGCCGAGGCCATTCCACCAAGACGAGAACGCATCCGTTGGAGGAATAACGTCTGGCGGATTCGAATCGATTTCGCCGCGCTCGAAACTGCCGCGCATCGAGGTGCGGCCGAGCCAATTCGAGCCCTCGTTCTTAGCGAGCGTCAGATCCCAAGCGAGGAACAATCTTTGGTCCTCCGTGAATGCAGGCTTCTGCTTGTACTTGATTTCCTCCATCAAGCCTGCCACGCGTACGGCCAAGCGATCCTCGATGACGGTACGACCGATGTCGAAGGTGCCGCGAACCGTGCCGCGATGGCCGAAACGGAAGGAGATCTCGTTGGTGTCCTGACCGATGTAGGCGCGCTTGAGACCGTTGTTGATAACGCCCCCAGGGGATCCGAGTCCGAATAGAATCGAGTTCGGTCCGCGATTCACCGTCACACGAGTCGTGTTGTAGGAATCGAAAGGAATGTCGGTTTGGAAGTAGTCGCGAGTCAAGTTAGCGCTGACCAGACCGCGGACGCGTTGGCCGCGCTGCGGGTTGACGCGAGACTCGACCGTGCCGTTGCCTCCATCCGAATTCGAGAAGTTACCGAGCACGCCGCCGACTTCCATGTTGCCGACGAAAGCGAGCAAGGACTCGCCGTCAGTGGCGCCGGTGTCCTTCATGAACTCTTCGGTGATAACGGAAATCGAAGCGCCCAGGTCTCCGATATTCGAA
>Ga0208127_1001835_pt1 | contig 10366 bp, 8 predicted proteins | sample ETNtaG_6_FD_185751 | JGI IMG/M metagenome (GOLD analysis project Ga0208127, IMG submission 185751) | Marine microbial and viral communities from oxygen minimum zone, Eastern Pacific Ocean - ETNP201306SV45 (SPAdes) (version 2) | ecosystem: Environmental > Aquatic > Marine > Oceanic ...
TGTTAAATCATCCATTGTTAAGCTTCCTTCTTTTGCTTTCGTACTCAACTCCACAATATTTTGTTCAATATCACCAAACGTCATGGTGTCCGCATCTTTAAGAACAGGCACAACTAATCCTTTTTCTGTCCCAACAGCGATCCCGATATCAAAATGATTTTTATAAATAATGTTTTCATCTCTGATCTCTGCATTGACTGCAGGAAATTCTTGTAAACTTGACACAACTGCTTTTACAAAGAAAGACATGAAACCGAGCTTCACATTATAGCGTTCCATAAAGTCTTCTTTTTTTGACTCACGCACTTTCATTATTTCTGACATATCAACTTCGTTAAATGTTGTTAGAATAGCAGCAGTATTTTGTGATTCTTTTAGTCGTGTAGCGATAGTTTTTCTTATCTTTGACATCTTCACCACTTCTTCTCGTTCTTTTGAAGATGTTGTTTTTGCTGATGGATTGTTCATATAATTAAATACATCTTCTTTCGTTAACCGGCCATCCGATCTTGAAGAAGAAATTTTATCAGTACTCAGATTATTTTCTGCGATAAGTTTTTTTACTGAAGGAGATAATTTTGTATTATCTTGCTTAGTACTAGGTTGAGTTGATACTTTTTCTGCTTTAGTCGCTTCTTTAGGTGTTTCTTTTATTTGCACTTTCTCAGTTTCAGCTGATCCATTTGTCGATTTTTTATCACCTAAAAGAGCAAGAACACCGCCAATATTTACATCTGCGCCTTCTTCAACTTTTATTTCAGATATAGATCCAGCACTGGGCGCAGGTACTTCCACCGTAATTTTATCTGTTTCTATTTCAACCAAAGGTTCATCTGCCTCAAAAGAGTCTCCAACTTTTTTTAACCATTTAGAGACTGTCGCTTCTGTTATCGATTCACCAAGTGTCGGTACAATTAATTCCATTATATTTATTTACTATTTAACATGTTAAGTACTTTATTCAATTGGCAGTTTATATTTCACCAGAGAAACACCTGATTTTTCTTTTATTATTTCTTCAAGATTTGCTTCCGTAGCTAATCGAATAATATTTTGTTGATTAGATAAATGTCTATCAAAAACACCCGTTGCAGGAGATGCTGCGGCTCTTCTTCCAATAAAGTGTAAATCAGTTTTTCCGTTAACTTTTTGAAGAACTGATTGAATTCTTTCTTCAACAAACTGCCAAGCACCCATATTTCTTGGTTCCTCTTGACACCATATCATCTCACAATTTTTAAACTCTAATATTTCTTCTTCTAATGCTTCGTAAGGGAAAGGATACAACTGCTCCAGTCTAACGATATGTATATTATTGAGACTAAGTTCATTGATATGATCTTGTAATTCAAAATATATTTTTCCCGAACACAACACCACTCTATCAATTTTATTTTTTTCATCTTTTGTTAGTGGTTTTCTAAGAACACGGTGAAATGTTGAGCCATTGACAAATTCTTCTAAAGAAGAGGTGTTTCCTTTGTGACGAAGTGTTGACTTTGGAGTCATTAAAATTAGAGGTTTGCGAAAATCTCTCATCATTTGTCGTCGTAAAATATGAAAATAATTTGCAGGACTAGTACAGTTAGCTACTTGTATATTATCCTCTGCACACATTTGTAAAAAACGCTCCAAACGTGAACTAGTATGTTCAGGTCCTTGCCCTTCATGACCATGAGGAAGGAGTAATGTTAACCCTGACATACGTAACCATTTTCTCTCACCGGTTGTAATAAACTGGTCAATAATTGTTTGAGCACCATTAGAAAAGTCACCAAATTGGGCTTCCCAAATAACTAATGTTTTGGGATCAGCTTGAGAGTATCCATATTCAAACCCTAAAACTCCAAATTCAGATAAAAAACTATCAACAATCTCAAACAACGCTTGATCTTTTCTAAAGTGACGAAGAGGAACGAAACGTTTTTCATTTTCTTGATCATACAATACTGCATGCCGATGACTAAATGTTCCCCTACCTACATCCTGACCTGATAAACGCACGCCGTAACCATCTTTCAACAATGTTGCAAAAGCCAAGGCTTCAGCTGTTGCCCAATCAATATTTTTGCCATCAATAATTGACTGTTGTCTTTCATTGTAGATTTTTTTTATTCGTTTGTGAGGATTAAAATCTTCTGGCAAAGTATGAATTTCTTTTGCTAAAATTTTAAGATCATCTTCAGTCGAAGATGTTCTTCCTCTTCTGGCATCAATGGATGCAATTTTTAATCCTGTCCATGTCCCGTCCAGCCAATCAGCTTTATTTGGTTTATATGATTTAGATAATTCAAACTCATTATCTAAAAACTTTTTAAAATCTGATAGCTTAGTTTTTGCTTCATCTTCAGTTAGTATTTCTTCTTTAATAAGCTGCTCTTTATATAAATTTAAAGTTGTTTGATGTTGTTTTATTTTTTTATACATTAAAGGTTGAGTGAACATTGGTTCATCAGCCTCGTTGTGACCAGACCGTCTGTAACAAAACATATCGACAACTACATCTTCTTTAAATAAATTTCTGTACTCAGCAGCAAGTCTACAGACATGGACAACTGCTTCAGGGTCATCGCCATTTACATGAAAGATTGGAGCTTGAACCATTTTAGCTATTTCAGTGCAATAAGGCGCTGACCTTCCGTAATGAGGGGTAGTCGTAAAACCTATTTGATTATTAATAACAAAATGAATAGTGCCTCCCGTACGGAAACCACGAAGTTGAGACATGGCAAATGTCTCAGCTACTATTCCTTGGCCTGCCATTGCCGCATCTCCGTGAATAAGAATACCAAAAACTTTATCTGTTGTTTTGTCTTTTAATATCGTTTGTTTAGCCCTCACCTTTCCTGCAACAACTGGATCAACTGCCTCAAGATGAGATGGGTTTGGGGTTAAAGATAAATGAATACTTTTACCATCAAACTCTCTATCACTAGATACACCAAGGTGATATTTTACATCCCCCGATCCTAATACTTCATTGGGATCATTTAAACTTCCCTGAAATTTTGACAAAATTCCTCTATACGGCATACCTAAAACTGTCGCTAATAGAGTTAATCTTCCACGATGGGCTGTTCCAAAGTATATGTCTTGAACCCCTGCTAAACATGATTGTTTTACAATTTGCTCAATACCAGGAATCATTGATTCGCCCCCTTCGACGCCGTATCTTTTCGTTCCTAAAAATTTTTTATCTAAATATTGCTCAAATAATTCTGATTCGATTAAGCGTTGAAAAATTGCTTTCTTACCTTGCGTTGTAAAATTCGTTTTATTGTGAACTTCCTCTATTCTCTCTTGTACCCATTGTTTTTGTTCAACAGATTGAATATGTAAAAACTCAACACCAATGGATGATGCATACGTTTTATTAAGTATTTGAATAATTTCTTTAAGTGTTGCTGTTTCTAAACCAAGGCTACCATCAATAAAGATATCTCTATCAAGATCATTATCTGAAAAGCCATAAGATTTATAATCTAATTCTGGATGATAATTTTTCTCATGCAAATTAAGCGGATCAAGATCAGCTATCAAATGACCATTGATACGATAAGCTCGTATTAATCGAAGTGCCCGAATAGAATCTAAAGTTGATGTTTTAAAACTATTAAAGTCTACACTTGAGGATGAGCGTATAACTTTATCAAAAGAGATATCATCAATAACATTGGTATCTCTTTTTTTCCATTCTGGTCCACCAAAATCAGAAATGATAGAAAGTTCATCTTCATTCAATGAAGAAAAAAAACTCTTCCAACTCTCGTCAATACTATTTGGGCTTTGCGTATACTTAAAATAAAGCTCCGCAACATATGGTGCATTGGCACTATTTAGAAAAGTATCATTCATTATTGCTCTTATACACTGATTATTTATTAGAAATATTATTAGATTTTAAATTTAATTATACCCTTTTTGCATTTCTGCTAACATTGTTTCACCCATTTTAGCAGGAGAAGGCGCAACAGCAATATTGGCTGCTTCTAAAGCATCAATTTTTGACTGTGCTGTTCCCTTATTACCAGATATTATGGCACCAGCATGGCCCATTCGCTTACCTTTAGGCGCAGAAACTCCAGCAATAAATGCAGACATTGGTTTTTTGGTAGGGGAGTTTGAAATAAATTCAGCAGCATCTTCCTCAGCTGTCCCACCAATTTCACCGATCATTAATATTCCTTTAGTTTCTTCATCTTGTAAAAAAAGATCAAGACAATCTATAAAATTCATTCCGTGTACCGGATCACCACCTATACCCACACACGTTGTTTGACCAAGTCCAGCCTGTGAAGTTTGCCATACTGCCTCATATGTTAGGGTTCCAGACCTACTTACTATGCCAATTTTTCCTGGTTGATGGATAAAGCCTGGCATGATTCCAATCTTACATTCACCAGGGGTGACTAAGCCAGGACAATTAGGGCCAATAAAATATGTTTTTTGTTCGATGATTCTTTTTTTTATCTCCACCATATCAAGGACGGGTATTCCTTCAGTTATACAAGTAATAATTTTTATGTTTGCATCCAATGCTTCATGAATAGCTTTTGTTGCAAATTTCGCCGGAACATAAATAACAGTTGCGTCTGCTTGAGTATGATCCTTCGCTTCTTTCACTGTATTAAACACGGGCAAACCTAAATGCGTGGATCCACCTTTACCTGGGGTTACGCCTCCAACCATCTGAGTTCCATAATCTATTGCCTGTTGAGAATGATATGTCCCTTGTGAACCAGTAAAGCCTTGGCATATAACTTTTGTGTTTTTATTAATAATGATCGACATAATTATTCTTTCGCCAACTCCACTACTTTTTTTGCCGCTTCAGTAAAATCATCAATAGATATTAATCCAAGATTAGAGTTATTAATCAAATCTCTACCCTCTTTTGCATTTGTCCCTTGAAAACGTACAACCAACGGAAGGTTAAACTTCAATTCTTTAACTGCCTCAATGATACCCTTGGCAATCATATCACAATGAATAATTCCACCAAAAATATTAATTAATATAGATTTTACATTTGCGTCAGACTGAATAGTTTTGAAACCCATAATAACTCTGTCTTTATTTGCAGTTCCCCCTAGATCTAAAAAGTTTGCAGGCTCTTCTCCAAATTGCTTAATAATATCCATTGTTGCCATAGCTAAACCAGCACCGTTAACCATACATCCAATAGATCCATCAAGCTTAACATAATTCATATCATGTTCAGCAGCTTGTAATTCCAGAGGGTCTTCCTCAGTTAAATCTTTTAAGTCAGTTAATTCAGGATGTCGAAATAAAGCATTATCATCTAAACTAATTTTTGCATCCAGTAGAATAAAATTACCTTCCTTATTTAAAACCAAAGGATTAATTTCAATTGTCGAAGCATCAATGGAGATAAAAGCATCTAATAGTTTATTAATAATTGATGTAAGTTCATCAAGTTGATTTTTAGTAATGTCCAATTTTATTTGAAGACTTTCATCCAATGAAATATCTTTGTATTTATTAAAATGAATATTTATTATTTTTTCAGGATTAGTTACTGCTACTTCCTCAATATCCATACCACCAGCAGCAGAAATCATCATCATTATTTTTGAATTATTTCTATCAACTAATAGACTTAGATAAAATTCTCTGTCGATATCACAACCTTCTTCAATAAAAATACGATTGACCGTTTTGCCTGTCTCCCCTGTTTGTTTTGTTATTAGTACGTTACCCATCATTGATTGAGCAATTGAAGACACTTCTTCTTTTTCAAAAACAACCTGAACGCCCCCTTTATCATTAAAAGAATTTTTAAAGTGTCCAGCACCCCTTCCACCAGCATGAATTTGTGATTTTACAACCCAAGGTGGTCCTTTTAATTCTTCTATATCAATATTAAGTGTCTCAAGTTTTTTATTATACGATTTACCTTTAAGAACAGGTAATCCAAAACTTTTGAGAATTTCTTTAGCTTGGTATTCGTGAATGTTCATTAGTTAATCTCTAAATAATAACACTTGCATTAAATTGATGTTATCTATTTTTAATCCTTATTTTGATGTTAATTTTTTTGCCAAGGCTGTAAGGTTCTTTACTGCTTTGACAGAATTATTGAATTGTTTTTTTTCGCTAGCATTCAATTTTAATTCTATAACTTTTTCTACACCTTTTTTTCCTATGACAACAGGGACACCAACATACAGCCCTTTAACACCGTATTGTCCATTTAAATATGCTGCACATGGTAAAACTCTTTTTTGATCTTTTAAAAAAGACTCAGCCATTGATATTGCTGACGATGCAGGAGCATAAAAGGCAGAAGCTGTTTTCATTAAACGTCCAATTTCACCACCGCCATCTCTTGTTCTTTCAATAATGGCATTAATTCTTTTAGTAGTTGACCATTTTAGCTTTATTAATTCTGGAACAGGTACACCCGCAACAGTAGCATATCTTATAACTGGAACCATGGTATCTCCATGACCACCAAGAACAAAAGCGCTAACATCTTCAACAGAAACTTTGAATTCCTCAGCTAAAAAATATTTTAATCGTGCACTATCTAAAACACCCGCCATACCAACACACATATTTGACTTTAAACCAGCTGCTTTTTGCAAAACACTTACCATTGCATCAAGAGGATTAGTGATACAAATAACAAATGCATTAGGGCAGTTTGCTTTTATTCCTTTACCAACAGTTTGAATAATAGCTGAATTTTTTTCCACTAAGTCATCTCTAGTCATTCCAGGTCGTCTTTGGAAACCTGCTGTCACAATAACAACATCTGCACCTTTCATTTCACGATAATTTGACGAGCCACTCATTTTAGCATTAAAGCTCTCAATTGGAGAGGATTGTGCTAAATCTAGCGCCTTTCCTTTAGTCATCCCATCTGCTATGTCAATGAGAACAACATCTCCAAGTTCTTTTAGTCCAATCAAATGTGCAAGAGTTCCGCCGATATTTCCTGCTCCGACGAGAGCAATTTTCTTTCTCATGAGGGACCTATACAAGAATTATAATTCTGTAACAATAGCCTTCTTTAAATCAGCAATAGCTTTAGCTGGATTGAGACCCTTAGGGCACGAGCGAGTACAATTCATAATAGAATGACATCGATACAATTTCATTTTATCATTTACTGCTTTCAATCTGTTCTTTCTTTCAGAGTCCCTAGAGTCATTTACCCATCTTGCTGCCTGCATTAACACTGCAGGCCCTAAATATTCATCACTGTTCCACCAATAACTCGGGCATGATGTTGTACAACAAAAACACAACACACATTCCCATTGTCCATCTAATTTTTCTCTATCTTTAGGTGTTTGTTTTTTTTCTTCTGAACTATCTTGTGTAAGATTAGAATTTTCATTTGATCTTTGTAACCAAGGTTTAATAGAGGCTAACTGCTCATAAGCTTTACTAAGATCAGGAACTAAATCCTTAACAACTGGCATATGGGGTAAGGGATAAATTCTAATCTCACCATTTACTTCTTCAATAGGTTTTAAGCATGCTAACGTATTGACGCCATCAATATTCATTGCGCAAGAACCACAAACTCCTTCTCTGCAAGATCTTCTAAAAGTTAGAGATGAGTCTATTTCATTTTTAATTTTCATTAGAGCATCTAAAACCATTGGGCCGCATTTAGATAAATCTATTTCATAACTATCTAATCTTGGATTATCTTGATCTTCAGGGTTCCAACGATAGATTACAACCTTCTTTGGTTTTTCTGATACTTCTTTGACTGGATGAGTGATGCCCTTTTTTACTTTTGAATTTGCGGGTAATGTAAACTCAACCATTATTAATAAACTCTTTTTTTAGGAGGAATAGGTTGAACATGATTTGTTAGAGTATTCATATGTACCGGTCGTGTCCCTATTTTGACATCACCTTTATTATCAAGCCACGATAAAGAATGAACAAGCCAGTTTGAGTCATCTCTTTCTTGATGATCTTCTCTAGCATGTGCCCCTCTACTTTCTGTTCTATTCAAAGCAGAATGAAGAGTAACTTTTGATTGAGCCATTAAATTATGTAACTCAAGAGACTCAGTTAAGTCTGTATTAAAAATCATAGACTTGTCTTTCACGTCTATGTTGTCCATTGAACTTTCTATGTGATTAAATTCTTCAATTCCTTTTGAAATGAGTTCATCAGTTCTAAAAACTGCACATTTTTCTTGCATTACTTTTTGCATCGACGTTCTAACTTCACCAGTTGAACTATCTCCTTTATTGAAACGGATTTTATCAAAACGATCGAGAATTGGCTCTAGTGTTCCTTTATCAATATCAATAGCCTTGCTGTTAGGTTTCACTTTTTCTTTAGCTGTGATGCTTGAAGCTTTGCCAAAAACAACAAGATCAATTAATGAATTTGTTCCTAAACGGTTAGCGCCGTGAACAGATACACATGCTGCTTCTCCTACTGCTAATAACCCTTCACATACATTATCGGGGTTGTCTTCTGTTGGGCGAAGTACTTCTGTTCTATGATTTGTTGGAATGCCACCCATATTATAATGAACAGTTGGAAGGACTGGAATTGGCTCTTTTGTTAAATCTACACCTGCAAAAATTTTTGCCGTTTCAGAAATTCCAGGTAATCTTTTATGAAGAGTAGACGCATCAATATGTTCTAGATGTAAAAGAACATGGTCGGCATTTTCTCCACATCCTCTTTTTTCATTTATCTCAATTGTCATAGCTCGGCTTACTACATCTCTTGATGCTAAGTCTTTAGCATTAGGGGCATATCGCTCCATAAATCTTTCGCCATCACTATTGGTTAAATATCCACCTTCACCCCTAGCTCCCTCAGTGATTAAAACACCAGCTCCATAAACACCTGTTGGATGAAATTGAATAAATTCCATATCAGATAATGGTAAATTTTGTCTTAAAGCCATAGCACTTCCATCACCAGTACAAATATGAGCACTGGTAGAAGAAAAATACGCTCTGCCATATCCTCCTGTAGCAAGTATTGTTTGATGGGACAAAAATCGATGAATTGTTCCATCCTCTAAGCACCAAGCGACAACACCTTTGCAATTACCATCTTTATCCATGACTAAATCTAAAACAAAATATTCGATATAAAACTCTACATTGTGTTTAAGAGACTGTTGATAGAGAGTGTGAAGTAGAGCATGTCCTGTTCTATCAGCGGCTGCGCAAGCTCGCATTGCTGGAGCTCCCTCTCCATTATTAGTTAAGTGGCCACCAAATGGTCTTTGATATATTTTTCCATCATCTGTTCTGCTGAAGGGCATCCCATATTCTTCTAGTTCGATAACTGCTTCAGGCGCATTGGAACAGAGGTACTCTATAGCGTCTTGATCACCCAGCCAATCAGAGCCTTTAACAGTGTCATACATATGCCACTTCCAATTATCATCACCCATATTTCCCAAAGCCGCACCAATACCACCCTGAGCTGCAACTGTGTGACTTCTGGTTGGAAACACCTTTGAAATACAAGCTGTCCTTAAACCAGCTTCTGCTGATCCTAAAGTTGCTCGTAATCCAGATCCTCCTGCTCCAACAACCACAACATCATAATGATGATCTATTACCTGATATGACTCGCTCATGAATTAATTATATAAAAAAGAGAGATTGCTGTTAGTATCATAAATAAATAAGTTAATGTGCTTATAGTTAATTTAGTAACTCTTTTTAAATTAACTGATGTGACATAATCTTCAACAATAGTTTCATTACCTAGTTTAGCATGATAAAGCATAGAAATTATTAAAATAAAAAAAAGTGAAGCATTTATTTTTGAAAAGAAAAAAGCTTTAATTTGATCATATTCATAAGTTGAGAGAAGAACACACTGATAAACAAACCAAAAAGTAAGTGGTATTAGAATAACAGCAGTTAATCGTTGCCATATCCATTTAGCAGCATAATTTTTCATACAGCAATCCAAACAAGCATAGTTGATAAAATTGACAAGATAATTACGGCATAACCTGACTTATAAACTATATTTAGATCCATCATTTTGCCATAACTCCAGAATAAGTATCTAATTCCGTTATAAAGATGATAAAAAATTGTGAGTGTCCAAAGAAACAAAAATATCTTAAAAAAAATCAAAGAACTTAAAATTTCAAATTTAGAATAATAATCAGGACCAAGAGCAATAAGAATTATCCAGGCTGATAATAAAAGGGCACCTATACTTAAGCAAATTCCAGTAAATCTATGAAAAATAGAGAAAACTGCTGTCAAAACCTTCTTATGTATAGATAGGTGTGGGGATAAAGGGCGATTCAAAGACATTTTATATTGTAAAACACATACTTTATATCATGTAAGTATATTTTTTTTGCAGAAATTCAAAAAAAATC
>Ga0208127_1001839_pt1 | contig 10345 bp, 10 predicted proteins | sample ETNtaG_6_FD_185751 | JGI IMG/M metagenome (GOLD analysis project Ga0208127, IMG submission 185751) | Marine microbial and viral communities from oxygen minimum zone, Eastern Pacific Ocean - ETNP201306SV45 (SPAdes) (version 2) | ecosystem: Environmental > Aquatic > Marine > Oceanic ...
ATCAATAGAGAAAAAATGCTATCAATTCTAAAAGGCCCCAAATTTGAGCAAATTTTACAAAAAGCACGTGCAAATTGGAATGATTTTACGCCTACTAAAGAAAATGTAAGCACCGCAGGAATTGACAGCAGTTTCAACAATACAAAATTCCAAGGAATTGAATTATGGGCAACTACAGCAGTTTCAATAAAATCAGATGGAGAAATTCTTGTGGATTTACATGATTCAGGATTAGGTTCAGATACTGATCTTTCAAGAATTGCCAGTAAAATGGAAATTGATGCTTGTGAAAAAACAGTTGATCAAGTGGATTTAGTTTTAATGGATGGATCCCTACACTCACAATTTATGACAAGACAATCTGCGTTAGATGCACAAGTTGTTCGAACAATGAACAAAAAAAGAAATGTCATATTTATTGCAAAAACATCAAACACAAAAAAACAATTTGAAAATTTAGGATCTTTAGCAGGAGATATTTTTTATTATAATCACATAACAAATGGTCCAGGTTTCAGTGAAATATTTGTAGAAAAAAATTATGGACCAGATAAAATAATTTCATCTACATTTGTTAGACTAAGTGATTCTACACCAATAATCAAATTAGAATTTTTAGGAGGAAAACACGATAACGATGAAATTAAATCAATCATGAATAAACTGTTTAAAACAAGTATAGGAGGATATCCATACGCATTAAAACTTGCACATAATAACTGTAAAATATCAGATAAGGAACTTGGTAAAATGGTTAGTTTGTTAGGATTGAGTAATGAAATTGGATCAAGAGAGGTATTAGGTTGAGTTTAGGATTTGTTGTAGGAGAATCAAAACCTACATCAGTAACAGCAATTACATCTCGATCATTATCGGTTGGAGAATATATCAAAATCAGTATTGATGAAGGAGAAATCTTAGGATTAGTGGAAAGATCATCAGTTTCAAGTGCAGCATTTACAGATGTAAGAAATTTTCATGAAGCAGAAGAAAGTACAGAAATTGCAGACATTAACAAGAGAGATAAAACATTCACAGCTCATATTGGAATTTTAGGATTTTTAGAGAATTTGCGCAGAGGTCAATCAATAATACCTGCAATTCCACCAATCCCAGGCACAGAAATAACGCAGCCAACAAATCAAGATTTAGAAGAAATTTTCAGTCCAAAAAAAGACGGATGGTTAAAAATTGGTAATTTATTGAGAAATAAAAAAATTGAAGCTAAAATCAATCTAGATAGAATAGTTTCAAGACATCTAGGAATTTTAGCTATGACAGGAATGGGTAAAAGTAACCTAGTTTCATTAATCACAAAAAAGATTTCAGAAGTAAAAGGAACTGTGATAATTTTTGATTACCATAATGATTACACAACACTAAACATTCCAAATGTGAATGTAATTGACGCAAAAATTAATCCAAGGTTGTTAGAAGCAGATCAATTTTCAGAAGTTTTAGAAATTAGAGAAAATGCAGATGTGCAACAACGAGTATTAAGAATGTCATTTACTCAAGAAGTTAAAGAGGCAGGAGAATTTTGGAATAAATTAGAATATGAAGTAGATTTACTTGTAAATTCAGAAGATAAAAAATTAAAAGAAATTAGAACATCAGCATACAGAGTGCAAGACATTATTGAAGATGCACAAAGAAGATTTGATGATATTTTGGATCCAGAAATTGGAAATCCAATGGACTACATCAAAGAAGGATGCACAAACATCATTAACATTTCAGAATTATCAGAAAAACAAGCCAATGTAGCAATGGGATTTTATTTACAGCAATTACTAAAAGATAGAAAGAATGCAACGATTGCAAAACATGGAAAATCAAAAAAGCAAAAAGATTACAAATTCTTTGAACCTGTTTTCATAATCCTTGAAGAAGCACATGTATTCATTCCAAAAGATCATGATACTGCAGCAAAATATTGGGCTGCAAAAATTGCAAGAGAAGGAAGAAAATTTGGAGTGGGCTTAGGCATAGTCTCTCAAAGACCACGCAGTGTGGATCTTAATATCCTGAGTCAAATGGGATCATTTGCAATAATGAAAATCATTCAAGAAGATGATCAACGACAAATAGCCTCAGCCACAGAATCTACTAGTCGTGAATTGATATCACAATTAACATCATTAAACGTAGGAGATGCAGTTCTTGTTGGTCAATGGACAAATTTACCATCAATGGTACACGTAGAAGAAGTTAAAGAAAAGAAAATGGGGGCAGATCAAAGTGCAACTAAAGCTTGGATAAAGGCAGATAAAATGAAAAATGTCGGAATAGAATCCACACAAGGGTTAGTTCAAAAAGATTTGTTGTTAGACTAATGTTATTTTCGCATATTTCAGATACACATTTGGGATTAGTACAATATGGTTCCAATGAAAGAGAACAAGATGTGTATGATGTTTTCAATCAAGCAATTGATAAATCAATTGAGGACAATGTAGATTTTGTAATTTTTGCAGGGGATATTTTTCATGTGCCTAATCCAAATGGAACTGCAATTGTACAAATGGGAAATGCACTAAAACGTCTTAAAGAAAATAACATTGATTCATTTTTTATTTTAGGAGAACATGACATTAGTAGAATTAGAACAACACCAATTCCATACATATACCATAATTTAGGATTTTCAAAATACATAGGAAATGGAAAACCAATTGAATACAAAGGAATCATGTTAGCAGGATTAGATAAAATCAGAAAAACAGAAATGCCTCAATATGAAGAAATATTTTCAGATTTAGAAAAAAATGTAGAAAAATTTTCAGGACACAAAATACTGGTATTACATCAAGGAATTACAGAATTTAACAAATTTGCAGGAGAATTACAATCAACAGACTTGCCAAAAAATTTCACATATTATGCAATGGGTCATTTACATGACAAAGATATCAAACAGTTCAATCATCTTAAAGGTCCAATCGCATATCCAGGTTCCATCGAATTAACAACTAGTGAAGGAATTAAAGAAATCAAAAAGGGGTTTTTTGAAGTAGATATTTCAGGAGATGAAGCAGTACCAAAATGGATTGAATTAGACATTAGACCTCAATTCTCATTCAATACAGAATACAAAGAACTAGCAAAAACAATTGATCAAATTATAGAAAAAATCAGCAATCTTACAAAAAAACCAATTATTGAAGTAAAAATACAAGGTGAAGAAATAGAAACAGACCAGATTCAGGCACAAATTGCCAGATTGAATACATTATCACTAAGATGTTTTTGGAAAATCACTACAAAACAAACATCAGATTCATCAGTATTTCTAGATAGACCAAGTGCCATTGAAGATGAAATGTTTAGACTTTCAGTAAAAATCTTAGATTCTGAAAAAGATGCAAATTTTGCAATAAAAGAACTACTGCCAAAATTATCAACTGATGGAATTAACGAAGCACTTGAAATAATTGTAGACGATTATGAAAAATTCAAAAAGGAGGAAGAACAATGATTACTTCAATTGAATTAGGAGATTTCTTAGCACATTCAGAAACAAAATTAGATTTTGAGAAAGGAGTAACAATTTTTGTTGGAGAAAATGGTGCTGGAAAATCAAGTATAATTGATGGAATTACATTTTCACTATTTGGACAACATACAAGAAAGTCAAATAAAGGATTGATTAAAAGAGGATCAAATCAAGGTTATTCAAAAATTGAATTTTCAATAAATGGTAAAAAATATGAAACAGTCAGAAAAATAGACAGTAAAGGAAGTTTAGTTGCAACATTTTCTGAAATAACAGATAACAACAGAATAGAAATTGCAGCAGGAGAAAGAAAACAATTTGGAGAGTCAATGACAGAACAAGTTGAAAAAACAATAGGGATGGATTTTGAGAAATTAAAAATTGCATCAATTGTACAGCAAGGAGAATTAAATTCAATAATTAATGCAAAACCAAAAGAATTCAAAGAATTACTTAATGCAATAATTGGAATAGATAAATTAGATGTCGCATCAGAATCAATGAAAAAAGTAACAAAGGAATTTCGTGAAAAAATTAAAACAGATTTAGGATATGATGATACACATATTGATATTTTAGAACGAGATTTTGAGAAATATCACCAAGATATCAAAGAATCTGAGCCTGAAAAAAATCAATTAGAATTGAAACAAAAACAGATTCAAGAAGAGTTAAAGAAATTACAAAAAGAATTGGAAACGGAAACACCAAAAATTGACAAAATTAACCAATTAGAATTACGAAAAGAAGAATTATCAAAATACGTAAAAGAAACAATGAAAGGAATCCAGCAAAAAATTAGTGAAAATGAGCGTAAAATACGTGATTGTGAAGGATGTTTTGACGTAATTAAACTGAAAATCGATTTTGAGACAAAAATCCAGAAAGTTGAAGAAGCATTAGAAGATTCATTAAATAAAATTCAAGAAATGACAAATCAAATTGCATCTTTAAAAGAAAAACAAATTCTAGCATCAAAACTACAATTAAAAGACAATAAATGTCCAGTTTGTGATTCAACGGTAGAAAAATTAAATCCGCTTTTCCAAGTGGATCATATCAATGAAGAGATAGTCAAATTACAAGAAAATATCAAATTAAAAGAAGAAGAAAGAGAATTGTATACTCAAAAGAAAAAAGAATTTTTGGAAAAAGTACAAAAAACAAGAGATGCAGAAGCAACTCTCAGAGCACATTCAATAAATACAAAAGAAGAATTAATTGAAATTCAAAAAGAAACCCAAATTCAAAAAGAAAAATTACCATTAACAAATAATAATGATTTAAAACAAATATCACAAATAGATGAACATGCAAAATTAATTTTTGAAAATATTTTGAAATTAGAATTAGAAACAAATGGATTTAATGAAAAAGAATTTGAAGAGCTTAAAAATACAATTATAGAAAAACAAACAAGTTTATCTCAAATTGATCAACAAATAGGAGGAATTTTAGAAAAAATAGACAAAGCTGAAAAACAAATAGATGTAATTGAAAAATCAATTTTAGAGCTTAAAAAAGTGAAAAAATATATTTCAAAATTAGATAAAGTTCAAGCAAATATTTTCAGCAGAGATGGTTCTGTTGCAACAAGTTTAAGATCATGGGCATTGAATTCAATTTCAGTAAAAGCCTCAGAATATCTATCATTTCTCAATACAAAAATTCAAAGAATCGCATTATCAGAAAAAGCAAGAGATGTTTCAATTACATGTTATTCAAAAACAGAAGTTTTGGAATTAGAATCACTAAGTGGTGGAGAAAAAGTAAGCGTAGCATTAGCATTAAGATTGGGAATGGCAAGTTTACTAGGCTCATCAAATCTAAATTTGATGATACTTGATGAACCAACAACTCACCTTGATGTTGAGAGAAAAAAATCACTAGTTAGAGTATTGTCACAATTATCAGATATTTCTAATTCAGAAGCACCCATGCAATTTTTAATTATCACTCATGATGCAGAAATTTTTGAAGACTCAAATGTTGAGCAAATTTACAAATTTGAATCAAAAGAAGAAGGAAGTAAAGTCATTCCACTTTGAGAGATAATTCAACTTGATTTAACATAAATTTTAGAAATTTAGATAAGGATTCTCCTTCATGTTTTGAATTCCATTCCCTTACAAGATCATCATAAAACTTCCATTCAAGTTCATCTTTTTTTAGATGAGGTATCATCATTTCTTGAAAACCATTAAGATCCCAGTCAGTAGGACACATAATATCACTCATTTGAGATAACTTACCATTTTTCATTTCAAACGGATAGGATTTGCATACACCAGGTTTGAAATCATTAACGGTGCATCTAAAAACATCATCAGTTTCTTCAAGAAATTCACACCCACCATTATTTTGTTTTAAAGCAAGATCTACTAAACCCTCTTCAATTTTTATTCCCAAAGAATAATCTTTTGCACCAATTAATTCCAAGAAAGTTTCAGGTTTAGAATTCAACCCATTTGAAAGTCGATGAACATCATGAGCATTAACAAAAATTGTGTATTCCTTACAGCAATCAGTATGACAATCAATACAAGGAAACTTTGGAGTTTTTTGATTAATAGACGACATAAATTACAAAATTAATTTTAGATTTAATGTAAAAAATTATTCTACGATAATTGTTCCTTGCATCCAAGTATGTAGTAGACAATAGTATGGTACTTCTCCTGTACTTTCTGGAACCCATTCAAAAGTGTCATCTCCACTCATGATTCCAGTATCAAATGTTCCACTTGGAGAAGGAGTAAATCCATCAACTGTGCCTGCAGTAAAGGAATGCATTGCAGCAGTAGAATCAGAATTTATCATAGTTACTACATCACCAACACTTACTGTGACAATACTAGGAGTGTAGCAATCTAATGATGCTTGACAATCCATACTCATTCCAGAATTATCTGCAGTTCTAATTTCAGTACTAGTTGCAGTTTGTGCTGCAACTACTGGAGTTAAAGTAAATGCAGTTTCAACGCCTTTAGGACCAAAAATATCATCTCCATGACCTAAACCTTGTACAACAACTTTAATGTCAACAGTTGAATCATCTAATGTACTACTTTCATGAACTGGGTATTTTCCAGGGTGACGATGTGCTGCAGAATCTGAAAGAATTGAATCAGAATTTTGAGTTGCAAAGACATCATAGTTTACATGATCAACAATGTTTCCATCATCATCCATAAATTCAACTTCAAACACTAATGCTTCACCAACATTACTTGTGCTAGTAAGTAAACTAGGGTTTACTGAAATTTGATTAAGTTCTTCTTCAATTTGAGCGATATTATTTTCAGGAATTGCAAGTTCACGAGATTCTGGTGTTTCATTTGGATCAGCAACAATTAGAGATAAAGTTATTGCAACTAAAACTCCAACAACTGCAATTACACTATATGTAAGATTCATCTCATCCACCTGTTAATTTAGCAAATTTTTCATTCTTACTTAAAGTTTCCATAAATTCAATATTAGATAGTGCCACAACAGCTGATTCAACTACAGGTTCATCAGGATCGTTTAGTGCTTTTTGTAAAGCCTCTTTAGCATCTTTATTTCCTACCACTCCCAAAGCTATTGCTGCTTCATGTCGTACAAACATACTTGGATCATTTAGAGTTGAGTCAATAAGCGGAGGAATAGCTGAAGAATAAGACATCTGACCTAATGAAAAAGCAGCTTCGTGACGAACCAATTCATTGTCATCATTTTTTAAAACTTTAGCAATATGTGGGATTTTATCCTCTCCACCAAAATCTACCAAAATGCAAGTAGCTCTTGTTCTAACAACATAGTCAGAGTGTTCCAAAAGGGAAACAAAATATTCAGTATCATTATTTTCGTATTTTGATTCCATTTCTGCAAAAAGGGACAATCTTTCATCAGTTACTGCTTGCAATTTACTTGAAAATTTTCGCTGTTCTATATTAGCGTACTTAAAAAGAAAAAGGGGGTATGTATTTAACGTAAAAAATATGGATGATAATTATGACTGTAAAAATAGGTGAAAAAGCACCAAATTTTGGAGTTTCAGAATGGGTACAAGGGGCTCCAACAAATTTTGATCAGGAAAAAGATCACATTGTATTACTAGAAGTTTTTCAAGTGAATTGTCCAGGATGTTTTATGCATGCAATTCCAGAAGCAATTAACATTTATGAAAAATACAAAGATGAAGGAGTAAGAGTTTTGGGTCTTGCAACTGCTTTTGAAGATTTTGATAAAAATACTTTAGATAACTTGAAGATGTTAGCAGAAACGGGTGAAGTAGTTGGTGAAACAAAAAGTGCTTTATCACAATATGGCCAATTACAAGATGGAAACAAATTATCATTTAAAATTCCATTTCCATTAGGAATGGACATGTTAACAAAAAATTCCGGGGAAATTAGTCAAGAAAAAATATTAGAATTTATCTATCCTCAAATTCCAAACTTTGATTCACAACCAGAAGACTATAGAAATCAAATAATTCAGAGAGTCAAAGACCACATGAAATCTAAAGAGTATTCTGCAGAAACATTTGAAAATTTTTCACTTCAAGGAACACCTTCAGTAATTTTAGTAGATAGGAAAGGAATTCTAAGAGACGTGTCATTTGGTCAAACAGGACATATTGATGGAATGATTCAACAGATACTTAGCGAAGATTAAATTTTTATTTTTTAACAAACTTTATTGCAACAGCCACAACTATTACAACTATAATTCCACCCACAATCAGCCAAATTAAATTATCATCAGATGGTGTTGTGTCAAATTTTCCATCAGGAGGTAAAAAATCATCAGCAGATGTTTCAGAAGAATCATTTTCAAGCGGAGTAATCTCATCCATGCCAACTAAATATTCAGTACCACTAATTGAAATCACATTAGAGCCAGAGCCAGAAAATTCCATAGTTATGAAATGAACTCTTTCACTAGATTGGATTTTTGGAAAAAATTCTTGTTCATTAAGATAAAACGTTAAATCGCCATTTAGTAAAGTAGAGGGAATAACTAATTCGCCCAAATTATTTTCGAGTCCACTATCAAGGTAAAGTGTAAGTTGTTTACTATTTTTATCAAAACTGTAATCAACTAAATCAAAATTTGAAGTCAACACAACTTCAAAATCATGACCAGAAGTTTGAATATTAATTCGATTAATTAATCCAGTTGCATCAGATAGTAATTGTCCATAAGCAGGAGTTATTACAAAAAGTAATACTATTGAAAATATGATTAATGATTTCAATCTATGCAGATTGTGGAACTCGTCTGTTTAATTCCTTATCTTGTGCTATTCTTGGATGAGATGGATCTGCAAGAATTACTTCAAACCAATAATGTTTACCATCTTTATAGATAAAGTATGAACCTAAAAGTTTCATATTTGGATAACGTTCAAGAACTCTTCTTTCTGCAACAGTTTTCATATCATCATCAGCTTTAATTCGAGTAACACCAAGATGTTTTGGTCTTCTACCACCAGTAGGTCTTTGTTTTCTCATACCACCAGTACCAACTCTCATTCTGATAACAACAATACCTTGTTTTGCTTTGTAACCTAATCTCCTAGCTCTCTCTAAACGACTTGGTTTATCAATTCGAGTGATAGCATTTTGTTTACGCCATCCAATTACACGTGAACGAAGTTCAGGTGCATTTTCTTTCCAAAGTCGGATCCATGTTTTATCTTGATGACTAGGCATACAAGAAATGATAAAAATCCCCTATAATAACTGATTTCAGAAAATTAAGAAAAATTGTAATTTTTTACAGATTTAAGCATAAATTTCAGCATATAGAAAATGGTTGAATTCAATCTAATCAATGCTAATGAATTAAAATGTCTTTGAGTGATGGATTAACATCAACTCAAAGATATGCTTCCGCAGAAAACGCTATGACTACTATTGTTCAGAGTGATTAAAAAAGATTACCAAGTATAGATTTCAGATATTTATTGATCAAAAGTATTTCTAAATCCATGATATCTATGAAAATAATATTTTTTGTTGTATTAATTGGAAGTACAGGCATTATTTCATCATCAGTATTTGCAGAACCACAAATAACAGCTACAATTGAAAAAACAACTTACACATATTGTGAAAAATTAGCATATACCATTGTAGTATCTGAAATTACAGGAGAACATGCAATAATTCACATCAGAGATGAAGCAGATAAAAAAAGTAGTGCAATTCCAATTCCAATAGATAAATTATCAAATCCAATTCCATCTGCATATCCATTTCAAAAAGACATTTTCCCATCAGGAAAATATTTCATAGATATTGAATATTCAGGAGTAACAACAACTTTAGAATTTGATTTAATTGATTCAGATAATTTGTGTATTTCAGATGCTATGAAACCAGTAATAATTAGATGGATTAATGGAGAATTCACAGATGGGATGTTACTCAGTGGATTTCAAAATCTTGTGGATAAAAAACTAATAGAAATACCATTTGAGATTACTGAAAAAAATATTAGTAAAATAAAAATTCCCCAATGGGTCAAAAGCATAGGTAACGGATGGATAATGGGAATGATTTCAGATCAAATGTTTACAAAAAATTTGCAATATTTAATGGATGAAAAAATTATTTTAATTGTAGATAATAGAACTAACGAGTTAGGGTAGATTTTAAATTATTGAAATTTTAGCAATTATTTTTAACTAGCATATTCATGATTAGGTGCAGAAAGAATTATGAAAAAATAATTGGTGAACTGAAACTAATCTTTCTTTTTGTGTGCTTTAGCAATTAAAGCCAAAATAATTCCAACAACTCCAGCAATTCCAAAAGCAATTGCAAAACTGGTTATCATTTCTTTATTAGATGAAGT
>Ga0208127_1001844_pt1 | contig 10332 bp, 6 predicted proteins | sample ETNtaG_6_FD_185751 | JGI IMG/M metagenome (GOLD analysis project Ga0208127, IMG submission 185751) | Marine microbial and viral communities from oxygen minimum zone, Eastern Pacific Ocean - ETNP201306SV45 (SPAdes) (version 2) | ecosystem: Environmental > Aquatic > Marine > Oceanic ...
CAGCAGTTCTTCCACCAGTCCCTCGGCTATATCAAGGTTCGGCTGATCTTCCAACACCTTCCTCATGTAGCGATGGTACTCATGCATTTCCGACTGGCAGCGGGAACCTCGCGTGGCCGGTCCCCGGGATGCATTCAGCACCCGGAACTGAATCCCGGTTGCATCCGCAGCCTTCCCCATCTCGCCACCGAGAGCGTCGATTTCCTTGACCAGGTGGCCTTTCCCGATACCCCCGATCGCCGGGTTGCAGGACATTTGTGCGATGGTTTCCCGAGAAATGGTTACCAGCAGGGTTTTTGCGCCCATTCGTGCCGATGCCAGTGCTGCTTCACAACCGGCATGACCAGCACCGATGACCAGGACCTGATAGGGATGATGATGAGCCAGCATCTCAGGAGATGAAATGGATTTGTAAGCTTAAAACTAAACGTAATTTCAGGGAATCTAAACCGATTCCGGATTTGTGTTTGATTTTTGATGAAAAGGTAAAAATTATGATAACCTTTGTCACTTGAAAAAGATATGACCCAATTGAGAAGCTAGTTTCTTCATTCAACGAACAAGTTTGATTCGATTACGGAATAGAATCCCATGTCCTCAAGAATTTGGAATTCTCTAACGGACTACCAGTTCCTGGCCGACCAATGGAAGGAAGAAAAGGATCAGGAGGGTGAAGAGACTCGCCAAATTCTCAAAATCCCTGCATTCAGGTTTTGGAGCATGATTTTCGTGGCATTGTCCATCCCGGGATTGCTTCTCATCATCCTGCCCATGCTTCAGCGCTCAGGGATAATCTAGTTCAAGAAACAGAGGGAATTCCTGATTTAAAATTCCTTTTCAGGTTTACCCTGTTCGTTGAAAAATCCAGCAGCACGAACCCCGCCCCAACCGTATTGTTTGACTTCCAAATCGAAGATCATGTAATGCGGAATTCCGGAACCTGAGTAAAGCGGTAGAGCATAAAGAGAAAGGCGCTCCATCTTTTTTGAATTCCCGGTCAGAAAGGCCACCATCTTTTGAGGATTGAGTGGATTGGGATAAATCATGGCCAAAGACAATTTCCCTTTAAAATGTTTTCCATCCAACTCGATTCCGTGAGCATCTAATTTAGCAGGAGTTTTTGGGAGCAAATCTTTTATTAAAAGATTCTTTGAAGGAGAGCCAAGCAGGATCAGGTTGAAATTCTCAATGACCTCACGGGTGACTTCAGAGTCTCTGAGAATCCGGACGTAACCGTTTCCCCGTCTCCACCATCCGACCGAGATCAGTCTTGCCAAATCCAGAGTCTCAGGATCATCATCAATCACCAAAACAAAGGGACTGAAGAAGACCGATTTGAAGGCTCCATGCTTCCGAATCGTTTGAGCCAGTGGACTTTCTAAATGTTCACCCAGGACAACTTTCTGATTTCCTGAAACCAGCGTTTTCACTCCGTTCCAATGAATCTGATCCACGTCATGTTTAAGAGACTCAAGATCGATTTCCAGTGAGCGTACGTTTTCGGTCTCCAGAATTACCTGCCCATCTTTCACCGAAGCATCGATCCTGGTTTGGCTCATCGATTTTTCCTGAGAGAGAACCCTGATCCAGTAAAATCGATCGTTGAGAGAAAGATCATACAAACGGATTTTAAACGAGTTCGGAATTTCTCTTTTTTGCTTTCGGAGAAATTCGATGATTTCGTTATTATCAACAGCATCGGAACCGCCACCTTCGGAACGGGGCTCATCCCACCAGTGTGCTTTGTCCTGCAGTTCACGGTAGTTGACCCGGTAATCCCGGATTTCAAGATGTTTTTGGAACAGCCGTGCATGCATGGGCGGGACGGTTTTATCTTTGGCTCCCTGGGTGATGATGACAGGAAGATGCTCTGCGTTTTCCAGAAAGAATAGGTTATTGGCGTCATGCCTTGCCCGTTCCCTTGACAAAAGAATTTCCGGAGAGGCAAACATCCGGCTCGGCTGCATCGCAAAAGGCTGGTAAACATGCAACGTCGACCATCCCGCCTGGGGTGCCAAAGCGGCAAAAAGCGAGGGATGATGGAGTCCGATGTGCCAGGTTCCCTGTCCGCCCATCGACCCTCCACTGAGGTAAACCCGATCCTGATCTATTGGCAAAGCTTTCACCGCCAAATTGTACACTTCCAAAAAATCCAGCATGCCCCAATCCTGCCAGTCAAATCCGTAAGGCCTGCGGTTGGTGGGAGTAATCACAAATGCCCAGTCCTTGGAAGAATATTGCGACGCCAAAAGGGAAGCCTCTACCCCTGCACCATGAAGTGAAAAGATCGCAGCATAAGATTTTTTCGGATCATAATTCTTAGGATATCGAATCGAATAATACTGGACGGAATGATCGATTTTGGAAACGAAGGTCACCCGGTGGGGCTGATCCAGATTCTTGCTTTCCAGTTTGAAATCGGTTTGATCCAGAACGTCATCCTTCACCAGCCGGATTTTAAGATTCAATTCTTCATTTGGGGAATTCTCCAGTTTCAGCAACAAAGGCATTTTGAGGATTCCGAAAGGGAGTATAGGATCCAGATCAAATTCCTGAAGCGTCTTTCCTGGAGTTTGTTCGACGATAATTTTTGCTTCCCGGAGCCAATCTTCCTGAATGTTGAGAACAGGAACCGCGATCGGGAATTCTGTTTGCTTCAGATCCGGAACTAGGTCGGGCTTGGTGAAATCTTCCAGAAAAACCGCCTTCTTGCTGGTAGGAGTAATCTGGAAACGGAATTTTCTCCTGTATTTTCCGGCAAACTTCACCAGAATCCGGTTTTTCCCCTTACGGAGTTTGACTGCGGTTTTGAAGAAATTTCCGAAATAAGGCTCTCCCTGAAAGACCTTCCCGTTTAGCACAAAGGCCGGCACCTTGCGGGTGGAAACCAATGCCATGGTTTCTGTCTCTGATTCGACTTCGGTGAAAGCATATCCGAGATTCAGAAGGCCGATGCTGCCCAACCGTTCGTAGGGGGTATCCCAATTGATCCCCTCATAGTTGATTTCGACCTGATCCGAATCGGCTTCCAGTGTCTGCCAGCGAAGTTCCCCTTTCGGAGGATAGAGCGAATGAAAAACCTGTTCGTCTGAGGGAATGATATTCCTTTCTCCGCCATACTTCTGCAACGGATCGATTCCTCCATCCCTCGGGGCAATCATGAACGGTCCCAGGATTTTCCAGGATGTGATGGTTATCGGTTCATGGGCAGCAACCTGTTGGCAAAATGAAACAAGGAACAAGCAAAGGAAAAGGATGGTTTTATTGATTGAGTTCATTTTTCGCATACTGGATTGAATATTCTGCAAAGCATTAAAGAGATCATCCGAAATGTCGATAAAAGGGAAAATAATGAATATTAATCATGTTCAAAAAAATCTTTTTCTCATTTTGCGTTATTTGGACTTTCGCAGGAATCGCTTGCGTTCAGGCTTATGAGCCCGAATTTGTTGCGTTTGTTGACCAACACCGTCCACGATTGACCGACAACCCTGCAACTATAAGCCAATTGGATGAAGATTATTTTGAAATCGAACCTCCACGTCCGCCTAGTTACGACTCCGATGTAAACATTCAACGCCTTTATTACCAGGACGCTGGAGCCGTTTCCAACCAGGTTGAATATGAAAAATCAACCTCAGCAGGTATAGGATTAAAATTCGCAACAAGAAGTTTCGGTATAACCCTCCGAACGGATCAAACGGAATATAAGCACGACAAACAATACCGTTTTAACTCAGACAATGATTCATATTCACGCGTAGGGCTGGTTTTGGGGACCAAATTGGGACCTGCCCTGGTCGGAGTGAACTTCAACCTCCAGAACCGTCAATCTGACATTACCCACGATATCTGGAAGTGTACCGTTAATTCCCAAACCCATTACCTTTATTACGGAGACCATTCAGCTCCAACCGAGCATACAAATACCAACACTCCTGAGAACTGTTATAGAATTAAAAGTACCTACAAAAGCAGTTTCCTGAAGCCAACTTTAGGAGTCATTATTCCTTTTGGATCATTCATGGTTTTGGCTGCCACCCATGAACCTCAGGTAAAGGCATCTTTTGAACGTGATAACAAGAGTGAATCCAATTTCAGTTGTACCGTCAGTGGCGACTTTGGAGATTCAAAAGCATGCGATTTCTTTGGAGCTAATCAAAAATACGAATACTCTGAACCAGCAAAAACCATCTATGGAGTTCAGTTAAATTTCAATTTTTTAGAGAATTTTTCTACAAAATTTGCTTACGATGTCGGAAAAATCACAAAACTTCCGGCTGAACAAACCTTCGAAGGATTAGAAAACCTAAATACCGACATCAAAGGACAAATGGCAGGTGTGGAATTTCTGAAAACCATTGGGGTTAGTGCAGGAAGTAGAGAATTTTCTGCTGGGAGTCTGACTTACCGGAAACGCTTTGCCAACCTGAACCTGAAATTCTTTGGCGGTTGGAATCTCAGTTACAATGAAATCCTTATCAAAGATAATTCCGGGCGGCAATTCGAAATAAAATATCCCTCCCTCTCCTACAACGCGAAATTCAACCTCACCGGCAGACGTTGCGATGTCTGGGAAGGCAACGTTCTCAAGGCATGTGACAATTGAAAATCTAGCTATTTCGATGTTAATGCTGGATCTCTTCAATCCTTTTTTTGAAAATTAATAAGTTGCTTAAGTCATTTAAAAATTTCCCCTCCATTTACTTTAAAACAAGAAAGTATTTTAATCAGTGTTTTCCCAACTATGTTCAGGAAAACCCTGATCCACTTCACAAGCCCGGAGTTTAAGTCTCAGGGGTTCGAGTTGGACTTCTTCGAGGAGCAGGAGCAACTCGGTTTCAGGTTCCAGTTTTTCGAAGCCGCCTGTGGCAAAGACATAGTCGAGTTCGGAGATTTCCAACTCGGTTCGCTGCTGGGGAAGTTGACGCCGGACCCGTGCTTGATAGGTCAGTCCTGTATGTTGTTGCAGATAAAGGCTTTTCCAGTAATGGATCACCTCCCTTTCGGCCCGGTTGTATTCTCGTTGACGGGTCTGGATCGTCTCTGCCCAACCCATCAATTGATCTTCTGTAAAAACTGATTCTTTTTTGCCGAGCATGGCAGTGAGCTGGATCTGAGTGACAAGGTCGAGAAAACGGCGGATCGGTGATGTCGCCTGCATATAGAATTCACAGCCCAACCCGGCATGAGGTTCGGCAACCATGCCTAGTTTCGCTGCCTCGATGCTGATGTGATCCAGAGTCATTTCTTCATCGGGTTTGAGTTCCTTGACCAGTTCGTAGGGGGCCTGACCACGGTAGATTCCGGGAAAAGATGCCTCATGAAAAAGCCTCCCCGTTTCCCGGTTAACCAGAACGGCCAGTTCCTCGATGATCCGATTGGCAGGGCTGTTCCGGTCCAGAGGATTGATCAGAACCCGTTTCGGATCAGAAACATTGATCTCGAATTCTCGACGGGGTAGATTCAGGGCGCCCTCCTCCAATCTCGATTTGAGCAGTGCTTCGCAGCACAGCAGAAGGGTTTCCCAGAACCCATCCTTTTTGGCAATCAACTCATCCGCTTCGGGATAACTGAGATTTCGCTGGACACGGATTTTTTCTGGAACCACTTTTTGAAGCTGCCATCCTCCCTTGAGGAAAAGTTGAAAATGAAAACTAAGAACCGCGCGCTCCTCCCCGGCTTTCAGGGAAAAAATACCGTTGGAGAGATCTTCCGGAAACATGGGATAGACGGCTTCCGGTGTATAGACAGAGGAAATACGCTGTTCTGCCTCATGAAAAAGCGGGGTTCCCGGATGAAGCACCCGACTTAAATCGGTGATGTGTACGGCAAGCTGGATGCTGGTGGTATTCCAACTGATGACCGTCAGTGCATCATCAAAATCCCTCGTTTTTGGACCATCGATGGTCAGCGTTTCATGGGTATCCGGAACCTGATCCAACCCTGATAAACTCTGATCCGACAGGTCCTGAACCGCCAACCAGTCTTTATTTTCAAAAAGGTTCCCGCCATTTGCCCTGAGCACGATCAGTCGGGTTGGGTTGACGTTTCGTCCAGCCTGATTCAGCCATGATTTGAGCTTTCTTTCTTCCGAGTAGCTCATCACCTGCCCCCAGCCTAACAACGGAGCCATTTCCTTCCAGGCAGGGCTTTCATGTCCCTGAACCAGCATCTTCTCCAATTGATCCAGCCATTTGGCCCGGGATTCTTCCTGCCAGGATTCAGATTCGTTTTTCGGGCCTTCAAGCTCTTGAATCCATCCCTGAATCCGTTCTTTCTGAGCTTCTCTTTCGCGGATCCGCTGTGCCTGAATTTCGAGCTGTTCGATTTCCTCCTCGGTGCGGGGCGTATAGGTCAGGTCACGGTTACGCTTGAACCAGCGATTGTCTTCTCTTAAGGCCAAAAGGAGAGACAGTTTCTCAGCCGCATCATCAGGATCATTGAGAAAATCCCCTGCAATCGTATCCAAGGTGAAAGAAGAACCTGCTTCCAGCAACTGATGGATGGTTTCCAGATCGTGTTCGTTTTTCTTCTGATGAGCATCATCCCAATCACGCTGAAGTTCTGACAATGCATTCGACGGAGTGATCCCTGCAGCATGCCAATCGAACAGCAAGCGGTTCGGGGCGAGGAATAGAACCTTTCCCTGGAGAGGCTGAATTGCGAGTTTATTTTTTTGAAGTCCCGAAATCCAACCCGCGTCAATCCGCCCGTCCCTGAAAAAGAGACAGAAACGGTTCACATAAGAAGCAAGATCCATCTGGGGGATCAGAGTTCAGGCAATCGAAGAGTCTTCGGGAGTGATCGAATTCCGATAATGTTCAATCAAAGCCAAGGCATGTTCCACTTCATCATGAGGAACCAACACCTTAACCTGCATCTCGCTCATCGGGTGGATCAGGATGCTGGCGTTGTGACGGTTGAAAAGGTGGGTCGGGATGCCTTCGGATTCGAGCATCGAGGCCATCATTTCAGCCTCGTGAAGATATTGGGTTTCGAAAACGTTCTGCAGTCTGGCCTGGTTTTCCTCGAAGGCAGAACCATGACGTTGTCTGCGGAATTCGTCCAGGGAAACCACATTATCCTTATTTGATTCCAGATCCTTATTTTTGGGTGCAGTCGCCTGGAGCAGCATTGCCACCAAAAGTGCCGCCGTAAAACTCAGTGCAACCTGCCAGTCTTCGAGCTCTCGATTCCAGCCGATTATAAGAATCGCGGCTCCAAAAGGAGCTATCCATCGCAGCATCACCAGTCCTTGAACATTACTCATTCAGCTATTAGCAATACCAACCCCTTCAACAGGAATCAATGATAAAGTTTTATCCAATTCAATCATTCGAATGAATCGGTGCTTCGGGATGAAGCAGGCCTTCATTTTTGAGATCCCGCCAAAAGGTATCGGGGATGGGATGTTTCATCATCGCAATATTGTCCCGAACCTGATCAGGATGCATGGCACCCGGAATGACGGAAGCCACCAGGGGATGCCCAAGCGGAAACTGCAGTGCTGCCGCTTTCAATGGGATCTTGTGTTCACTGCAGACCTTCTCGATGGCTTTTACCCGGTTCAGGACTGACTCCTCCACAGGAGCATAACCGTAGCGTGCTTCGGAAGAAGCTCCCGTTGCAAGAATACCTGAGGCATAGGGGGCTCCAAGGATGACTCCCATTCCTCTTTTTTGACATTCAGGGAAAATATTTTCCAGCGGTTCCTGGTTGAGCAGGGTGTAGGGCATGGCAACCAGGAAAAAATCCATTTCGAAATGTTCCAGCAACAAGGGCATCATTTCCAAGTCGTTGACACCCGCCCCGAATCCGAGGATAGACCCATTTCCCCGCATTTCTTGGAGCCATTGAATTCCCGATTCCAGTTGCCGTAATTTTTCCGGCACTGAATCTCCGTGGTATCCCCGGTCGAGGTCGTGGATGACGAGAAGGTCGATACGATTCAGACCAAGACGAAGGGTACTGTCTTCATAGGAACGTTGGAATCCCTCCGCGGAATAATCGAATTTCAGGCTGAAAGGAAGACCTCCAACCCAGGGAGGTCCACTATAATCTTCAGGGTCTCCGGAATAGGCTTTGTAAACCCTCCCCACTTTTGTAGAAAGGATGAACTCTTTTTTGGGGTGACACCTCAACAACCCTCCGGTTCGATGTTCACTGAGCCCGTGTCCATACCAGGGTGCCGTGTCGTAGTATCGGATTCCTAAAGAATAGGCGGCATCCAGGGTTTCAGCGGATTGAGCCTCACCGACCTTTTCAAAGAGTTCTCCAAGAGGTGCACCCCCAAATCCTAGAATTGGAAGGTTCGCAGCAGTTTTGCCGAGTCGGCGGGTCTGAAGAGGATCCATGAAAAATGGGCAGTCGCAGATTCGATTCGTGAATCAGCCCAGTCTTTCAAAAACTGCGGCAATCCCCTGTCCTCCCCCGATGCACATGCTCACCAATGCATAACGTCCACCGATCCGCTGGAGTTCATAAAGAGCTTTGATGGTGATGATGCACCCAGTTGCTCCAACCGGGTGACCGAGCGAGATCCCGCTCCCGTTAGGATTCGTCTTTTCCAGGGGCAGGTCATGTTCACGGATCACGGCCAGTGCCTGGGCGGCAAAAGCCTCGTTGAGCTCGATGACGTCCATATCTCCAACCGTGAGGTTACACTTGCCGAGGCATTCACGGATGGCAGGAACCGGTCCGATTCCCATCACCTCCGGCTCAACCCCTGCGACCGCGTAGGAAACAAGACGGGCCATCGGACGTAACCCCCTGCTTTCGGCAAGAGAACGTTCCATCAAAACGACCGCAGCAGCACCATCATTGATTCCAGAAGAATTCCCGGCAGTGACCGTGCCTTCAGGATCAAAGACCGGCTTCAACTTAGCCATATCTTCTATGGTTGCCTCGGCACGAACATGTTCGTCGGTGTCAAAGGTCAGCATTTTCTTGCGCTGCTTGATTTCGAGGGGCATGATTTGCTCCTTGAAGCGCCCTTCGGAGATGGCTTTGGCCGCCCGCTGATGGCTTTCCAGGGCCAGTTGGTCCTGGTCCTCTCTTGAAATTTCCCAGCGTTTCGCCACATTTTCCCCAGTGATACCCATGTGACAGGAATCGAAAGGATCCTGTAATCCCCCGATCAAGGCATCGACTGCCACTCCGTCATTCATTCTTTGCCCCCAGCGAAGCCCTGGAAGCCAATAGGGCACCCGGCTCATGGCTTCCGCACCTCCGGCCACCGTGGTGTCGGCATCTCCGAGCATGATCCACTGGGCAGCACTGACGATCGCCTGGAGCCCGCTGCCGCAAAGCCGGTTGAGGGTAAATGCAGGAGTTTCAATCGGAAGTCCGCCACGGATTCCGGCGTACCTTGCGAGATACATGTCCCGCGGGTCGGTGTGAATGACATTACCGAAAACCACCTGGCCCACCTCTGCGGGTTCAACCTTCGCCCTTTGAACAGCTTCCTTAACGACTTTGGCAGCCATGTCCACCAGAGGCTGGTCCTTCAGTGTTCCTCCATAGGTTCCTACTGCGGTCCGTACTCCACTGAGCACGACAACTTCTCTATCTGGCATTTCTTTCTCCTTGAATCAATCTCGCTTTGGCTCCGTCTTCAGTTGATCACTTCTTCTACGGGCTGTTGATGAGATATATTGTCCTCCACAGTACGGAAGCGTTCAAGCAGTTCCTGTCGGTTTTTTTCAGCAACCTCGACATGACGTTTTTTAACCACGTCAAAACCCCGGATCTGTTCCGGGATTTCCGCAAGTTGGACTGCAGTCGCATAATTCCCTGGCTTCAATCCTGAGATCAATTCTTCGAGCAATTCCTCGTATTCACGGATCAATCTCCTTTCCATTCTGCGTTCAGAACTGTATCCGAAAATATCAAAGGAGCTGCCACGTAGGAATTTAAATTTGGAAAGAATTTTCATTGCCCCAAACATCCAGGCCCCATAGGTCGATTTCACGGGTTCCCCAGAATGTGGATCGCGTTTGGACCACAATGGCGGTGCCAGATGAAGTTTCAGCGAGTAGTTTCCTTCGAACTGATTTTCCAGCCTTGAACGAAATTCAGGACTGGTGTGCATCCGCGCCACTTCATATTCATCCTTGTATGCCAGCAGTTTGAAATAATACCTGGAAACCGCTTCGGTGAGACGGGTTTCTTCGGGTTTGAGTGCTTTTTCCAGAGTGCGTACTTCCTCAACCTTTTTCCTATATCGGTCTGCGTATGCCTGGTTCTGATAAAGCACCAGCCTCCGGCTTCGATCTTCAATCAGGTCATCAAGGCTTTGGATCGGCTTCGTTTCTTGAACTCTTTCCGTTT
>Ga0208127_1001845_pt1 | contig 10328 bp, 6 predicted proteins | sample ETNtaG_6_FD_185751 | JGI IMG/M metagenome (GOLD analysis project Ga0208127, IMG submission 185751) | Marine microbial and viral communities from oxygen minimum zone, Eastern Pacific Ocean - ETNP201306SV45 (SPAdes) (version 2) | ecosystem: Environmental > Aquatic > Marine > Oceanic ...
AAAGCATTATCTTATTAATTAACAATTATATAATTAACGTAATAATAACAATATGAGTCAAATAACACTTAATTTAACAGCGCATAATAGCACCTCTTTACAACAAGGGGATGTAGTGTATTATTTAGGCACAGATAGTAGTAAAAAAAGAATAGGCCCGTTGACATCAAAAACACCTACAACTATTACATGCGACACTGATGCAAATAGTGATTTAGCTCAATTAACCGCATCAAGCTATTTGTTTTTTGGTAAAGACAATATAGTTAACTCATCTGGTATAATCGGATATTATGCAGAAGTAAATTTATCAAATAATTCAGAACAAGAAGCAGAATTATTTGCAGTAAACTCAGAAATATTTATAAGTAGTAATTAAAATGGAATACACGACAATAATAATAGAAGCAGCAGATACACTGCAGTATGGATTTTTAGCGGGGCTAGGGGCAAAACTACTGCCATCTTTAATAGGTGGAGTTGGTAGTTTGTTCGGTAGGAAAAAAAGAAAACAAGAGTTTAACGCTTCTAAAGCGGATTATAACCAAGCAAAACAATCTTATAAAGATTTTGAATTTAAAAATTTATATTCAGATTTAGAAAACCCGTTTGAAGATTTAAGAGTTTCAACAGAAGCAGCTGAATTTCAATCTCAACAACTGCAACAACAATCAGCACAAACATTAGACGCTTTAAGAGGAGCTGGTGGTGGAACTGGTGCAGCTGCAATTGCACAAGCAATGGCTCAATCACAAGCAAAAAATCAACAAAGAATAGCGGCAGATATAGCTAAACAAGAAGTTGCAAATGAGAGATTATCAGCACAAGGGCAATTTCAAATGCAATCACAAGAGGCTAAAGCTGGTATGGATATTCAAAAACAAGAATTTGACAGAGAAAGTACTATATTTGGTATGGAACAACAAAACTATGCAGCAGCATTAGAAGCAAGAGCAAAACAAAGACAAGCTGGGGCACAAGGATTAGGGGCGCTCGGGGCTGGAATATTAGGTGGATATGCTAATAAAGAAGGCGCTACAGGTTTAGGTGGTGTTTTAGGAGCAGTTGGTGGATTCTTAGGATTAAAAAATTAGTTAATAAATTATGGCAGCAGATAAAGCATTAATAGCAGGCGCAGCAAAAGTTGCAGGTGCAAAAGCAAAATTAGATAACGCAACATTAGACGCATTTACAGATTTAGGGGAAGATATAGGAGAAGCTGTTCAGCTTAATCTTAAAAACTTACAAGAAGCGCAAGAAGCAAATGATAATTTTCAAAATGAACAATATGCAAGTGTTGAAAGCAGCATTCCAACCTTCCCAGAAGATTTAACGGGAGGCCCAATGGAAAGTGCTGTTAGAAATGCTGAAACACGATATACGCAATATGGTTATCAAAAAGTAAAACAATCTCAAGCGGGAGATCAAACATTTAATGAATTATTATTATCTGATCCAACTTTAAAAGAAAACAGAAAAAATTTAGATACAGTTATAGCGGTATCTAAGCGTGAAAATGATTATATTACAGAAAGCAGAGAAAACTATTTAAAAAATTCCAAAGGAAGACATATTGACCCTACTAGCGAAAATTCTATTTTAGGCACCTCATTATATAATGGTAATTATGGATGGGGAAAAAATAAAGAAACGGGAAAAATGGAATATACTGTTAATGGTAAAAAATATACTATAGCAGAAGCAAGAGCGGCAATGGATGAAATTAGCTCACCTGATAATTCAGAGGCGGTTTTTAGTAGTATTAAAAACAACACAAAAGAAGCTTTTAAAGGCGCTTTAAATAATTTACAAGCGGAAGAGGTTGTAAAAGATTTTAAAAGAACTTTAAATCCTTTTATTGAAATAAACGGAGAAAAAACTATAAATAAAGACAATTTAAAAAATGCTGAAAGTTTTTATATTGGTCAAAACCCTGGGGTTTCTGTGGGTACTTTAAGAAAGCAATATAAAGATGAAAAACAATACGCTGGCTTTTTATCAGATCAAATTGATAACTATCTTGCTTCACAAAAAAATCAACATTATACACCACCTGAAGCTCCGGAGGTTGAAGAAGAAGATGATACAGAAACAGATACTCCGTATTTTACAGCTCAAAAATCTATGCTAGATAAAATTGTTTCATCTTTTGTAGGACCAAAAACTTTTGGGGGTAAAGCTGGATCTCCGGGTATAGAGTATTATCAAACTTCTAAATTTAAAAATATGTTACCACCTGCTTTAAAATTAGTTAGTGACGGAAAAGTTGTGCAAATTCAAGACGCAACCAATACTAATATAAATCACACAATAGACCCTAATGAAAGTTTACAATATAATATTGATAAGCTAGTGCCATTATTAAGATCTAAGAAAAGATAATTATGAAATATCAATTTAATTTAGGTAACGACGAATTAGTTACTATAGACAAAGATAAAGTAGAAGAATTTACTACTAATAACCCTGAAGCTAAATTTGATTCATTTATTGATGAGGAAGCATCGGGAAATACAGACCCTTCACCGGAGAAAAAGGATGCACCTGTGGAGGAAAAGAATACGGCATCCGATTTGGAAATTGGTTCTTTGGAGCCACAAGAAAATGATTCTATCTTATATGAAAATTATCAAAAAGCAACAGATGTAACTGAAGAAGAAATTAAAGAAAGATTTGTTGATGATTATTTTGAATTAACTAAACTCAACAGAGAGTTAATAGAAGAGGGCGTTAAAGGTGCCCCTTTTGGTGTAAAAAGAAAACTTACTGAAAGAGAAAAAAGAAATAAAATACCCCTTGATAGGATTGAAGATTATGATAAATATATTGAAACAGGAGAAATAAGTATATCTGAATTAGATAGATTTGAGACTATTAAAAAAGTAAAGGAAGATAAAGCTGATGATTATTATTTAAATTTATCAAACGAAGATAGGCAAAGAACATCAGATTTACTAACAGATAAAAACTTAAAAATTGATAATTTAAAAGAAACTTTAACAACAAAGTCAGATCAACTTGATAAAATAATTAATCAATCAAACGAAGAATTAAAACCTATTGAAACGCAAATGGAAGAAATAGGTAAAAAATTAGAAAGAATTAATGACATTTATTCTGGATTTGTTCAGCCCACTGATGAAAAAGTTTCTGAATTTAATAATTTAAAAGAACAATACGAAAATTTATTTGAACAAAGAAAAAATATAATTGATAATTATAGTATTGAATTTGAAGGTTATAATAAATTTTTAAAAGATTATCAAATAGAGGCTAAGGACTATATTGGTAATATTGCTGGTGTTGATAGCGCTAAAAAAAATTATAATATATTATCTCAGTTTGGGCAACAATTAGAAAAACAAGTATTAGGTGGAGCTAGTTCAATACTTGGTAAATTTTCATCAGAAATACAAAAAAATAGTATAAACTATAATGAAAAATTAGATAAAAAAATAAAGCAGTTTCCAAGAAGATTGCAAGTAGAAGAGGTAACAGATGCTAAAACTTTTGGAAGATTTGCAACTGAAACGCTAACTGATCAAGCTTTATCAATTGGGGCCGCATTACTTCCAGGTGTGGGTAAAGCATTTAAAGGAGGAAAATATATACAGCAAGCGAGAGGTGTTTCTATGGGGCTTTATGGAGTTTCTACTTTTGGTAATAGGGCATTTGAAATGGAAAAAAGAGATTTAGATGTAGCTGAAAGAATAAAACAAATAAACACGTCTTTAGACTCTGATGATATTAGCCAGCAAGAAAAAATTAAATTATTTTTAGAAAAAAATCAATTAGAAAATATTGTACCTTATAGTGAAGCTGCTAAAATTTTTGTACCCGCTCTTAATGCTGCATTTGAAATAGGCACAGAAAGATTAGGTTCTATGCGTTTTGTTGAAAGCTTAGCTGACATGGGGAAAACTTTAGGAAGAATGAATATACGTAGAGCTTTACCAGCAGCGGTGGCTCAAATACCTAAAGGTATGGCAATTGAAAACACAGAAGAATTAGTAAACCAATTATCTGTTAATCTTGTTGATAAATTAGTTTTAGGTGAAAATAAAAGTATACTTGAAGGTATTGATAAAGAATTTTTTACAAAAACATCTATAACAGCATTGGCTATAGGTGGTCCGGGAAATATTAATAACGTAGTTAATGTTCTTAGAAATGAAGTTTTAAATCAAAATGAAAGAAGAAGAATTAAAGGAAAAGTTGATGAATTAATTACTTTAGGCTTAGAATTTGAAAATAAAAATATAAACAGGAAAGAATTTAATAAGAAAAGAAAAGAAATATTAAAAAGCATTAACTTAGACCAAATGGTTAGTTTAAATAAGCTTAATAATCTTTCTATTGATGATATAAAAGAATTAGGCCTTACTAATTTAAGAATAGAAAACTTATTAAAAAACACTGCTGTGTTAACAGGTAATTCTCGAACATCAAAAGAATATAAAGAAAATGAATTTGCAAAAGCAAAAGAAGAATATCAACAACTTTACGAAAAAAGAGAGGGGCTGCTGGGTAAAAATATTGATAATGAATTTAGTGTAGAAGGAAGTTTTATTTTTGGTATATATCAACTTAATAAAAATATAGCTGAAACTTTAGTTCCTAAAAACGGTAAAGTTATTACTCTTAATGCAGAATCAAGAAAAGAATTAATAGAAAAAAATGAAGGTTTAACGCAAGAACAGATTGATGGAATAAACACAAATAGCGCTTTTAATCAAGGTAATAATATTTTTATAAATGAAGATTTAATTTTAAACAGAATAGCTAATGCTAAAAGTATTAATGACACGGGGTTATTATTTGCAGCAGCATCACCTGTACACGAATTATTTCATATAAAAATTGGTTCTGATAAAATAATAGTAAACAATAAATTAAAAGGAGATTTAAAATACGCTACAAGAAATTTAAAATCTACATTAAAAGAAAAATTTGAAAGCGGTAGAATTAAAAACAAAGAAGCTTACGATGCTATTATTAAAAGATTAGATTCTTATAAAGGAGATGTTGAAGAATATTTTACTACAATATTTGATGCATACAATTTAGGTTTAATTACTGATTCAGATGTTGATTTTGATTACGCTATGAAAACTGTTGTTGAAAAAGCGTTGTTATTGATACAGCCAAACTCAACCACATTTGGACTGATAAATAATTCTAGAGATGCTTTTAATTATATAAAATCATTTAATAATAAAATTAAAACATCATTAAAACCTATATTAGCGCAAGATGAAGATGAGCAGCTTAAGTTTTCTAAAAACATATTAGCTTTATATGATCAATACGGTAAAGATCATGTAGCTATGATAAACAGTAGCTTAACAACAGAGGATATAACTAAATCAGAATTTGGTAAATCTATTGGTGGATTAGTTGAAACTATTACACAAAGATTATTTGACCCAACTCTTGAAGATAATTTAAAAGTTATTGCTGATACCAAAGTTGAAGCTGAGAAAATATTTAAAAAAGAAGTTACAGAAGATGCGGCTATTATGATTTTAAATGAGTACAATAAAGAATTAGGGCCTATTGATAAATTTATAACCTCAAGATTAAACTTAAGAGCAAATAGTAAATTAAAAGACATGGGTGTTATGCCTTCCGTAGATAAAGGAGGTTTAGGTATGGCTACTGAGGCTACCGATGACACATTAAAAAATCAAAAACAGTCTGAACAAAAAGAAGTAAAAGTTGATGAAACTGTAGATGAAATTAAATTAAAAAAGCTAGATGCTAAAATATCTTTTAAAAGAAACGGAGAGTTTCAAAAAATGAATCAAGTTCAAGTACCTGGTGAAAATAAAACTATTTCTGATAAAGTATTAGATGCTGTAATAAAAACTTTTCAAACTAAACTACCTAATGTAAACGAAAAAGCATTTATAAAAGAATTTGATAAAGCAAATCAAGCTGAAATAATACCTTTGTTACAAAAAGAATTTGCTGTAACTAAAGATGAAAATAATAATAAAGTTGATAATTTTAGACTATTTTTACAAAATAAACAAAATGTTGAAGGTATATTAGGTAAGCTTCCTCAAAGTGTAATAAATAAAAGATTTGCTACTTTAGGTAAAAAAGTTGGTAGAGAAACAATAGGTGCTGGTAAAGGTATTTTTGAAAAAGTTAATGTAACTCAACAAGAATTTATAGAATATTTTTCAGGAACAGATTTAGCTTCTAATGTAAGAAGTGATAGAAAAAAATCTTTAATAAGAGTGCTTTCAAATGAGTTAGCAGCGGATGCTACTCTTGAAGCTCTTGCTGACCCTAAAGTTGTAGAAAAGTTAGGAGTACAAGGGATTGTTATTAATAAAGCATGGACTGATACTCTTTTAAAAGCAATTCAACGTGATAAATTAAGTATAGATGATTTAGACGCGAGAAATAAAGCTGCTGATATTAAATTTAGTAATTTTATAGGCGAATTAAATAATCAAGGTTTAGATAGCAAATATGCTTATGATTTTGTTGAGTTATTTAAAAATGATAGAGGAAAAGCAGGAGATAAAAATATAGCATTATATCAAGCTCTTTTAGATGATGAAAATATTGCTATAGAATGGAAAGCGCATGAAACGCAAGTATTAAATAACTTAACAGCTGCTTCTTCTAAAATACCTGCTTTAAAAGTGGTATCTACAAAAATTGCTGCAAATGATAATAAATTTATTGACATGCAGTTAGTAGCTAATGGTAATAAAATAGGTATTGAAGTAAAATTAGATCATAAAGCGAGAGTTGGTACCGCAGGAAGAATTTATCAAGACAAAGATGGAAATTTAGTAATTAAATCTCCTGAAAATATTAATTTAGAGGGACTATTAGATTCAAATAATCCTCAAATTGTTGAATTTAAAAAATTATTTCAAGAATGGTTAGATGTAGCAAGTAAAAGCGAAGGAAGAAAAATACAAATGAACGAAGGCAGAAATGGCTTAACTACAGATAAATTATCACCAAAAACTGAGGCTGCATTAAAAAAATCAGGATTACAAGCTAAAATAGGAAGAACCTATATAGAAATTCCAATACAGACTGTTTTAGATTATTATGTAAATAAAGATAAAGATGGTTATAAAGGGGAATATATTATGATAGGCAATAAATTGTATTCTTTAGGTAATGATCCTTTAAATACTAATGCTCCTAAATTAGATTCTAATGTAACTGTAAACATTAGATTACAAGGAGATGCGATTAAGGCTGATAGACATAAACCAGAAAATGAAAAAACAAAAACTTATAGGATTAATGCTGAAGTAAGACTAAAAGATAAAGACGGTAATTGGAATGTAAATGATAGCAATATTGAACTAAATAAACCTGAAGATTATGTAAATACTTTTTCTAATATAAAGTTTAGTAAAAACATAGAAGAAGAAATGAATTTAATGCTTGAAAGAACCAAGGGTGTTGATGCTGAAACAACTTTTTCAGAACCGCAAGCCAGAAGACTTGGACAAAAAGCAGAAAGAATTAGATTATTTGTGCCAGATACAGCAGAAGATTTACTTGGGCTAACATATAAATTTCTTGGTAAAGGAAAACAGGGTGATAAAGACATGCAATTTTTCAAAGATAATTTATTTAGACCATTGACAGAGGCTAATATAAAGTTTGAAGCAGCTCAGGTTACAGCAGAAAATAGTTTAGTTGCTGCAAAAGAAATAATAGCTGGACAAGGAGTTGATTTAACAGAAGAGGCAATAGACGGATATACAAATGACCACGTTATAAGAATATTTATGTGGAACCGTAGAGGCTATAAAGTTCCAGAATTAGACCCTAATACTAAAGGTGATAAACCTGGTCCTGAGCAAGCTAAAATAGTTAAATATGCAAGACAAAATTTTGATATTGTAACTATAGCAGATGCAATAGAAACTGCTTACCCTGGTTTGCAATACGGTGCCCCAAATAAAGACTGGGTGTCAGGAACAATTACAACAGATTTATTAGAATTTACAAATGAAACAACTAGACAGGATATTTATAAAAAGTTTTTTGATAATGCACAAGGAATGTTTGGTAAGTTTGATACAAGGACAGGTAGATTAACAGGCCCAATAGCTAATAAAATTAGAGCTACTTATGGTAATACATATATAAAAGCTTTAGAAAGCTCTATGTTTAGAATATATACTGGTAGAAATAGATCATATCAATTAGACCAGCAAGGTAATATAATGTTAGATTGGATGAATAATGCAATAGGTAATATAATGTTTATTAACTCTAGATCTGCATTGCTTCAAACTATTTCGCATATAAACTTTACAAACTGGACAGATAATAATCCATTAGAAGTTGGAAAAGCTTGGAAAAATAATAAACAATTTACTGAAGATTTTAAAACAATTTTCTTTTCTGATTATTTAAAAGCAAGAAGATCAGGTTTAAGAACAGATGTTCAAGAACAGGAAATTGCGGAAGCAGCTAAAAATTCTAAAAATGATATTAGATCTATGATTGCTGTAGTTCTTAAAAAAGGATTTATGCCTACACAATACGCTGATAGTTTTGCTATTGCTTTAGGAGGCGCTTCTTTTTATAGAAACAGAACAAATACATATATTAAACAAGGATTTAATAAAAAAGATGCTGAAGAAAAAGCTTTTGCTGATATGAGAGAAATAGCTGAAGATACTCAGCAATCTGGTAGACCTGAAAAAATATCTATGGAACAGTCTGGATTAGGTGGAAGACTCATACTAGCTTTTCAAAATACACCTATGCAGTATAATAGATTAATGAAAAGATCTATCCAAGATTTATACAATGGACGAGGGAGCGCAAGAGAAAATATAAGTAAAATAATTTATTACGGTATAGCGCAAAATGCTTTATTTTATTCTTTACAACAAGCTTTATTTACTGTAGTATTTGATGAACCTGAAACAGATAAAGAAAAGAAAAAAGAAAAAAATAGGTATTACAGATTAATAAATGGTATGTCAGATTCAATATTAAGAGGGTCTGGTATATTTGGTGCTATAGCGTCTACAGGTAAAAATACATTATTAAAAGTTTTAGAAAGAGAGGGGTTTGATGAAAAAGCAATTGAAGAAATAGCTAATCTTTCTCCGCCGCTTGGAAAGAAAACAAGACAATTATTTGATATAAGAGATAAGTTTCAGTATAAACAAAATAAAGAAAAAATTAAAGAGCTTGGATTAGACACTAGAAATCCCGCTATATTAGCTGCAGCTGATGCGCTTTCATTTGGTATTAACCTACCAGCAGATAGGGCATTAAAAAAAATTAACAATTTAAGAACAGCAATGGAAAAAGAAACCGAAATGTGGCAACGTATTGCTTTATCATTAGGTTGGAGTGAGTGGGAGTTAAATATAGATAGAGATAAAACAAATTCATTACAGCCTAAAATAAAAGGCGGAATTAAAGGAGGAATTAAACAATCAAAAATAAAATAGTTATGCCAAAAGACGCGTGTTATAAAAAAGTAAAAGCAAAATATAGAGTATTCCCATCTGCTTATGCAAGTGGAGCAATTGCAAAATGTCGTAAAGTTGGTGCAGCCAACTGGGGTAATAAATCAAAAAAATAATGGCTGTAAGAAAAACAAAATCAGGAGCTAATCTTAAACGTTGGTTTAAAGAAAAGTGGGTTGATGTGCGTACAGGTAAACCTTGTGGCAGAACAAAAGGTGAAAAAAGAGGTACGCCTTATTGTAGACCAAGTAAACGTGTATCTAGTAAAACAGTTAAAACCGCTTCTGAGATGAGCTCATCTGAAAAAGCTAAAAAAATTAGAGAAAAGAAAAGATTAGGCCAACCAGCAGGTAAACCTAGAAGAGTGTCACCAACAAAAAGAAGAAAGTAAAATGGAAAAAATAAGTAAACATATTTCCTACAAAGAAGGTACGCGATCAGTTACAGCTATAAGAAAAGGAATAGATAATATACCTACTGATTACCAACTTACAAACATGGAAGCGATAGCTCATAATATATTTGAACCATTACGTGAATGGGTTGGTGGTCCAATAAAAATAAATTCATTTTTCAGATCACCTGAATTAAATACAGCTATTGGAGGAAGTGGTAAATCCCAACACTGTCAAGGCAGAGCGATTGATATAGACGATACATACGGGTATAAAACAAATGCTGAAATGTATGAATATATAAAAGCTAATTTAAACTTTGATCAAATGATATGGGAATTTGGAACTGATAATAACCCAGATTGGGTACATATAAGTTATGTGAGTGAAGATGAAAATAGGAATAGATGTTTGAAAGCAGAAAGAAAAGATGGAAAAACAGTGTATAGCA
>Ga0208127_1001849_pt1 | contig 10315 bp, 6 predicted proteins | sample ETNtaG_6_FD_185751 | JGI IMG/M metagenome (GOLD analysis project Ga0208127, IMG submission 185751) | Marine microbial and viral communities from oxygen minimum zone, Eastern Pacific Ocean - ETNP201306SV45 (SPAdes) (version 2) | ecosystem: Environmental > Aquatic > Marine > Oceanic ...
CTAAAAGTAAGTTGAAATCTTCTCTCCTGAAGCAAATGATAAAGTCCATCCGTAAAATCCGTGACCGGAGTTGATAAAAACTCCATCAATATTTGAAGGGCCAATAAAAGGTATGCTAGAGGGAGTTAATGGCCTATCTCCAGACCAACAATCAATTTGTGAGGAACTATAGTCAGCAAAATCTGGGGCTATATCTTGGGCTATTTCTAAAAGATCTCTCAATCTTTTCTTATCATTTTTTGGTGAGGAAAAAAAATCAGCAAACCCGGTGATTCTTACCTTATTACCAAGCTTTGTGAAAAGTATCTTTTGGTCGGACAAGGTTAAGCTTGTATTAAAATCAATTTTTCCTCGCGGTAGAGTTATGCTGTAACCTTTTGCAGGTGTTATCAATTGAGGAGATTTAATAATTTTTGTTGTAAAAGTACCTGCACAGATTATTATATTTGATGAGCTGATCAGACCTTTATTTGTATTTAAACCCTCTATCTTGTTTTTATTTTTTACTATGCTTTTAATTTCTGTATCGAATAGAAAATCAGTTCCTTTATCCTCTAACCATTCTTTCAAAGCCATACAAAATAAATAAGTGTCTCCCACTTCATCTGACTCCGAAAAAATGGCTCCAGCAAAATTTCGATTTAAGTCTTTAATCCCAGGCTCCTTCAGCTTGGCTTCTTTTAAAGTCAAGGCAACATTGTCATTCCCGAAAAGGCTTTTTGTTTCCAAGGAGTTTTTCTCATATTGAAAATCTTCTTCTTTCTCAAAAAGTGCGATTTTAGAGCTTTTGTGGTGATCAAATTTAAAATTTAGATGATCTTGTAGATCGTGAAAAAGAGATTTAGAGGCCAATGAAAGTTTTGCTAAAGCTATTTGATTATTTTTATGTAACTCAGGACGGCAGTTTGAAGCGAAATTAATAAGCCACCTAAATGATTCAGCTGACTTTGGTAAATTGAACTTTATAGCTGGATCTCTATTTAAGGCAATTCCTAGGAACTTTGGTATTAAATTTGGCTTACCTAGAGGGTCAGAAAAACAATAGGATAGCTGACCTCCATTAGCAAAACTAGAGCCTTTCGCAACAGAATCTTCTTTTTCAAGTATTGTTACTTTATGACCCTTTTTGGTCAGATAGTAGGCTGTTGTAAGTCCAACTACACCTGCTCCCACTATATGGATATGCATACAACAATTTTAGACTCGGGGAAAAAGAATAATAAATACAATTCTTATACATAACTATAACTTATAGTTATGGTTTTTTAAGAAAGTAATAAAGTTTTCAAGTAAATAAGATTTAGACGATACTTTTGGAATGACTTGATACACATCACAAGAAGGAGCGCCTTTAAGATTCCATATGTATTCCTCAGAATTTAAAGAAGATGCAGAAGTTTGATCTAAGACTGATATGCCTAAACCTTTTTTGACATAAGATGCTGCCATTAAATAAGAATCGGTTTTAGTAATAAAATTAGGTTTAAAATTATTCTTATTAAAAAAGGAATATAGTTTTTCAGAAAGAGGTCCTTCAATGCCAACATAAGGAATTGATTCGAGATCTTTCAATGAAAGTTCTTTTTTATTGAAATTAAATTCGTCTGAGCCTAATACAACGAAATTACCCTTTAATATACGTTCGCATTCTATGTCCTCGTAATTTTTAGCTTCAAACGCTATAGCTATATCAACACTGCCATCCCTTAAATGCTCTAGCATCTCATTAAAATGGTAAGCATGGGTTTCAAACCTTGTCCCTGGGTAGAGAGATGAGAATTCTGAAACGATTGAGGGTATCAAATCTAGACCTAATGTAGGCGCACAAGCTAACCGAATCAACCCTGACGGTCGATTTGACATATTCTCGGTAAGCTCTTTGAGCTGTTCTAATTCTTTATTGATCTTATCGGCTTTAAGAAATATAAGATCGGCTTCAGGAGTTGGAAACAATCTTCCTTTAATTCTTGAAAATAGTAAAAATCCTAATTGGCTTTCTGTGTGGGCCAAAACTTTGCTTATTGATGGTTGAGAGACGTTTAAATATCTAGCTGCTTCAGTGATCGTGCCCTTTCTGTAGATAGCATGGAAAACTTCTAGTTGCCTTGTTTTCATAAAAATTCAAAAGAATAAGCTATAACCTTAGTCTATGGCTTTAATTAAAACAAGAATTAGACTTCATAACTACTATTGATAAGGTTATTATGTTTTTTTAAAAATTTGGGGGTTTTATATGAAAAAATTCAGTCTATTAATTTCTTTTACACTTTTAGTTCCTTTTGCTGCTTTGTTGGCAGAAGAAGATGTTGAAGAAATAGTTATAGTGGGTTCACAAATAAAAGGTGCAAAAATTACTGGCGCCCTTCCTGTGAGTGTTCTTTCTTCAGATGATATTGATGTCATAGGTGCAGCAGACGGTGACGAGCTTGTTGATAATCTTGTTGAGCAAGGTATGAACTTCTTCAATGAAAATGAATTTGTATCTGGTGGAGTTAATGCTGCTCGTGGAGATATAGGTGCTTACAACCTGAGAAATATGGGTGTAGGTAATACGTTAACTTTGCTGAATGGAAGAAGAGTAGTTAACAATGCCGGATATCAAACAGAATACATTGGCGGAGACTTTGTTCCGACTCTGACAGTAAACACAAACTCTATTCCCGTAAATGGCCTCGATAGGCTTGAGGTACTTAAAGATGGTGCTTCGGCATTATATGGTGCGGATGCTGTTGCAGGTGTTATTAACAATGTTCTTGATAGGGATTTTGTTGGAACACGTATGCAACTTAGACAGGGTGGAATTGAAAGCCTAGATGCAAATGATATTACATTTAGCGTTAAGCATGGCATGGATCTCAATGAAGGGAAAACAAATGTCTCGGTTTTCTTCAACTACAGAGACAGAGATAAAATAGCCCTATCGGAAGACCCTAAATGGGCAATCGGTGATTACAGATATAACTACCCTGGCGGAAAGGCAGCTTACGACGCGTCTGTTTGGTCAAAAGATTTAAACTTAAGGAATTTATATCACTCTCAAATGCCTCAGTTGGATATGAGTGGTACCGCTGGTTTTACTGATAGTAAGGGTGAAACTCAATTAGTAGCAACTGGACACCCGGCTTGTTCAAATACTGGTGCTGTTGATACAGGATTTGGGTCTTGTATGGTTCCTGACTTTGAGACAAGAAACTACCTCAATGCGGGGGCCGCCCCTCAGATGCTAAGAGACTACAGAGGAGACTTGGAAAGGACTAATATATTTGTTTACATCAATCATGAGCTTGAAAATGGTAATGATTTCTTCTCGGAGATCTCTCTTTATTCGGCTGAGTCGGAAAGACAAGACAATAATGGATCCTTCCCTGCTGGCAACATTGCTATAGCAAGTGATTATTACTGGTCACAACAGGTTCCAGGAATGGCTGGTAAGAAACTAAGAATAGATGGATGGAGACCAAATACACTACCTAGAATAACAAATGTAGAAAAGGATAGTTATAGATTTTTGGCTGGTCTAAGGGGAACTACCGATACTAACTGGGATTGGGAAACAGCACTTGTTTATTCAAAGTCCGAAACCAGCGATGCAACAAGTAATAGAATTAATCTAAATGCGTTAAAAGTAGAACTGAATAGCACTTCTGCTACTGCCTTCAATATCTATGACCCTGATTTCTCTAGGAACAACAGTCAAAATATTTTGGCTGTTATAAATAGAGATGATGAGAGTGAATTGACTATGTTCGATTTTAAATTGAGCAATGACAATATTATGGAGCTTCCAGCTGGTCCAGTTGGAGCTTTGATAGGTTTTGAGTACAGAGAAGAGACATATTCTGATGATAGAGACCCTCTTTTGGACGGAACAATACCTTTCAATACCGACTCTAGTCTGGCAACTAACACTCATCCTTATAGATCAGCCGTGATGGGATCTAGTGCTACTGAAGATGTTTACGGAGAAAAAGATGTAACTTCTTTATTTGCTGAATTCCAGATTCCAATAACCGATAGAATAAATGCTCAATTAGCTATTCGTCATGAAGATTTCTCAGACTCGAAATCAGCAACTGTTGGTAAACTAGCTTTAGGATATGAAGTTAATAATTCTCTTTTCTTAAGAGCCTCTACTTCAACAGCATTTAGAGCACCTAACTTAGTTCAAGTGAATCAGTTAAGGGTTGCAAGAACTGGTACAAGAATAGACTCTGTCATGAGGTATGTTGCATCGGTGAATGGTTTATCAAAATCTGGAACTATTGGCGATTACGATTTCACCATTCTTCGTTATTCCGAAGGTGCTAAAGACCTAGAACCAGAAGAATCAGATAACACTTCTTTAGGGTTAGTGATTACTCCTGAATCCATAGAAGGCCTCACTATAACCTTTGATGCTTGGGAAATTGAAAAGGAAAATACTATTGGGTTATTTGGAAGAAATAACAATGGTGTAATGGACCTTCTACTAAGATTACAAGCTGGAAATTCAAACTGTGATGCTGTCACTGGTAATTCTGCTGTAAGCAGAGACGATCTGTCTGATCTAGATGAAGAAGAACTTGGCTACTTTGCAAATGCTGGATTGTGTCCTGTTGGTAGATCTTTGGTTGTTAAAGATGAATATCTGAATATGGCGACTAGAACTATCGAGGGTCGTGATGCAGTTGTTTACTATGACTTTGAAACTAGTCTGGGTGATTTTGCATTAACTTATGCAGATACTAGGACCACTACTTTTGAACAAACACCAACTGGAAGCTTTAATACTCTACAGGCTGCTATTGACGATGGGACTTTGCCTTCATATACAGTGCTGGATGGATTTGGAGATCTATTGGGTAGAGATGGAAATTATGAACGTAAAACTTCTTTCCGAATGAACTATTCACGTGGTGATTTTGGAGCTACTGTTTCTGCTCTTAAAATTGGTTCTTTTTATCAAGCTAAGATAAGTAACTCCTCGGATGGATCAAAATGGATTATTCCTTCGATGACGACAGTCAATGCCTCTGTTTATTACAAACTCAAGCTTATGGAAAAGAATGCTAGAGTTAAATTAGGTATAAAAAATGTGGGTGATAAAAGAGCTCCATTGGCTGATGGTTACAATGGATTCTTCTCTGATGTTCATTCAGATTTGGGAAGAAACTATTATCTAGATTTTAGAGTAGATCTGTAGATCTCAAATTAAATAAAAAAGGGGGCTTTGCCTCCTTTTTTATTTTAGAATCTAATTATGCAGTTTGTAACTAACAACAAAGGATTTGTTCTTGGAGTGCTGTTGGCAATAGTTACATTATCCTTACCAACTCCTGAAGGTTTATCTGCAGAGGCTCATAAAACAGCTGCTTTATTTCTATTAATGGGAGTTTGGTGGGCAACGGAAGCTGTCCCAGTTGCGGTAACGGCACTAGTACCTCTTGCACTTTTCCCAATTTTGGGAATTGTAGATATTCAAGATGCTGCCAACCCATATGCAAATAAAACCATTTATCTATTCTTTGGTGGTTTTCTTCTTGCAACAGCAATTCAAAAATGGGATTTACATAAAAGAATAGCCTTGTTTGTCTTAGAAAATGCAGGATCTAACGGAGCTTCGTTGATCTTTGGTTTTATGCTAACTGCTGCCGTTATAAGTATGTGGGTGATGAATACTGCAACTACAATTATGCTTTTGCCAATTGGCTTAGCTGTTGTTGCGGTAGTAAAAACAACAGTCAATCATTTAACAGATAAGGAAATAGAATCATTTCAACTTGCCCTGCTCTTAGGCATTGCTTATGGAGCCACTATCGGAGGTATGTCAACTTTGATAGGAACAGGCCCCAATGGAATGCTAGCTGCTTTTATGGCAGATAATTATGGACTCGATATAAGCTTTGTAGACTGGATGAAAGTCGGAGTTCCTTTAAGTGCTGTCATGCTTCCTTGCAGCTGGTTAATCCTGACAAAAATTATTTTTAAAGTAAATTTTGAAACATCAAAAGAGACAACAGATTTATTGTCCTCAATGAAAGAAGAATTAGGAACTCTAAAAGGTCCAGAGCTAAAGGTGTTGATAGTCTTTTTCTTAACTGCCATGGCATGGATGTTTAGAACGGCATTGGATAATTTATCGTTTCTTAATGGTCTATCTGATGCTGGTATTGCAATGATTTCTGCTCTATTTCTTTTTCTACTTCCTAGCGGTAATAAAGAAAAAAAAGGTGCGCTCCTAGAGTGGAAGGACGCACAAGAAAATGTTCCGTGGGGATTATTAGTTCTATTCGGCGGAGGCTTGAGTCTAGCTAATGCCGTCCAAGCAACAGGCTTAGCGGTATGGATGGGAAGTCTGATTCCGCAAGGAATTAATCTAGCCTTGATTGTAATATTGGTTGTAGCATTGATAATTTTTCTAACCGAATTGACTTCTAATATGGCTACAACAGCAACGTTTTTGCCTGTAGTAGCCGCTATCGCTTTGCAGTCAAATTTTGATCCATTATTGGTAACTGCTGCAGTAGCCTTAGCTGCCAGTTGTGCTTTTATGCTACCTGTTGCTACACCGCCAAATGCCATAGTTTTTGGCTCTGGACTTATAAGAGTTCCGCAAATGGCTCGAGCGGGTTTTCTTATAAATATTCTGGGGATTACCGTTGTATCTCTGGTCGCTGTATTTTCAGTTCCCTATTTCCTACTCTAGTCCCCTTTGGCCATAGCTCCAGGCCTTCTGGTATCAGCTACCCCATATAGCGTATCTCCCTCGAGGAAAACTGCTTGCACGCTACCCATAGTCATAGAATTTTCGGGTTGGTGGTTTTTAGCTTTAAGGAGTTTTATTGTATCTGGACTGAATCCTGTCTCTAATTGAAGTTTTCCTTCCAATCTTTGATTAATTCTTGGCGCCATGACAGCTTCAGAAAAACTCATATCATGATCGATGATATTGCTTATGACCTGAGTGAGAATATTAGGAATTCTGCCTCCACCGGGAGAACCTAAAATCATCATAAGACGTCCGTCCGGGTCAAAAACTAGTGTGGGTGTTTGTGTGCTTATCATTCTTTTACCGGGTTCAAGTCTATTGGCCTCGCTATTTCCATATTCCTTACCTTCTTGACCGTAAAAGTGAGAAAAGTTTCTCATTTGATTGTTCATCAAGAAGCCTCCTTTTTTTACAGTAACACCGGATCCAAATGAAGACCCTAATGTGTAAGTGTTTGATACAGCATTTCCTTCAGAATCTATAATTGAATAATGCGTTGTATCTGGACTTTCATCATAATTCTTCAAATTACCAGCAAATATTTCTCCATCTTTGGTCCTAAGGTCACCTATGGTTTGGGCTCTTTCTTTGGCGTATTCCTTACTTAAACTTTTTTCTACAGGTACATCATAATAATCTGGATCACCATGAAAAACTGCTCTGTCCGCAAACGCTCTTTGCATAGCCTCAGATAAAAGATGAACAGTTTCTGCAGAATTATGGCCAGCTTCCTTTAGATTAAAATTTTCTAAGATATTTAAAGTCTGAAGAAGTACCAATCCACCGCTAGCAGCAGGGCCCATAGATACTATTCGATATCCCCTATAATCAATCTCGATTGGTTCCCTGTATTTTGCTTTATAAGAAGCCATGTCATCGAGCGTGATAAGCCCTCCGTTAGATAAAGACTCTTCAGAAATCCATTCTGCTATTTCGCCTTTATAAAATATCTCACTTCCTTGTTTGCTTATTTTAAAAAGGGTTTTAGCAAGTTCAGGTTGCTTAAAATTAGATTTCACTTTCAAAGGCTCCTGAGATGAACTATAAAATTTATCCCTGGAAGCTTGGTTTGCAAGCATAGATTCTTTTCCCCATTCAAGAACATAATTCAGGTCGTAAGTAACTTCAAAGCCGTCTTTTGCAAGGTCTATGGCAGGTTGCAATAAAGTTCTTAAAGGCAAACTTCCAAAATCTTCATGAGCTTTTAGAAGACCAGCTACAGAACCTGGGACTGCATTGACTAAGTGACCGAATCTTTTGACACTATCTCCATCGACATACATCTCGCTTGTTGCATTTTTAGGAGCGGCAGAACGATAGTCTATCGAAGAAATTTTATCTGTATCTTTATCGTAAATTAAGATAAAGCCGCCTCCGCCTAGATTCCCTGCTCTTGGTAAAGTTACCGCAAGAGCAAATCCAACTGCTACTGAGGCATCAACTGCATTTCCTCCTTTCTTTAGAATTTCATATCCTACCTCCGTTGCATGTATATTCTGTGATACAACCATGAAGTCCTGACCTATGACAGGATGACTTTTACTTTGATAATCTAAGGTTGTTTGAGTTCGGCTAGATAAAACCGTAACAAATACAAGATACGTAAAAGTTAAGAGAAGCTTTTTCATTGTTAAGGCGCTACAGCACCAGAATTAGGTCTTCTAGGGTCAGCAGCACCGTAGAAGTAATCACCTTCTTTAACAATTGCTTGTACACTCCCCATAGTCCTTGAAGGGTAGAGCTTATAACCTTTGTTTTCTAACAACTGCACTGTATCAGGACTGAAACCATCCTCTATCATGAGCACTTCAGGAAGCCATTGATGGTGAATTCTTGGACTGTTTACTGCTTGCGCGACATTCATTTCGTGCTCCATGACATTAAGAGCAACCTGTAAGACTGTTGTAATAATCCTGCTTCCTCCTGGACTTCCTAAAACAAGATAAGGCTGATCATCTCTAAAAATAATTGTTGGGGTCATTGAGCTTAAGGGTCTTTTATTTCCCTGTATGGAATTAGCTTCCGAACCCAAGAGGCCGTAACCATTCGGCACTCCGGGTTTTGAAGAAAAATCATCCATTTCATTATTCATCAACATACCGGTTCCGGGGATTACAATCCCTGAGCCATATGAAAAGTTCAGCGTGTAAGTATTGGACACTACATTTCCAAAATTATCCATCACCGAGTAATGAGTTGTATCGGGGCTTTCATAAGGATAAGGATCACCAGGAAGAATATCTTTTGAAGGACTAACCTTTTGAAGGGAAATACTTTTATTCAATTCTTTAGCATATTTCTTATCCATCAGACTAAAAGGCACATCGTAAAAATCCATATCTCCAAGATGTTTGCTTCGATCCGCATAAGCTCGCTTCATTACTTCTGCCATAAGATGAATAGTATCCGAACTGCCAAAGCCCAATTCCTTGATAGGAAATTCTTCGAGCATATTCAGCATTTGAATTAAATGAATACCACCCGAGCTAACAGGAGGCATTGATACAATTTTAAAATCTCTGAAAGTACCTTCTACTGGTTCTCTCTCTTCGGGCTTATATTGTTTAAGGTCTTCCATCGAGATAAGGCCACCATTTCTCTCCATTTCCTTTACTATTTTTTTTGCAATTTCCCCCTCGTAAAATGCTTTAGGACCAAAATCTCTTAGTTGTTTCAGCGACCATGCCAGATCGCGTTGGGCCAATATTTCTCCGGCTGCATAATTTTCATTGTTCTCTTTATAAAATGATTGTGCCCCAGCTTCATTTGACGTTAATCTTCTTTTGTAGTTTTCTGAAGCAAGTATATTGGCTAGATCATGTGGAACAGCAAACCCTTCTTCAGCTAGCTTTATAGCGGGCGCAATGACCTCTTTCCAGCTCATGGTACCGTAGTTAATTAAAGCATGGTGCAAACCAGCAACAGTTCCTGGTACTCCGGCAGATAAAAGGGAAAATTGAGCTTTGCGTTTGTCGTAATTACCGTTTTCATCTAAAAAGAGATCCCGATGCGCTGCACTTGGCGCTTTTTCTCTGTAATCAATAGCTATGGTTTTATCTAGGTCTTTCATATAGACCACCATAAAACCACCACCTCCGATATTCCCTGCTCTAGGAAGTACAACCGCCAAAGCCAAACCTGTTGCAACAGCAGCGTCTACAGCATTACCTCCATTGCGAAGAATAGTTGCACCTACCTCACTCGCTATTTGTCTTTGCGAAACAACCATTCCGGTTTTGCTGATAACAGGATGATGTATAGACTTGTACTCAATTATCGGCAATTCGTTGGAATAACTGAATTGAGAAATTAGAGTTACTAGAATTATTGATAAGTATCTCTTCATATTTTTAGGTTAGTCATCTATGGCTTGGTAAACAAGAGCTGAATAAGTTTCCCTTAAACGTTCCGAACTCCCTAGGACCTGTGTCATTAATACAGCAACGAGTTCTTCTTCAGGATCAATCCAAAAAATAGTAGAGGCCGCTCCCCCCCAAAAAAACATTCCCTTAGATCCATATTGACCTGCTTTAGCAGGATCTGTTAAAACACCTACCGTAAGTCCTA
>Ga0208127_1001850_pt1 | contig 10312 bp, 13 predicted proteins | sample ETNtaG_6_FD_185751 | JGI IMG/M metagenome (GOLD analysis project Ga0208127, IMG submission 185751) | Marine microbial and viral communities from oxygen minimum zone, Eastern Pacific Ocean - ETNP201306SV45 (SPAdes) (version 2) | ecosystem: Environmental > Aquatic > Marine > Oceanic ...
TAAAGCTAATCCAGATTGGTTACTGTCTTTCTTCAATAACCCTTCTATTATTAGACCAAATTTGCAAGTAAAGATGCCTAGCTTTCATCAAATATCAGATAAAGAATGGGATGCAATTATAGCCTATTTTAAACATGCTGATGGTGAAACTGTAAATTATCGTTCAGCTCATCAATTTGATATTGCAGGTAACAAATTTGAAGCAGGTGAAAAAATCCATGAGTTAGGACAATGCAATAGTTGTCACTTTTATGGTAAAGTTTTCCCTACTGGAGATGCTCCCACATGGGCTCCAAACTTAGCTCTAACAAAAGAACGTTTGAACCCAGAATGGGTTACCGAGTGGCTGAAAAACCCACAAGCGATCATGCCTGGCACAAAAATGCCTGCACCTTATATACCTGATAGTGAAATATTATCTATGGAAGGTGCTGAGAATGATTGGGGATCAGCGCTAGTAGCTTTGGACGGTGATACCACTGATATGTTGAATGGTTTACGAGATTACTTGTGGAATATTAAAGGTGATGTAAATATAGATGCTCTAATCAAAAATTATTTCCTAGAAAATGGTTATGATTTTGATAACATTGGTTCTGATGATGAATATGATGATGATGAAGGAGATGATTGGGGTGACGATGAAGACGATGATTGGGGTGATGATGAAGATGATGATTGGAAATAATCTTTTTATTTCTATTTTGTAAGCAATTTTATAGCATTACTTACTTCACTCACCTCCCAATTTTCACCTTTCCAGACACCTAGTATTTCTCTATTTTTTCCAATTAGTACAGAACTCAATGTATGCCCAATTTTTTCTTGTTCTATACCCCAAAAATTTCCTCCAGACTGCCTAACTAATCTATACACATCTTCTATAAATCCAGTACTAGACCAAGCATCCCAGTTCTTATAACTATTCACAGAAGATCCGTATGATCTATTAAGCACTGTTGGAGTATCATGCTTATAATCAAAACTGATCATAATAAAATTAATTTCAGGAAATTGATTAACTAAAGCTGCATTTTTTAGCACAATTGCTGGGCACAAATTGGGCATCGGACAGCGAGAAAATACATACGATATGAATCTATATTCTCCGTCTGTTTGTGATAAGCTTACCCTAATACTATCCAAATTTAAAAATGAAGCATCGTCTAATACAGATCCGATATTCTTTTCTGAAAATTCATCGCTAAAGAATTCATCATTCTGAGGAATAAATCCTTTACCTAAAATAGTAAAACTCCTAGCATAAGGCTTTATCTCTTCCCATACTAACTCAAAATGTACACTGTCACCTATTTGAATTTTTGTTAAATCTTTTTTGTTTTGAATATAAAAAGGCATTGTCATTGGCATCATTAAGTTTGGAATTGTATCATGAGCAATCATTGCCTTCTGCTTGTTTAGATCTATGGAATACACAGTCCCTGAAACTTTATATACTTTATTATTATCTTCACAAGAGATTGCAATGATTAATACTAAAAAAAGAAAAGGATTCATTTAATTAAAAAGAAAAAAAAAGGCGGAAAATCCGCCTTTTTTCTGTAAGAAAATTCAATTCTATTTTTTCTTAGGTCTAGAAAAAACAAAGTCTTTATTTGTATCTCCTTCCCCAATAGTTACTTTAGATGTAAGTGCTCTCTTACTACCAAATTTTTCCTGCCAACAAACAACTTCATAAGTTCCAGGGGGAATATTCTCTATTGAAAAATTTCCACTCTTATCAGTAACAGCATAATAGGGATGATCCGATACTAAAACCCAAGTTTTCATCCAAGGGTGAACGTCACATTTAATATAGAAAGGATCTGGCTCAGATTTAGCAAAACTCGCCTTCTTTTTCTTTACTACTTTTGGCATTGCAAAATTGAATTCTTTATTCACTTTAGGCATTGAATGAATATTATGAAGTGTCGCATCACTATTTTTAATCAAAAGCTCTTGCCCTGCCATCATTCCAAAAACATGAGGGACATAAATACATCCTTTTTGATCTAAGACTGCAGGCTCGGAAGGAATACCTCCACTGTATTTAACATTCTTAAGGTAAACTAAAGCATCCTCCATAGAACCATCTTTGGCCATCTTAAAGTTTTCGCTTTTTACAGGACCTGAATGAGAAGACCCACATACCGGGTCTGCGTCCATTCTAAGGCGCTTAGGTTTTGGCGCTTTGCCATCATACTTTACATGACCTTTTAAAGTTCCTGCATCTAAGGCTGTAAAAGTAAAAGTCATGATTAGAAAGATTCTTAATGTCATATTGTCTCCAAAATAATTTTTTTGATGCTCTAAATTAATTAAAAATCATAGTATTTTATAAACCAAATGTTTAAATATATGTGTTTATGAATTAAGACAATTATTACTGTAAATTTTAACATTCAAATACAGCTACTTGTATATTATGTACCTATTTATGATTATATGTTATTTCCTCATGTTGATAAATTTAATCAACTTAATTGTAGTGGGGACTAGTGGATTTTGGGGTCACTCAGTATTTGGCACCAGCCACACACGATTCGCTTTGTTCATGATCTTGATTTTCACTATCACTGAAACTGTTGTGATGTATTTTTTTATTTCTACTGGAAAAGCAATTAAAACAGCAATTACCTCAGGCCTAGGCACGCAATCTTTATGGGGCAGAGAAAGAAAATTAAAAATGACTCTTTTCCCACAACTAATGCTTACAATATTATTAGTTGGAGGATGGTTTATTCATATAGGCGCTGTAGAAAATAACCTTGCTACTAAATGGTTACACTGGCCACTATTCTTTTTAGCATTTATTCATCATTTATGGTCCTTAAAGATCAAAAATAGTTCCTTTAGGGAACAACTTTCTATAATATCAGAACTAGAACCTGAACCTACTTAACATGTACTACATGGCAAAAGGCTTAGAATTATTAGGGATGTTCATCATTGCAGTCGGATTTATTATTAAATACCCTAAACTTATGGATCCCAAACTATTACTTGCAGGTATCATATGTTTTGGTTCAGGATGGATTATTGAAAAATATATTTTGTAAAGCTAATTATACTCTTTTTTTAAAAAATATTTAGTTAAATTTGATGCTAAGAAAAACAATACATAATTTGAATAATGGCATATAATTATTTTAAAGGAATTCCCGAATTACCAGAATACGCTAGGGAAAAGCAAAAACGTCCAAAACTAATTGCAGTAGTAGATGAGGATAACTGCACAGGCTGTCAGGCTTGTGTTCCTTTTTGTCCTGTTGACTGCATCGAACCAGTCTCAAATGAAAAATATGAGTTTCCTATTATTCCACCTGTTCAAGTTCGTCACAATGAATGTACAGGCTGCCAGGTTTGTGCTCGTGTTTGCACTAAAATGACATGGGATGCAATCCGAATGCTTGGAACAGAGACTTTTGAAGATAATTACACCATGAAAATCGATTAATTTTATTTGTAAATAGCATGAGCGATAATCACCATCACGAAGAAACATTTTTTCAAAAATATATATGGTCCGTTGATCACAAAGTAATTGGGATACAATACGGAATAACATCTCTCTTATTTCTATTATTCGGATTTGGTTTAATGGCAGTTATGAGATATCAATTAGCATATCCAGAAACTGTAATTCCAATTATAGGGCAATGGCTTTTTGCAGAAAGCGGTGGCATCATGCTTCCAGAAAATTATAATACCTTTGGAGCTATGCATGGTACAATTATGATTTTTCTAGGGGTAGTCCCACTTGCCGTAGGTGCATTTGGAAACTATCTTGTACCGTTGCAAATAGGTGCACCTGATATGGCGTTTCCTAAACTAAATGCAGCAAGTTATTGGACTTACTTTGTAGGTGGTGTTGTAATGATGGCCAGTTTTTTTACTCCTGAAGGTGCAGCAAGGTCAGGATGGACATCTTATCCTCCTCTTTCAATTTTTGAATCTGGGCAAACCATGTGGCTGCTTTCGATGGTCTTCTTAATTACCTCCTCCTTGTTGGGATCCATGAATATTATCGTCACTATTGTTCAGCTACGTGCACCTGGGTTAACATGGTTTAAGCTTCCTTTTTTCATCTGGACTCAGCTTGTTACATCGTTTTTATTAGTCTTAGCTTTCCCCCCATTAGAGGCTGCTGCAGTGTTGCAGCTTATGGACAGGATAGCTGGTACTAGTTTTTTCTTGCCAAGTGGACTTGTATATGCTGGAGAAGCCGTTGCAGCCTACGGAAATGGTTCTCCTCTTCTTTGGCAGCATTTATTTTGGTTTCTCGCTCATCCTGAAGTGTACGTACTCATTCTACCTGCGATCGGTATAGTTGGAGAAATTTTAGCAAATAATACCAGAAAACCTTTATGGGGTTACAAGTCACTTGTATATGCAATTTCTTTTCTAGGTTTTATGTCTTTTATTGTTTGGGCTCATCATATGTTTTTAACAGGAATGGGGCAGACAATGAGTGCCTTCTTTCAGCTAACTACTATGATTATTTCGATACCATCCGTTGTTGTGCTAACCGCTTTTTTTATTTCCTTATGGGGCGGGTCCATTCGATTTAATACCCCTATGCTCTTTGCATTATCTTTTCTCCCAATGTTTGGAATTGGAGGATTAACTGGACTTCCTCTTGGTGTTGCTGCCTCAGATATTTATCTCCACGATACCTATTATGTTATTGGTCACTTTCATTATGTTGTAGCTCCAGGAACCTTATTCGCACTTTTTGCAGGGATTTATTACTGGTTTCCTAAGATTACAGGAAGAAAATTACACGAAGGTATGGGCAAGCTTCATTTTTTTCCTTCTTTTCTAGCCATGAATGGAATTTTTATGCCAATGTTTATACAAGGTTTAGCAGGGCTATCAAGAAGAATGTATGACGGAGGACAACAATACGCTCATGCCTCAGATATTACGCATTGGAATGAATTTATGACAATCTCTGCTTTCATACTTGGGCTTGCTCAAATTCCATTTATTTTAAATATTTTCATTACTTTAAGTACCAAAAAATCAGAAGACAGAAACCCATGGAAATCTACTACTATCGAATGGTCTGCTCCCTCCCCTCCTTTACCCCATGTAAATTTTGAATCAGCAGTTGAAGTGCATAGAGGTCCGTATGAATATAGTGTACCAGAAAGAGAAGAGGATTTTTATCCTCAGACATCACCATGAGTAGCATACCTTATATTGTAGAAGAGCGTCCTGATACAGGCCTTAACAATTCAAAGTTAGGCGTATGGATATTTTTAGCATCCGAAGTGATGTTATTCGGAGGTCTCTTTTCAGCCTATGTCTTTTTGAGATTAGCTGCTCCTGAGGGTGATTTTGATTATTGGGGTGCCAAATTAAATGTTCCCATGGCAACTTTTAACACAATGCTTCTGATCACATCTAGTGTAACCATGGTAATGAGCTGGGCTTCTCTAAAATTGAAACAGTTTGACAAATATAAAATGTATCTAGGAATCACAATATTATGTGCTTTAGGTTTCCTTTGTGTAAAATATTTTGAATACACTGGAAAATTTCACCATGGTATTTATCCTTCTTCTAGCACATTTATGGGTATTTACTTTACCCTTACAGGACTGCATGTTCTTCACATAATTGGAGGTCTAGTGGTTTTAATTTATTTATGGACCAGGCAAGCAGACAAAATGTGGGAAGAAAATCCAGATCTTCTTGCTAACCGGATTGAAGTAACAGGTCTTTATTGGCACTTCGTTGACCTTGTATGGATATTTTTATTCCCAATATTGTACTTACTTTAGGATAAATAATGTCGAACAATTCAGACCACTCCATAGAACATCATATTCAAACCTATATTAGAGTTTTCATAGCTCTTGGAGTATTAACCGTTATCACAGTTGCGGTAAGTTATCTTGAAGTGTCTTTTATAGAAGCATTTTTTCTTGCTATCACGATTGCTTCTATTAAAGGGAGTTTAGTATTAGGATTTTTTATGCATCTTATTTCTGAAAGAGCTGCAATAATATGGATACTAGTCGCAACCACTGTCGCATTTATCATCTTAATGTTTATCCCACTAATATCATTAACAGACTCAACAGGAATGTATTAAAATGAGTCTGAAAATAACACATACTGTTATCATTATAATTTCGATCCTACTAACTGGTTTTTTTTCATACTTCATGATCAGCAGTCCAGATCAGTCTTATTCTTTTGTTTTCTCTATCGGAGGAATAATCGCTACTCTGGGTTTATGTTATTATCTACTATCCATAATTAAAAAATTTAAAACATTATAGTGAAGTACCTTAAAGCAAAGATTTTAGCATTTTTAGGTTTATTTCTTTTTGAAATATCTTATGCCTGTTCTACATGTTATGGAGATCCAAATAGTAATGCTGGTAAAGGTATGGACATGGCTATAATTACCTTACTAGGTGTGATAACTCCTTTATTAATTGCAATAGCTGCTGGAATAATATCTATCGGTCTAAAATCAAAAAAAATAAATCAGAGCACATTAAATAATGATTGAACTATTAAGATATTTTGGACTCCCAGTTGGTATTTCAACGGTTAGTGGAAGAATAGATGAAATTATAGTAATTGTTCACTACCTCATGCTTGTACTATTTATTGGGTGGGGTGCATTTTTTATATACAGCCTTATAAAGTTTCGTGCTTCAAAGAATAAAAAAGCGAACTACCATGGTGTTGAATCCCATTATTCTAGTGTTTTAGAAGGAGCTGTAGCAGTTATCGAAATTGTTATACTCTTTGGATTTGCCTTTCCTATCTGGGCTGAACGTGTTAATGACGTTCCTGATCCAAGGGATTCAGAACATTTAAGAGTGGTTGCTCAGCAATATGCTTGGAATATCCACTACCCAGGTGCAGATGGTAAATTCGGAGATACAAGAGTAGAATTAGTAGATGAACAAGATAATCCAATAGGCTTGGACAGATCAAGTGAATTTGGTGCAGATGATTTTTATACAATTAATCAACTACATATCCCTGTTAATAAAAAAATCCGTGTTGATTTAAGCTCGAAAGATGTCATCCATAATTTTAAACTACCCGAACTAAGAGTTTCTCAAGATGCTATCCCTGGAATGAATATTCCAGTGCATTTCACTGCAACTAGTACTTCTGAAGAATTTCTTAAAACAGCTGTAGGAACAAAAAGAGAAGGGAAAAGCTTAGAAATAGCATGCGCTCAATTATGTGGGTTAGGGCATTATCGAATGAAAGGATATTTAACCATTCACGAAGAAGAGGATTATATAGCCTGGCTTGCAGAACAAGCAGAATACCTTGAAGAAGAAAGCGGAGATGATTGGGGTGATGATGAAGATGGAGATGATTGGGGTGACGACGACTGGTAAAACCAGTTAAAAATTATTTTATACTAATTCCTTTCCTTTAACCACTCCATAAAATCTTTCAAACAATCGTTTGGAATAGTATGTTCTGAATTATACTCATGAAAAGATGGCTTCATTCCTAGATTTATAAGTCCATCCCTTGTGCGTTGTCCAAGATTCATTGGTACAACAGGATCTAACTTACCATGCCCCATAAAAAGATTTAATTTTTCTACCCCTTTATTATTTATATCACCAAGTCTTTCAACTGGGAAAAAGCCAGACAAGGCAACCACAGAATTAAATCTATCCGGGTTAAGAAGTCCTGAATAAATTGAAAGTGATGCCCCTTGACTAAAGCCAAGCAGATTTACTCTCTTTGGATCTAAGTTTAGATCCTCTATACATTTATTAATCGAATCTATTACCTGTATTTGATGGTTTTCCATTTGTTCAGGTTTAGGAAGTTTTCCAATGTTTTCAAAATCTAATTCTGCCCATGCCCATCCATTATATTGTACAGGTATAGATGCCTGTAAACTGATGCAGGTCCAATCTTTATCAAAAAACGGAGAAAGGCCAAAGAGATCCTGCATGTTACTCCCAAAACCATGTAAAAAAAAGATAGCTTTTGATGGTGAATCTTTACTTTCTGATTTTCTTACAAGATTATTTAAAGGAAGATCTAATTGTATTGGTTCACTCATTTTTGGCTTGCAAATTTTTCTTTCTTTTTCTGAGATGCCCGTTTATTCTGATCAAGTTCCATTTTCCTTAACCTAAGATTTTCAGGAGTAATCTCTACCAATTCATCTTCAGCAATAAATTCAATATACTGGTCTAAGGATAGTTGCTTAGGTGGCCTTAGTGTCACAGTATTATCTGATCCGGATGCACGCATATTAGTTAATTTTTTTTCTCTAGTAATATTCACATTTAAATCTCCATCTCTATTTCTTTCACCAATAATCATACCATCATATACATCTGTTCCAACACCAATAAATAACTCTCCTCTATCTACCATACCAATACATGCATAGGTTGTAACCTTACCATTTCGATCCGAAACCAATGCACCAGATTTTCTTTGGGGTATCGGACCAAACCAAGGCGCATAGCCATCGAACAACTTATTCATTATGCCTGCACCTTGAGTATCTGTTAAAAATTGAGATCGAAAACCAATGAGCCCTCTTGAAGGGATAGAAAATTCTAAGTTCACTCTTCCAGAACCATGGTTTTGTAGATTGGTCATTCGTCCCTTTCTATCTGATAATTTTTCAGTAATTACTCCCACTTTCTCCTCAGGAATATCTAGAAAAACTTTTTCCATCGGCTCAAGGGTTTTTCCACCTTCTTCTTTTGTGATAACTTGAGGTTTTGAGACCATAAATTCATAGCCCTCTCTCCTCATAGTTTCAATTAAAATTGCCATTTGTAATTCACCTCTACCTCGAACCTCAAACACATCTGTTCGATCTGTTGAATGAACTTGAAGAGATACGTTACTAAATGTTTCTTTTTCTAATCTCTCTGATATATGCCTCGTTGTCAAAAACTTACCGTCCTGTCCTGCAAATGGACTATTGTTTACATAGAATAGCATTGAAACGGTTGGCTCATCTACCTCAATACGAGGCAATGGATCAGGATTTTCATTATCTGCTATGGTATCCCCTATCGATATATTCTCTACACCAGCAAAAGCGATAATATCTCCTGCTGAAACTTCCTCTACTTGAACTTTTTTGAGACCTTGAAAGGTATATAAAGTTGAAAATTTTTGATTTGAAAATATTCCTTCTTCTTTACATAAGGAATACGATTTGTTCATGGACAAAGTACCATTATTTAATCTACCAACAGCGATCTGACCTACATAAGAATCATAATCTAAACTAGTTATAAGGAATTGAGATTTAAGTTCGTCCAATACTTCAGGACCTTCAATATTTTCAAGTATGGCATTAAACAATGGAGTCAAATCCGTTGATTCACTCTCTAGTTCTAAATGCGCAACACCATCCTTCGCATTTGTATAAATAATAGGAAATTCAATCTGACTGTCAGAAGCACCGAGGTCTATAAATAAATCATAAACTTCATCTACAACCTCACTAATTCTTGCATCGGATCTATCAATTTTATTTATTACTAAAATAATCGGTAATTCTTTTTCAAGTGCTTTTTTTAAAACAAATCTAGTTTGTGGCAATGGCCCCTCACTAGAGTCGACTAGTAAAAGAGCACCGTCTACTAAATTTAAACTTCTTTCCACCTCACCACCAAAATCAGCGTGCCCTGGTGTATCTAAAATATTGATTTTTACGTCATTATAAAATACTGCTGTGTTCTTTGCAGTAATCGTAATCCCACGTTCTTTTTCAAGATCCATAGAATCCATTACACGATCCTCAACTTCTTGATGAGCCTTAAATGTACCACTCTGCTTAAGAAGACCGTCTACCAGAGTGGTTTTCCCGTGATCTACATGGGCAATTATCGCAACATTTCGTATAGAATCTTTTCTCATTCTTCTTTTTTTCAAAAAAAAACCCCGCCAAAAAGCGGGGCTTTTTTCATTACTGAGAATTACTCTCCAGCAACAGATGCCTTACGATAATCTGTTACTAACTTTTTTACTTCGCCAATCGCTTTTCTTGCACGTGAACCAGCAGCTTTATTACCACCCATGTTCTTTGCGTGTTCTTCAACAAAAGTATCGAAGTGAGCTTTTAACTCGTCATATAGTTTGCTTGTTTTAGACATTATTTTTCCTTTTTATTAAAAATTTTAACCGGCGATTTTACAAAATCTTTTCTCTCTTTACAGATATTTATTTCAATAAAATCATTTTTCTTGTTTGTATAAATGATCCTGCCTGTATTTGATAGAAATACATCCCTGCACTTACCTTACTACCATTTTGATTCTCACCCAGCCATTTG
>Ga0208127_1001851_pt1 | contig 10311 bp, 9 predicted proteins | sample ETNtaG_6_FD_185751 | JGI IMG/M metagenome (GOLD analysis project Ga0208127, IMG submission 185751) | Marine microbial and viral communities from oxygen minimum zone, Eastern Pacific Ocean - ETNP201306SV45 (SPAdes) (version 2) | ecosystem: Environmental > Aquatic > Marine > Oceanic ...
CCTTTTTTTGTCCTGCAGGTTAGACAAGAAATGTCTGATGGCTGTTTCAGCCTGAAAAAATGGGGTGATCGACCGGGCTCGAACCGGCGACAACCAGAATCACAATCTGGGGCTCTACCAACTGAGCTACGACCACCGTTGGAAGAGCCGGAATCTATCAATATAGCTTGGGTCGGTCAAGCGTTGGAATGGGTTGTCCACAAGTTCACGTCGACACCACCAAAGTGCCTTCGGATGATACGCCCCGTGAATCGCATCAAACTCCTTCCTGAACAGGTGGCCAACCAAATCGCCGCAGGCGAAGTGGTGGAACGGCCGGCCAGTGTGGTGAAGGAATTGGTGGAAAACGCGCTGGATGCCGGCGCCGCCCGAATCACAGTAGAGGTAAAGGCCGGCGGGCGTAGTCTCATCCGCGTCACGGATGATGGTCACGGCATGAGCCGTGATGATGCCCTCATGAGCCTCGAACGCCATGCCACCAGTAAAATTACCCGCGCAGAGGATCTAGCCTCAATTGGAACCATGGGTTTTCGCGGCGAAGCAGTACCCAGCATTGCAAGCGTGAGTCGTTTTACTCTGACTAGCCGCGAAACTGAAGCCGAAGCTGGCACGCAGATCATCATCAACGGCGGCAAAATGATGTCCGTTAAGGAAGCCGGCGCGGCAGTTGGGACAGAAGTGGAAGTCCGCTCGCTTTTTTACAACCTCCCCGCTCGCCGTAAATTTCTCCGAACTGAGGAGACCGAACGCTCTCATGTGCAACAGGTGCTCACGCTCATGGCCTTGGGACATCCGAGTGTGGCCTTCATCTTTCGCCATAACGACCGCGAGGTGTGGCGGTTGCCGGCCGAGAGCGGCACGGGCGCCGAGGCTCTACAACGCCGACTGAGTGCACTCTGGGGCGAAGGTCTAAAGCTGGTGGGGATTGATACGGATGGCGAATTACCCAAGCGCCCGTTTGATGATGAGGACACGCCGGCCTCCGCCATTCGGATCTGGGGCTTCATTGGCGCGCCGGGCGTGAGCCGGAGCAATCGCGAGCATCAACATGTATTTGTCAATCAACGGCCCGTCGACAATGTCGGCCTAAGCATGGCCCTGCGCGAAGGCTATCACACGGCGTTGATGAAGGGGAAATATCCCGTGTGCTGTCTCTTCCTCGAGATTGGCCCTGGGGAAGTGGATGTGAATATTCATCCGGCCAAACGCGAGGTGAAGTTCCACCGCGAACGCGAAGTGCGCCGATACGTGGCCGAAGCCGTGCGCGAAGGCCTGCATGAGTTTCATACAAAGGCGAGCGTTGATCGTATCGAGCCGGAAGACTTGAGACCTGAGATGGTGGAGACGAGGAGCTTCGGACTGGAGGCAGAGGATGTACCGGTCACTGCGCCCGAACAAAAGCCATTGGACATGGGCTTTGCTAATCCTCCCGAGCCTGTTCACAAAGAGGATGCCCCGCCACTCGTCCCTCAACCCTCAACCATCAATCCGGAACCTTCCCCCACTCCCTCCAGCCCGCCGCTGCTCAATGTGCCACTGAAGATCGTCGGTGTGGTCGGCAAACTTTACGTGGTTCTGGAATCCGACCGCGGATTGGTTCTGATGGATCAACACGCGGCGCATGAACGGGTGTTGTACGAACAGTTGTTGGAACAAATGGAACGCGAAGAAACGGCGTCACAAAAACTGCTTCTGCCAGAAACCGTGGAATTGGCTGCACCGGACGCGGCGTTTTTGAGTGAGCAAGTGGAGACCCTCAGCCGGCTCGGCGTGGGCCTCAGCGCTTTTGGCGAGCGGACGTTTCTGCTCGATGCACTGCCGCCCTTTGTGAAAGCGAAAGATTCAAAAGGGTTCGTGTTGTCGTTGATCGATGAACTCAAATCCGCAGGTACCGGCGTCAACGCCATGCGCCTCGGCGAAGAAATGGTCACCAAAACCGTCTGCCGCCACGCGATCAAGGCCAACGATGCCTTGGCCGATCCGGAATTGGAGGCCCTCCTCGAGAGCCTCCGCCACTGCACCATGCCCTACACCTGCCCGCATGGCCGCCCGACCCTCATCGAGATGAGCTATCCGGAGCTGGAGAAAAAATTCGGACGGACGGTTTAATTTGCCGAAAAGCCTTGCATTCACTCGGGTTCCACGTAGTTTCCCGGCTCGCCTGAGTCCCGTGAGTGCGGTGATTCGTTGAGGGCGTTAACACAATGTTAACAGGTTATTAACCATAAACCCGCCAGTTTTAAGGCTAAAAAAGACTGAAAAACGGCGGTTTCTGAACAAGAGCCATTCTGCGCTCCTTGTTTTTCCCAAAGGACAAAACAGCAATGCTGACGATGGAAGAAGCCTTTGAGAAAAGTCTCACGACTTTCTCCGAGGGCGAAATTGTAAACGGCACCGTGATTGAAACACGGGGCAAAGAAATAATTGTCGATATCGGCTACAAGAGCGAAGGCCATGTCGCGTTAAACGAATTTGATGAGGACAATCAGCCCGGCGTGGGCGACCAGATTGAAGTACTCATCGAGGTGCTCGAAGACCGCGAAGGTCAGGTGCACCTGAGCCACGAGCGCGCCGAGTTCAAGAAGAACTGGGACAAGATCAACTCGCTCTGCGAAGAGGGCAAAGTGATCGAAGGTCGCATCAAGGCAGCCGTGAAAGGCGGCCTGATCGTGAACATTGGGGTGGAAGCCTTCTTACCCAGTTCCCAGGTGGACGTTGTTCAGCCGAAAAACCTCGATGCTCTCGTCGGCGAGAAAATGGATTTCAAGATCGTGAAGCTGAATGCAGAGCGACAGAACATTGTGCTTTCCCGCCGCGAACTGATCGAGGAGGAACGCTCCGCAAAACGCGTCGAGATGCTGGACAACCTCACCCCGGGCGCCGTGATCAAGGGCAAGGTGAAGAACATCACCGACTTCGGTGCCTTCATCGACCTCGACGGCCTCGACGGCCTATTGCACATCACCGACATGAGCTGGGGGCGTATTAATCACCCGAGCGAAATGGTGACCGTCGGCCAAGAGCTCGACGTGGTCGTGTTGGACATCAACAAAGAGAAGGAGCGCGTCTCCCTCGGCCTCAAGCAAAAGACTCAAAACCCGTGGGAGCTCATCGAGAGCAAGTACCCCGTGGGCACCAAGATCAAGGGCAAGGTGGTCAACCTCGTGTCCTACGGTGCCTTTGTGGAGCTGGAACCCGGGGTCGAAGGCCTCGTGCACGTCACCGAGTTATCCTGGACCAAGAAACACACCAAGCCCTCCGAGGTCCTCGAGAAGGATCAGGAACTCGAGGCCGTGGTACTTGGAGTCAACAAGGACGAGCAAAAGATCAGCCTCGGCATCCGCCAGCTGGACGACAATCCTTGGGACGAAGCCGAAACCAAATACGCCGTCGGCAGCAAGGTCAACGGCAAGGTCCGCAACCTCACCAGCTACGGTGCGTTTGTGGAACTGGAAGAAGGCCTCGACGGCATGATCCACGTGAGCGACCTCTCCTGGACCCGCAAGATCAACCATCCCTCCGAGCTCATCAAGAAGGGCGACGAGATCGAAGCACAAGTGCTCGAAGTTGATAAAGAAAACCAACGCATCTCCATCGGTATCAAGCAACTCGCCGAAGATCCATGGGAGAAGATCGACGAGATCTATCAGGTCGGCCAGCTCGTCAAGGGCAAGGTCACCAAGCTCGCAAGCTTCGGTGCCTTCATTGGTCTGGAACACGACATGGACGGCCTCGTGCACATCTCTCAGGTCAGCGAAGAGCGCGTGGAAAAGATTAAGAACGTGCTGGATGTTGACCAAGAGGTCGAAGCTCGCGTGATCAAGATCGACCGCTCCGACCGTCGTATCGGCCTGTCCATCAAGGCCGCTGAGTACGATGAGGAACAGATCAAGAAGGAACAGGAACAGCTCGACCAGCTGAAGCCCGGCGAAGACCTCGTGGCCCTCGAACACGCCTTCGACAACCTCGACCTCAGCAAGGAAGACGAAGAGAAGAGCGAATAATCTTCCGCGTCATACCCAATCACCGGCGGCCTTCGGGCCGCCTTTTTTGTTGCACAAACCGGTCACAGCCCGAAGATCAACCCATGCGAGCCATCCTTTCCCTGCTACTCATCGCCGGTGCCGTGCAAGCCGCCGAACTGCGCGTCAACCGAGGCATCCTGCCTGGTGGCTTAATTGATGACCGCCGCCTGCTTAGCGAACTTAACCAGCACGCCAAGCAATTGCGCGAAGAAGAAGGCACGGTGAAAGCATCCGAACTGCTCAAGCAACTTGACCGCAAACAATGCGCCCTCACCCTGCAACAGCCCGGCAAGGACAAGCTTACCTCCGCCCAGATCGCCGAACGCAACCGTAAGGGCGTGCTGGTTGTGTCCGGCCTTTACAAATGCCAGCATTGCCCTCTCTGGCACAGCGGTGCCGCCAGCGGGTTCATGCTCACCGAGGACGGCGTCTTCTGCACCAGCTATCACGTGATTGATAACAAGGATAACGATTCGCTGGTGATCATGACCGGCGATGGCCGGGTGGCTCCCGTGGTCGAGGTCCTCGCCGCCAACAAAGCCACCGACCTCGCCATTTTGCGTGCCAAAGGCAAAGGCTTCACACCTCTGCCGGTGGACACCTCTGAGCAAGCCGCGCCGCTGGGTGGCAAGGTGCGCGTGTTCAGTCATCCGGACCGCCATTTCTATGTGCTCAGTGAAGGCATCATTTCTCGCAAATACCTCGACAGCGCCCGCCGCGAAAGGCCCCGCCGCATGATCGCCATAACCGCCGATTTCGCCAAAGGCTCTAGCGGCGCACCGGTCTTCAACGAATACGGCGCCGTCGTCGCCAGCGTGAACAACACCCAGAGCACCTATTACTCCGTGAAGAACGGCGTGAAGGACAACCTGCAAATGGTGTTCAAAAACACCGTCTCCATGGAGCACCTGCGCGAGTTGATCAAGGCGGAGTAGAGTTTTCCTTGTCCCCACCCCATCCCTCCGCCTTAATGCCGCCCGCATGAGCATTCTGGACGAACTGGCCTGGCGCGGGTTAATCAACGACTGCACCGATACCGAGGCGCTGACCAAGCGACTGGGTGAAGGGCCGACGGCGTTGTATTGCGGGTTCGATCCCACGGCCGACAGCCTGCATGTGGGCAACCTCGTGCCGCTCATTGCCTTACGGCGTTTTCAGAATGACGGTCATATACCGATTGCACTGGCCGGCGGTGCCACCGGGGCCATTGGCGATCCCAGCGGCAAATCGGCCGAGCGCAATTTACTTACACGCGAAACGCTCCAGCAAAACATTGCGGCGGTGAAGGAGCAGCTGGCCAAACTGCTGGATTTTGAAACCACCGCTAACCCCGCTCAGTTGCTGGATAACGCCGACTGGACGGCAGGTGTTTCCTATCTCGACTTCCTGCGCGACATTGGCAAGCACTTCACCGTCAACAGCATGGTGGCCAAGGAAAGCGTACGCGCCCGCATGCAGGATCGCGAGGTGGGCATCAGCTACACCGAGTTTTCCTACATGCTCCTGCAGGCCTTCGATTTTTATCATCTGAAGGAAACGCACGATTGCGAGCTGCAGATCGGCGGCAGCGATCAATGGGGCAACATCACCGCCGGCATCGAGCTGAGCCGGCGCAAGCTCAACACCACCGTGTACGGCCTCACCCTACCGCTCATCACCAATGCCGACGGCACGAAATTCGGCAAGACCGAGGCGGGCGCAGTGTGGCTCGATCCGGCTCGCACGAGCGTCTACAAGTTTTACCAGTTCTGGATTCGCACCGACGACCGCGATGTGGTGCGTTACCTCAAGTACTTCACGTTTCTGCCGCAGGAACGCATCACCGAGCTGGAAGCCAGCCACACGGAAAACCCCAGCGGCCGTGAGGCGCACACGGCGTTAGCCGTGGCCATGACCGATCTCATTCACGGCGAGGCTGCCACGCAAGAAGCGCAGCAGGCCAGCCGGATTCTGTTTGGCGGCGGCTTGGACGGCATTGGCGAAAGCACGTTTAACGAAATCGTCGGCGAAGTGCCCACGGTGGAAATCGAGCGCACCCAATTGGAGGGCGACGGCCTGCCGATTCTGGAATTATTTGTCACCAGCGGCCTCTGCCAATCTAACGGCCAGGCCCGCAAGGACCTACAGGGCGGCGGCATCAATCTCAACAACGAGCGTCAGTCCGACGCGCAAACCCGCGTCACCGCCGAGCAATTGCTCTTTGGCAAACATCTCCTCCTGCGCAAAGGCAAGCGTAACTACACAGTCATCACCGCAAGATAAATTCGCGCTGCCCCATCGCCGCCACCTATCTCATTCTCTTAGCCGTTACCATTCCGTGGTGTTGAGATCGGCCTAGAGAAGCCGCAGTGGAACCTGTGCTTGGTCTGTCGCGCAAAAATCTGGTGAGTATCTTAGGAATCGCCAGCATCTTGATACCAATCGTTTGGTAAGTCATTCAGTGCAGACAAAGCGGTGCTGATGATTAATGTTTCCTGCCTCCTTGCAACCTACCACCAACCAATGAATTTCCAGTAAGGTAACCCTACACCCAACCACACGGCCAAGTGAAAGATGGAAACGATGAACCCGATTTTGAACCATCGGCCCATCGGCACATATCCGAAGCCTGAATAGATCACAACCGGCCCGGAAGAATAATTGGTTAGGCAACCGCAGAGGTTTGAAAAATAAGCCAGCAAGGCAACCATCAACATCGCGGGAGCCCCGGCCGTGACGGCCAAGGCCAAAAACGCCGGAACCATGGCTGTAATGTGGCCGGTCAACATCGAGAAGCCGTACATCGAATAAAAATAAATGAGCGCCAAGGTGAGTGCCGTGGCCAAGGCACCCATTCCAGTGACCTTCCCTTTCATGGTTTCGGCAAACCATGCGATAAACCCGTGGTCCTTGAGCAGGCCGGCCATGCACACCATGCCGCCCAGCCAAACCATTGCATCCCAAGCTTCCTTGTTGCCGGTGATGTCCTCCCATTTTTCAGTTCCGGTTAACACCAGAATCATCACGCCGATCAAAGCTACCACACCCGTATGCATGCCGTGCATTTTGCCGGTGGCCCAAAGAACGAGCATCAGGATGAACACACCCAACATTATTTTTTCGCCCATTGACCACTCGCCCCGTTTAGCAAGCTGTTCATTGGCCTCATCCTGGGCGGCCTTCGTGTCGTGGAGTTCCGGTTTTAAAACCTTCAACAGAAACCACGGCAACAAAAGCAAACTCACCAACCCCGGAACGATGCTGCCTTTCACCCAGGTCATCCATCCGAACTCAATACCCTGGCCAGAATTACTCGCCGCTTCGGCGACCAAGCCATTGGCGGCCATTCCCGTCAGGAACATTGCGGCCGTCACAAGGTTCAAGTGCGAGCCATTGAGCATGAGATATTCGCCGGCACGCTTGGGGTGGTTCTCCGGCGTGGACCCCAGTGCTCTTGCCAACGAATTGACAATCGGCGCCATAACCCCACCGCCCCGCGCTGTGTTGGAGGGAATGGCTGGACCCAAGATGAACTCAGCGACCGCCGTAGCATATCCTAATCCCAAAGTTGTTTTACCAAACTTGGATACACAGTTGAGAGCGATCCGATGTCCCAACCCACTTCGGATCATGGCTCCGGCAATCAGGAATGCTCCCACCACCAGCCAAACCGTGGTGTTGCCATAACCCGCCATGGCCGCCTGAAAGGATGCCTTACCGTCTTCTCCTAAGGTGCTGGTGGCAGCCAAAATTATCAGGGCCAACAACACCGCCGGACCCATATTGATGGGCCGTAGGATAAAACTTAGGATCGTGGCGGCAAAAACCGCAAACACCTGCCAGCCGGCGGTAAAGTTTGCCCCATCTGGAAGCTCCAATCCTTCGGGTAATTTAGGAACCGGTGTCCACCAGAGGATCATTCCCACCAGCAGACAAATGCCCAACTTAGGATAATGGATTCCCTCCTCTGTTTTCGATTCGGCAGTCATCGAACCCCGCCACCCTAGGATTAACCAGCGACGCAAGCCAAGCCCTGAAGCCGATCAATTGGCGCACAGCGCCGCCAGCGCCCCATCGATCTCTGGATATTTGAATTCAAACCCTTCCTCTTCCAGCCGTTTCGACACGATATAACGGCCATACAAAATCAACTCCGGATCCGTGCGCATTAGGTAATGGGCACCGAATCGAACCATCCACTCAGTGGCGGGTAAACCGATCAGCATACGAAGAACCCGGCGCATGGCACGCATGAAGTCGGCTTGGGAAACAGGATTGGGCGAGGTAGCGATGTAGATCCCACGCATGGTTTCATCGGTGATGGCGCGGATGATCAGGCGACTCATGTCGTCCTCATGAATCCAGCTGATGCCCTGCCGACCGTGCCCCACTCGACCACCAAGGCCAAGGTGCGCGAGGCGTTTCAGCGCAGGAAACGCACCGCCATTTTTGCCGATCACAAAACTGGTGCGCGTGATCACCTGCCGAATGCCAGCGGGCACGGAATCTGCATAAGCCTGTTCCCATGCCCTGCCGACCGTCGGCGCGAGGCCTAGGCCAAAGGGTGAATCCTCACTGCACACGGCCTCGGGGGGATCGCCGTAAATGTGGGCAGTGGACATTTGCACCCATACGGGAGGCGGCGATTGCACCGTGGACAATGCCTTGCCAATAACGTGCGTAGCCTCCACTCGAGAACGCAGAATCTGGTCACAATTATCTGGCGTCTTGATGCAGTCGACCGTACGACCGGCGAGGTTGACTACTGCTGCGGCCCCTTCGAGATGTTCAGCCCAGTCGTCGACGGTGCGGCCATCCCATCGGACATGTTGCCAGTCGCCCGTTACCTTAGGCGCGTGTCGAGACAGCAGTACTACTTTGCGACCTTCAGCCAGCAGAAGACGCGCGGTGTGCAGGCCGATAAGGCCGGTGCCTCCGGCAATCACAATCTTGCCAGAATGGTTTGACTTCTGATTGGAGTCCATGGGCATCAGGTCAGCACGGGTGGCACATCACCTTCGAGCTTTGTGTTGCGGCCTATTTTCCGCATGCGATCGAAGTTGTACATGTTGAAGAAGTGCATGGCCCCGAGCACCAGAAGCACCACTCCCAGTTTGGTGGCGGCGTATTCCACGCCGTTCTCGATATCCGTCGGCTTGGTGCCGAGGCGCAGGAACAACAGAATGAAGCCGATGTTCACGAGGTAGAAGCCCACCACGAGCAGGTGGTTGACGCTGTCGGCCATTTCGTCTTTGCCCTTGAAGGCTTCAAGAGAAACACGCGCCCGTTTTTGTAGAGCGTGCTGGCCACCCAGACCGTCATCGCGATGCTCAGGACCGTGTAGACGATGTAGATGTAGACTGCGGTTGTCATGTGTTGTTTTCCTTTCGGTCTGGAGTTGAGGTTAAATCCTTAAGATTGCAGGCGTTCTCGCAGTCCAGCCAATGACTGATACGGTACCGGTTGGCCGCAATGCGTTCGTAGAACCAATTGATAAGCCAATGCCCGCCGGGCACTTTATCCAGCAGCCAAAGCGGCCAAAGCCACCAGACATAGCCCCAAAGCAAGGCATGGGCATCGGCGCCGCCCAGGACCCGGCCATTAGGCATTAGCACGCGCATTTCCCGGAGCAGTTCCTCTTCTGGCAGCGCCAACTTGCGCCGGACCCACTCGGCTTGCAGCGGAACAAACTCAAATCCGCGCGGTTCCCAGACCGGTCGCATCCGCGCCACCATCCGGAGGCACATCGAGCATTCGCGGTCGAATAACACCTTGATTCCATTATATTCTGTTATTTCGAAAAATACTGAAATTTTGCGGCGCATGTGTTTTTCCATGGTTTTTGGCTTCAAATTAAATCGGCAAAAGTTTCAACAGCTTGTCGCCCATCTTGGACAACTTGCGGAGCGTTGAGGTCGGCAATTTGTTGGCGCGGTCAAAGCAGGCCGAGACGTTATCGAAGAAATCTTTCATGTCGCCGAGGCGTTTCTCCATATGCGGATCAGCCTTGCGTGCGGCCTTTTGCTCGTCTATGCATTCGGCAAGTAGAGCCATGGTGGGATCCAACTCCCGGCGCTTCCGCTCTACCCCGACGATCCGAAACATTTCCCACGGATCTTCAAAGGTCTCAAAGTGCTCCTTGCGATCGCCGAGCTTTTGCACGGTTTTCAACAGGCCCCACCCGTTCAGTTCCTTAAGACTCGTGCTCACATTGGACCGGGCCACCGACAGCGTTTGGGTGATATCGTCCGCATTCAGCGGCTCTGGCCACACATACAACAGGGCGTGCACCTGGGCGACCGTGCGA
>Ga0208127_1001853_pt1 | contig 10307 bp, 9 predicted proteins | sample ETNtaG_6_FD_185751 | JGI IMG/M metagenome (GOLD analysis project Ga0208127, IMG submission 185751) | Marine microbial and viral communities from oxygen minimum zone, Eastern Pacific Ocean - ETNP201306SV45 (SPAdes) (version 2) | ecosystem: Environmental > Aquatic > Marine > Oceanic ...
GTCGATTGAAAATGGAGACCTCGTACTCGACCCTTTTCAGGATAATCATGTTTGTGGAAAATGGATCGACCGAGGTTTCGTCAACCATTGTCATGCCCGGGCAGCGATTCCAAATAATCCGAGAAATATTTGGAAACATCATCCAAGCCTGGAAGGAATGGTTTCCCAACATCCAAAGGATACCATTGGACGAGGCATCCAATACCCGTTCATAAAACCAGGTCCCGGCCAGTGGCATAGCGAATGGGACGAATCCCTGCTGGAACCCTGGAAAGAGGTTCTGAGTCAATTGATGCGATATCATGCTTCGCATTCAGAGAGTCAACTCAAAACCATCTCTACTGAATTCATCCCCAATCCGGATTATGGAGGAGGAGCCAAATATTCGATTTTTGAAAACTCTTTAGCCTGTGCCCGATGGCTCAGGGAAACTTGGAACACCATTTCAACCCAATGATGAAAGGAATCTGATGAAAACAAGAGCAGCCGTTGCCTGGGAAGCAGGAAAACCGCTAGAAGTCATGGAAATCGATCTCGAAGGACCAAGAGAAGGCGAGGTCCTCATTCGTAATGTAGCGACTGGAGTCTGTCATACCGATGCATTCACCCTTTCCGGAGAAGACCCTGAAGGAATTTTCCCATCCGTACTGGGACATGAAGGTGGAGCAGTCGTCGAAGAAATTGGTTCCGGAGTTTCTTCCGTTTCGGTTGGAGATCAGGTGATCCCGCTTTACACTCCGGAATGCGGAAAATGTAAATTCTGTACTTCCGGCAAAACAAATCTCTGTCAGGCGATCCGTGCTACCCAGGGTCAAGGTCTCATGCCTGATGGGACTTCACGTTTTTCTTCCGGAGGGAAACAGGTGTTCCATTATATGGGGACCTCTACGTTTTCGGAATACACGGTGCTTCCTGAAATTGCAGTGGCTAAGATCAGCCCAAAAGCCCCTTTGGAAAAAGTCTGCCTGTTGGGATGCGGAATTACGACTGGAATCGGTGCAGTTCTGAATACGGCAAAGGTGGAAAAAGGTTCTGTGGTCGCCATTTTTGGACTGGGCGGCGTAGGCCTGGGTGCGATCCAGGGCGCAGTGATGGCAGGGGCGGAAAGAATTGTCGCCATTGATGTGAATCCTGATAAGGAGGAATTTGCCCGGTCACTCGGAGCAACCGATTTTGTCAATCCCAAAGATCATGACGCTTCGATCCAGGAAGTGGTCGTGGAACTCACGGACGGCGGAGTGGATTATTCCTTTGAATGTGTGGGCAATGTTGAATTGATGCGTTCGGCTCTGGAATGCTGCCACAAGGGCTGGGGAGAATCCGTGATCATCGGGGTTGCCGGAGCAGGACAGGAAATCAATACCCGTCCTTTTCAGTTGGTCACAGGAAGAGTTTGGAGAGGGTCAGCCTTTGGCGGAGTCAAAGGACGTTCACAACTTCCCGGCTATGTCGATCAATATCTAAGTGGAGAATTGAAGGTGGATGAATTCATCACTTATACAATGCCGTTGGAAGAAATCAACAATGCTTTTGACCTGATGCACGAAGGGAAAAGCATCCGGTCCGTCATTCATTTCTGAAACCTCATCTATGGAAATCTTTGCATCAAGCCGCTCTTTCGGAGGATGGACCAAAATGTTCAGCCATCCTTCCGAAAGTTGCGGTGGCATCATGAAGTGTTCCGTTTATCTTCCTCCCCAGGCTGAATCCTCCAAAGTTCCTGTGCTTTATTGGCTTTCGGGGCTTACGTGTACCCATGAGAATTTTATCACCAAGGCTGGAGCACAAAAATTTGCAGCTGAACTGGGGATAATGCTTGTTGCTCCGGACACCAGTCCCAGGGAGGCAGGAATCGATGGAGAAGATGATGCTTATGATTTGGGAACCGGCGCAGGCTTTTATATCAATGCAACCCAGCAGAAATGGGCTTCAAACTACCGGATGGAAGATTACATCATCCATGAACTTCCCAAAATCATTGAAACCCATTTTCCAGTTTTGAAAGATCGCCAGGGTATCTTCGGGCATTCCATGGGCGGCCATGGTGCTTTGACCTTGGCCCTGAAATATCCTGATCGTTTCCGATCAGTTTCTGCCTTTGCACCAATCTGCGCCCCTTCCCAGTGTCCCTGGGGAGAAAAGGGGTTTAGCGCTTATCTGGGTGAAAATCGGGAAGACTGGAAAAAACATGACGCCAATGAGCTGATGAAAACCAGCGACATGAAAATCCCGATGTTGATTGATCAGGGCTCGGCAGACGATTTCCTGGAAAGGGAGTTGAACTTTGAATTATTTGAAAAGACCTGTAAAAGTAGAAATTATCCAGCGACCTTCCGTATGCAGGAAGGATACGATCACAGTTATTTCTTCATCTCCAGTTTCATTGAGGATCACCTGCGTTTTCATTCAGAAAACCTAACAGGCTGATCATTTCAGACTTTTTCCCAAGTCTGGCTTGCTCCAGCTTTGTAAAGAGCATCAATGACCCGCATGTTGGAAATGGCGTCTTGAAGGGGGGAATGGTCGATGCTATTTGATAGGATTTTGTTTTCGAAGGCTTCGGCCTGTTTGGTGTACTGATCACAGACAGGCAGGTCTTCTATAAGTTTGAACCGCCCATGATTGGCAGCACCATCATCCATAAACACACGTGAAGGCATCTGGTTCGGTGCGTTGAAGGGAACCTCCACCTCAATTCTTTTTTTCGTCCCGAAGATTTGGACCCGTTGATAGGGAACAAGCTGGGTACTGCAGATGAAACTTGACTGCCCGCTTGGAAATTTCATCATTCCGGATGCAAGACGATCGGTTTGAAAATCCGGATCCTTTTCGATTAACGCGGATACTTCCAGGGGCTCCTCACCAAAAACCATCCGGCTGATGAAAACTGGATAGCATCCTATGTCATAAATTCCGCCGCCGCCGATATCAGGCATGTTCCTTATGTTTTGTGGATCCCGGTTCATGTATGAAAAAGCGGACTGGATGGCCCTCAATTCTCCGATCTCACCGCATTTTACCTGCTCTTGGACCCAGTGCCATTGGGGATTATCTCGGACCATAAAGGCTTCAACGATGAGGACCCCGGTATCTTTTTGAACTTCCAGAAGTTGAGAAGCTTCATCCGCATTAAGAGCAATCGGTTTTTCACACAGCACATGCTTTCCGGATTTTGCTGCCTTGATGGTCCAGGGAACATGGAGGTGATTCGGAAGAGGGTTGTAGATTGCGTCGATTTCCGGATCTGCCAGTAATTCCTCATAGGAACCGTAAGCCTTGGGAATTCCTAGATTTTCGCATACCCGTTTGGAGGTTTCCTCGTTCCTCGAGGCAAGCGCCATGATTTCCCCCGTTTCACTCTGCTGCATTGCGGGAATCACTTTTTCTGTGCCGATCTTGGCGCTGCTGATTACGCCCCAGCGGATTTTCTTCATAGCTTTTTCTTTGAATCAGTTATGCGCCAATTCCGGCATCCATGAAAAAATTTCTTCGGGTGCACATCCTTCCTGCATCTGAGGCCAGGAAAAGTGCAAGTTGGGCAATGTCTTCAGGAAGAACCTGATCCGGAAGGCACTGTTGACCGGTAATGAACTTTTCGTATTCCGGAGTCAGGATTTCCTTCACCTGACGTGGAGTTCGCACTGATCCTGGAATAATACAATTAACCCGAATCCTGTCCTTTCCATAGGACCGGGCCAACCCCACCGTTAGTCCTTCAATGGCCGCTTTGGATGAGGTATAGGCCGGCATAAATTCCAAGGCTAAATGCCAACTGATGGAACCCATATTGATGATCGAACCTCCTCCAGCCTTTGCCATCTTGGGTTGAACTGCCTGTGCCGCAAAAAAGTGATGGTTGAGATTAACCTTCAATCGATTTTCCCAGTATTCAGGAGTGACCTCCTCAGGATTGTGCCTTTCGTCACTTGCTGCGTTGTTGATCAATACCTGAATTTCCCCAAGTTCCTCCTCGACTTGTTGGATTGCATTCTTGAGGGCTGAGATGTCGGTCACATCGCAGTCTACATAAATAGGCTCAGGCCCTTTCCCTGAAAGGCTTTGGACCAATTCCTGCGATACCTCATTCTGGATGTCAAGAAACGCGACCCTGCTTCCCTGAAGCACAAATGCTTCAACAAATGCAGCGCCAATTCCTGAACCCCCTCCGGTGATCAGAACGGTCCGATCCCTAAGATCGGGATAACTAGGATATTGAATTTTCATTGGAAAATTTTTTAGATCCTAAAACTGGTCTCTTTATCAAACAATGAAATCTCAGAGAGGTCCAGGCTGAGGGACAGAGGAGAGCCCAATTCTGCCTGAGCATTGCGGGGCAGTCTTCCAGTTACCTCATGGCCTTGGAAATCAAAGGTCACGTTCTGCTCGTAGCCGGTGAGCTCGATCAGAGTCGGTTTGAGTTCCAGATCCAAATGAGCGTCCTGGAAAGTATTGGAAAGGTTGATGTGTTCAGGACGAAGACCGAGGATGACCGGTTGTCCTTCTTGAGGTGAATTTTCAAAAGCATAACCATTGATGGGGATATTAAATCCATCCGGTTGTTGATCAGGCACAAAGTTAAATCCCTTACCGTTTTTCTCAAGTTTTCCTGGAACCAGGTTGATGGACGGTGATCCAACAAAATCCGCAACGAAGACACTGTTCGGCTTGTCGTATATTTCCTGAGGTGTCCCGATCTGCTGGATGATGCCTTCGTTCATCACCGCAATCCTGGTTGCAAGACTCATCGCTTCAATTTGATCGTGAGTGACGTAGATCATGGTCGTCCCCAGTTGTTCATGGAGTTTTTTGATCTCACGTCTCATTTCAACTCTGAGTTTCGCATCCAGGTTCGAGAGCGGCTCATCGAATAGAAAAATCTGGGGTTCACGAACCAGGGCACGTCCCATCGCCACACGCTGTCTTTGGCCCCCAGATAGCTGAGCCGGTTTGCGATCCAGAAGTTGATCCACCTGCAGCATTTTTGAAAAATGGCTCAGGGATTTTTCTGTCTGTTCCTTGGAAACCTTTCGTTGTTTCAGACCAAAAATAATATTTTCCCTGACCGTCATTGCCGGATATAAGGCATATGATTGGAACACCATTGCAATGTTGCGGTCTTTGGGTTCGACTTTGTTGACTACATAGTCATCTATTCTTATATCGCCCTCATCTACTGATTCCAATCCTGCAATCATGTTGAGCAGGGTTGATTTTCCACAACCCGATGGACCAAGCAGCACGATAAATTCTCCATCGCTGACGTCTAGGTTCACTTGGCGTAATACCCGTGTACTTCCAAAATTTTTAGTCAGGTTTCTGGCTTCAAGCGTTGCCATGATTATCCTTTCACTGAACCCGCTGTGAGTCCGCGGATGAAATACTTGCCTGCAAGAATATAGACCACCAAAGTCGGAAATCCGGCAATGAAGGCTGCAGCCATATCGACATTGTATTGTTTAACACTGGTGCTGGTGAGCACCATATTATTCAGCGCCACCTGAATCGGCGCTGCTTCTCCAAACGAAAATGAGGAACCAAAAAGAAAATCATTCCAGATGTTGGTGAACTGCCAGATGACCGTCACGACGATGATCGGTGCAGAAATTGGAAGCAGAACCTTGAAAAAGATCTTGAAGAATCCTGCTCCGTCAATTCTTGCGGCCTTGATCATCTCATCCGGAATAGAAACGTAATAATTCCTGAAAAAGAGGGTGGTGAAACTCAATCCGTAGACGCTATGCACCAATACCAGTCCTGTGATGGAATTAGAAATTCCAAGTGCACCGAGGGTCCGGGCCATCGGCAGTAGAATCGCCTGATAAGGGATAAAACACCCAAAAAGAAAAAGCAGGAAAATGATATTATCCCCTTTGAAACGCCATTTGGTCAGAATGTAACCATTGATCGCTCCAAGAAAGGTTGATATGACCACCGCTGGAACCACCATTTTCGTCGAGTTCCAAAAAAATGGTCTCAGGAAGACATCACCTGCATCATACCCACGACCGCCCCACGCTATTTTCCACGCGTCCAAAAGAAATTCTTTGGGAAGCATCATCAGATTCCCTTTTCGAATTTCCTCCATGCTTTTAAAGGAAGTGACGATCATCACATACATCGGAGCAAGGTAGTAAATGGCAAAAACTCCTAGGATTAAAAATAGGAGCCATCTATAAAAAGTTTTCCTTCTGGATGCAGAACGTTCCAGCGCTTCCATCTGCAAATCAACGGCTGGCATCCTGCCTCCTCAATTCGGAATAAAGATAGGGAACAATGATCGCCAAAACAGTAAGGAACATCATCACCGCACTGGAGGATGCCAGTCCGATTTCGCTGCGATGGAACGCCATCTGGGTCATGAATACTGCTGGCATGTCCGAAGAGGTCCCTGGCCCCCCTGCAGTAAGCGCAATCACCAAATCATAACTCTTGATGGATATATGCAGCAGAATCACGATCGAGCTCATAAATACGGGACGCATCATTGGCAGGATGATGGTGACGTAGATACTGGAAAGACTGGCGCCGTCGATTTTTGCAGCCTTGATGATTTCGTCATCGATGGAACGAAGACCTGCAAGAAACAAGGCCATCACAAATCCGGAAGATTGCCAGACCGCGGCAATCACGATGGTATAAATCGACATGTCCCGATTGACCAGCCAGTCGAAGGTGAATTCGGAAAATCCCCAGTCTCGAAAAAGTTTCTGAATCCCCAAAGTCGGGTTGAGCACCCATTTCCAAGCGGTTCCGGTGACAATGAATGAAAGTGCCATCGGATAGAGGTAGACGGTTCTGAGAAAACCCTCTGCACGGATTTTTTGATCCAGTAAGATGGAGAGCAGTATTCCAATCAGGATACAGATCAGGACAAAGAGGATCGTGAAAATGAGCAGGTTTTCCACCGCCGTATACCAGCGCATGTTGCTCCAGAGCCTGATGTACTGTTTAAACCCCCAGAAATCATAACGGGGCAGCATCTTGGATTTGGTCAAAGAAACGTAAATCGTCCAGAGGATGAAACCGTAGATAAACCAGAGGATGACCGCAAATGAAGGGGTCAGGACGACCTTAGGTAGATTTTTTTGAAGCCAGGAAAACAAAGGATGTTCTCAAAAAGATTGAATCGGAGCCGTCAAAAATAAACGGCTCCGAAATTAAGTCAACAATTAAAGAGTGTCTTGAACCGCATCTGCCATTCTCTTGGCAGCTTCTTTCGAAGACATATTGGAGTTGAAATGCTCGGTCACAACATCCTGAATCGCACCTTTGGTGGCAAGACTAAGTGTCATGCCGTGGGCAAAACTGGGTTGTAATCCACCGGTCATAGCGGAATAGTTCAAATCCGATGCAGAACCTTTTGCGCACATATCGAACTCATCCATCGGGACATCAAGTCGCGCTGGGATAGAACCTTTGTAAAGGTTGAAGACCTTTTGAAAGTTTTTCCCCATCATCAGACTGCCAAGCAGTTTTTGTCCCTTGATTTTACTTTGTCCGTCCATCGAGTAGAAAATGAAGCTATCCACATTGTAGAGGTAGCCATGATCTGATGGAGTAGGGAGACAATAAAAATCAATTCCGGGCTTCATCCCTGCGTTGGTGAATTCACCCTTGGCCCAGTCGCCCATGATTTGAAAAGCGGCTTTTCCTTCCATGACCATTCCCGTTGCAACGTTCCAGTCACGACCAGGTGAACCTTCGTCGGTGAAACCCTTGAGAGTCCGCATCTGATCAAAGACTTTAATCATGGTAGGGCTGTTCATGGCACTCATGTCAGCATCCACGAAAACTTTTTTATAAAAGTCATTTCCGCCAATTCCCAGAGCAACCGCTTCAAACACAGTGGCATCCTGCCAAGGCTGGCTTCCGTGTGCCAAAGGAATGATTCCAGCTGACTGAAGTTTTCGGGCAGCAGCATTGAACTCATCCCACGAGGTAGGCATTGAGATTCCATTAGCGTCAAGAACCTTTTTATTTGCCCAGAACCAATCGATGCGATGGATGTTTACCGGTGCGGCACAATACTTTGTGAAACCGTCACATTTCATATGATTTGCGACCTGGGAACTCAGGAGTGAATCCCAGTTTTCCGCTTTGGCGACTTCATCCACATGGTAAGGAGGTCCAACGACTCCCTCGTCATCCCAGGCCTGAATGCTGGGCCCTTTGATCTGAGCAGCGGTAGGAGGATCTCCAGCCACCACACGGGCTTTCAGGGTTTGCATTGCAGCGTCCCCTCCACCGCCGGCAACCGGCATATCTTTCCATTCACCACCATTCTTGGCGAAATCATCCTTGAGGACTTTCAATGCTGCGGCTTCCCCACCGGAAGTCCACCAATGAAGAACTTCTGCCTGAGCTCCATGACCTCCAGCAAAAGCTGCTCCAGAAAACAATCCAGCAGATACGACAAAACCTGCCAGAGTCTTAACGGTTTGATTCAACATGAGCTTCTCCTTGAATCAAGTTGAAGCCTCTCATGCTCTTAGGCAAGAGAAGCCGATTTTCACTGATGAGCCTTATGCCCAATCAGTTATTCTTCCGGATTATCCCGGAAGTCCTAATTCCCGTTTACCATATATTCTCCGGACTTTAAGGATTCCAGACTGAAGTCATAGGAATCGCGTTCCGGGTGAAGATACCGGGAATATTTCCTGTAGTTGATATTATCAGGCTTTATCCTTTGGAACATTTCTGATTTTGATCCCCAGTCCGAAGAGCGGATCAAACCCATTCTCGATTTCCAACTCAAGCCATGTTCGGCAAAATCTTTTCCTTGAAGATAATCATATACCAAAACAGTGGCCCACCCCCCCTCGAGGAAATGTCCTCCGGCACTGGCATACTGTTTTCCTTGCTGGACCGATTGAAGACCCTGTTCGGCCCAGTCTACTCCGCCTACGATAAGATCCTTACCGGGATTCAGTTGCATCTTTTCAGCAGCCCTGATCACGCCTCCTGCCATCACATCACTGGCGGTCCACACCAATCTTACTTTGGGAAATCGTTTTTTCAGCAACTCAAATCCTGTTTCTGCGGCATCAGCCTTCCAACTGGCCGGAATGATCTGACGCAAAAAGACTTTCTTTTCCGTCATGGCATAACGTTTCAAACCTTCGGTCCGCTCAATCGATGCATAATCTGAGATGATTCCCGTGATGGCAATCATTTCCAACGGACCGTTTCGGTGCTTCTTGAACCTCCTAAGGCCTTCTTCCACCAGGGTTCTGGCCAGCATGTTGCCGGTTTGCTTTTCATCGGGCAGCAACTGGCCAATCCAAAATCGAAAATGCTGCCTGGGCCTTCCCCCGTTTTCTTCTTTAGTAAAACCCGAATTGACAATGAAAGCGGGAACCTTTTTTTTCTCGATGATTTTTAAAAATGATCCTGCGCCTTTCTTAAAATTCGGAAAAACCAATACTTCTTGATCACCTGCTTTTGATGCTGCCTGTTCAATCTGTCGGCGCATCTTTTCACGATTGCCATCCGCATAATAAACTTCAATTTGACCTCCAAGGTCCGATGTGGCTTTTCGTGCATGATCGACAAACAACCCCCAGAAAGGATCCTTTTCCTTTCGTGGAGTAAACAGTGTCAGTTTCCAGGAATTTTCTCCTGCGCATATTTTTGAAGCAGGATTCAAAAACAACAGCATCCATAATAATACTAGACATGTGCTTTTGATTTTGATCCTGGAGTTTTTCAAAAATCGTCACTTTCCTGTAAAACCTCAAAATTCAAACTGAGTGCTTTTTCTATTTTTTGGTTCCCGTGCAGGAACGATTTTTAATGTTCAGACCCAGGATTTTTTGATTCATTCCTCTTTTGAGAAAAAATACTTTTTGAATGCTTGATTTATCTTCGAGACTGGGAGGAGGGTCAAGAATTTTTTCTGGAAAATTCGGAAAGAAAAATAATAAAAATGAATTGATTCAGTAAGATAGGATTTTGTTTTAGATTGATTGGTTATTCAAAAAAACTGGAGACTGATTGATTCAAGAGATTTGGCATTCAGGAGAATGCCTCATGAATTCGAGCGGACCAACTGTTGCTGGAATGACTTGAGCACCTCTCTTAACTCCTGGGAAACCGAAGAAGTTCCCTGGTTGAGAACAAATCGAACGGTGCGTGTCACGTCCTTCCAACGGGGGTAACGCGGAAGACTGGGCACACTTAAATAGCGGTCCAGGGTTCGAACACGGAAATATCCTTTATCCAGGTGGACTTTCCAGATACCGCTTTTTTCTGCGAGTTCCAGTTTGCTGCTTCCGGTTGCTTCCTCCCAATGTTGGAGAGCAAGTGTC
>Ga0208127_1001855_pt1 | contig 10304 bp, 11 predicted proteins | sample ETNtaG_6_FD_185751 | JGI IMG/M metagenome (GOLD analysis project Ga0208127, IMG submission 185751) | Marine microbial and viral communities from oxygen minimum zone, Eastern Pacific Ocean - ETNP201306SV45 (SPAdes) (version 2) | ecosystem: Environmental > Aquatic > Marine > Oceanic ...
AATGAAGGGATGTTAGTATCAAACTTAGTTGATGTACCTCTTATAGAGGAGTTACCTCAAGGTTTTAATGCTGTTTGGAATGGAAAAAGAAACTTTTCGTGGAGAATGGATAAGCCATCAACGATTACTTATATGATAGCTTTAGATAATGGTGATCCTTCAAAGGAAGCAGAATATAGAGACGAATTATTTGAATTAGATGCTCCGTTTAAGGGTAATGGAAATACTATTTTTAAAAGTATTAACCGATTAGCAGGTATTATCTGGGGAAATAAAACAAATGCAGTTGCTATTGATTATTGGATAAAAAATAGAAATGAAAAGACATATTTATTTAACCCATCGAATATTAATCAAAAGCCAAGAATTATATACGACAGAAATTACCAGGATAGATATAGTGATCCAGGCTCTTTTATAACAGAAAGAAACGCTTATAACAAAAGTGTCCTTAAAATTCACTCTAATAATTTAATTTTAATGGGAGATGGTTATTCGGAAAAGGGGCAGTTTCCATTTATTGATAGATTAAATCTTGATAATTTAAAAAGTAAAAGAATTTACGAGTCAAATTATACTGATAAGCTTGAGGATCTTATAGATTTTGATGTTAACAAAAATCAACTTTTGGTTAGGATTGAATCCAAAAATGATTATCCAAATTATTATTTTAAGAATTTAAATGGAAAAAAAGTCAATAGAATTACTGATTTCATGAATCCATTTGAACAACTCAGTAAAGTAGACAAGCAAGTAATTACATACAAAAGAAATGATGGTGTAGAGCTATCAGGAGTTCTATACTTACCTGTAGGATATGATAAGACTTCCAAAGAAAAAATGCCAATGATAATGTGGGCATATCCAAGAGAGTTTAAAGACAAGAGCAGTGCTGGTCAGAACACTAATAATCCCAATGAATTTACTTATCCTTATTATGGATCAATGGTCTATTGGGTAACTAAAGGATATGTTGTATTAGATGATGCATCTTTTCCAATTATTGGTGAGGATAAGACTGAGCCAAACGATGATTTCAGAAATCAATTAGTTGAAAATGCAAGAGCAGCAATTAATGCTGTTGACAAGTTAGGTTATATTGATAAGGATAGAGTTGCTGTAGGTGGACATAGTTACGGAGCATTTATGGTTGCAAATCTTCTATCACATAGTGATCTGTTTGCTGCAGGAATTGCAAGAAGCGGTGCGTATAATAGAACCTTAACGCCTTTTGGCTTCCAAAGTGAAGAAAGAAGTTACTGGCAAGCTCCAGATGTTTATTACACAATGTCTCCATTTATGCACGCTGATAAAATGAAAACTCCACTTCTTCTAATTCACGGTGAGGACGATAATAATTCTGGAACATATCCTATGCAAAGCCAGAGATACTTTAATGCATTAAAGGGTCTTGGCGCTGTTGTTAGGCTAGTAATGCTTCCTAAAGAAAGTCATGGATACTCATCAAAAGAGAGCATATATCATGTCTTATGGGAACAAGACCAATGGCTTGAAAAATATGTAAAAAATAAAAAATAGTATGAGAAATTTAATACTAATATTAACTGTAATCACACTTTATAGCTGTAACAATATGAATGTAACCCCACCGATTGCCAAGAAAGTTGAAAAAAAACTAGAAATTCACAATGATGTAAGAATCGATAACTATTATTGGTTAAATCAAAGAGAAAATCCTGAAGTTATTTCCTACTTAGATGAAGAAAATAATTATAAAGAGGCGAAACTTAAGTCTACGGAAAGATTTCAAAAGAACTTATTTGAGGAAATGAAAAGTAGAATTAAGGAGGATGATAACTCGGTTCCTTATTTTTTAAATGATTATTGGTACATAACTAAATATGAGAAAAATAAAGAGTATCCTATCTATACAAGAAAATATATGGATCTTGATGCAGATGAAGAAATACTATTAGATGTCAATGCATTGGCAAAGGGTTATGACTATTATCAAATATCTGGAATTAGTATAAGCCCTGATAATAAAAAAATGGCTTTTGGAGTTGATACTCTATCAAGGAGAATTTATACTATTAAAGTTAAAGATTTAAGTACAGGTGAAATGTACCCAGATAAAATTGATGGAGTAAACTCCTATACTACCTGGGCTGCAGACAGTAAAACAATGTTTTATACTGGAAAAGATGAACAGACTCTTAGATCAGATAGAATTTTTAGACATAGCCTAGGTGAAAATCAAGATGATGATAAACTTGTCTATGAGGAGAAAGATGATACCTTTTCAACATTTGTCTATCCTTCTAAATCTAGAGAATATATTATGATTGGATCCAGCAGTACCATGTCTACAGAATATAGATTCTTATCTAGTAAGACTCCGCTAGAACCATTTAAAATTATTCAAAAAAGAGAAAGAGGACTTGAATATAGTCCTTCACATGTTGGAGATATGTTCTACATATCAACCAATATAGATGAAAGTACAAACTTTAAGCTTGTTAAAACTCCTATATCATCTACTGAAAAATCTAACTGGAAAGATGTTATTCCTCATAGAGAAGATGTTCTTATTGAAGACACTGACTTTTTTAATGATTTTATGGTAATTGGTGAAAGGTCAAATGGTCTTTTGAAGATAAGAATTAAGAGTTGGGATGGCAATGAAGACTATTACTTAGATTTAAGTAGCCAATTTGATTTTGAAAATGAAACATATTCAGCTTCTATTGGATATAATCCTAATTTTAATACAAACCTGTTAAGATATAGTTTTACATCCCTTACAACACCGTATAGTGTTATAGATTACAATTTAACTACCAAAGAAGAAGAAGTACAAAAACAACAAGAAGTTTTAGGCGGCTCTTTTGATTCAAAAAATTATACTTCTGAAAGAGTCTTTGCTACTGCTCATGATGGTGTCCAAATTCCAATTTCAATTGTCAGACATGTTGAAACAGAATTAACCCCTGATACACCCTTACTTCAATATGGCTATGGATCATATGGCCTTACTAGAGACCCATCATTTTCATCAATTAGATTAAGTCTTTTAGATAGAGGTTTTGTATTTGCAATAGCCCATGTCAGAGGTGGAGAATACCTAGGCAGGCCCTGGTATGAAAATGGTAGGATGTTAAGTAAAAAAAATACGTTCAAAGACTTTATAAGCTGCTCTGAATTTTTAATTGAAAAAGAGTATACCTCAAGAGAACACTTGTATGCTGAAGGAGGTTCTGCAGGAGGACTTCTTATGGGTGCAATTATGAATATGGCTCCAGATCTTTACAATGGAGTAATAGCTGCAGTCCCTTTTGTTGATGTTGTTACAACAATGTTAGATGATACTATTCCTTTGACATCAGGAGAATGGGATGAATGGGGAAATCCAAATGATAAAGAGTACTATGAATACATGAAATCTTATTCGCCATATGATAATCTTTTAGAAACAGAGTATCCAAATACACTTGTTACAACTGGTTTACACGATTCTCAGGTTCAGTATTGGGAGCCAGCCAAATGGGTAGCTAAGCTTAGACAATATCATAAAGGAGAAAATATAATTTTATTACATACAAATATGGAAACTGGTCATAGTGGTTCATCAGGTAGATTTGAAGCACTTAAAGAAGTAGCAATGGAATATGCTTTTCTTTTTATGTTAGAAGGGATAACTAAATAAATTAAAATTTAAACTATGAAAAATTTATACATACTATTAATTATATCATTTTTTTCAATGCAAAGCTCTTTTGCTCAATATGAGGGCTACTCATCTAATCAATGGGAAAAGCAACTTGATACTGAAGAGTCTTTTGGCAAACTAATAGATAAAACATCTTTTAAAAAGCACCTTATGAAGCTAACAGAGCGACCTCATGTAGTTGGAAGTGAGGGTAATGAAGAAGTTATAAGATATATTGGTAAGACAATGGAAGATGCGGGCTTTGATATTTCTAATTATCCATATGATGTATACCTTCCAAACAAACCAGGAAATTCATTAATTGAGATTGTAACACCATCAAGAGAGGTTCTTAATCAAAAGGAAGATATAATAAATGATGATCCTTTTACACAGAATCCTGAACTATGGAAAGGGTGGAATGCCTTTTCTGGTAGTGGTGATGTTACAGCAGAAATCGTTTATGCTAATTATGGCTTAAAGGAAGATTTTGAGAATTTGAAATCAATGGGAATTGATATTGAAGGAAAAATTGTTATTGCTAGATATGGAGGTAACTTTAGAGGATATAAAGCTAAATTTGCTGAGGCAAATGGTGCAGCAGGACTGATAATATATACAGATCCAAAAGATAGTGGTTTCACAAGAGGTCTAGTTTATCCTGAGGGTCCATATTATAATTCATCTACAATACAAAGAGGTTCATTGTTAACGACCAGTTTTACTGGCGATCCATTAACTCCTTTTGAACCTGCTTTACCTTTAGATGGAAAAAAGAAGATTAAACGTCTAGATCCGAAAGATGCTCAATTACATACTATTCCAGTTACGCCAATATCCTATGGTGAAGCTGAAAAGATACTTAGTCAAATGAGTGGACAACCTGTACCTCAGTCCTGGCAGGGCGGGCTTCCCTTTACTTATAGAATTGAGGGTGGTCCATCATTGACCGTAAGATTGAAAGTCGATCAAAAGATTGATTTTGTTCGTGCTACAAATGTAATTGGAACATTAAAAGGGAGTGAGGCTCCTAATGAATGGATTATTTTAGGATGTCATCTTGATTCATGGGGTTATGGAGCTACTGATCCTAGTAGTGGTACTGCTATGTTATTAAGTCTGAGTGAAACATTAGGAAAGCTAAAAGAAAGTGGAAATGCTCCTAAAAGATCAATATTAATTGCTCATTGGGATGCTGAAGAACACGGCGTAATAGGTTCAACTGAATGGGTTGAACAAATGAGAGATGAATTGAACGCAAAAGGTGTAGTTTACATGAATTTTGATGGAGCTGTATCTGGTAAAGGTTTTGGTGCATCAGCTGCACCGACTCTCAAGAAACTATTGGTAGAAGCATCAAAGCACGTAGATTATCCGTATACAGATCAAACGCTATATGAATTCTGGAATAGGAATAATCAAAATGAACCTCCAATTGGAAACTTAGGAGGTGGATCTGATCATATTGCGTTCTATATGCATGTTGGGGTTCCATCAATGAGTGGGGGAGCAGGTGGTCCAAATCTTTATCATTCAAACTATGATAGCTTCAGATTTTATGAAAAATTTGTAGATCCTGAATTTCAAATGGGTCCAATGGTTGAGCACATGGCTGGACTTATGACTCTTAGAATGGCAAATGCTGATTTAATTCCATATAATCTAAATAGATATTCACAAGATTTAAAAATGCACTTTGAGAACGCAGTGACTAAAATAAACAGTTATGATAAAAACTTTAATGGTTTTACTGCTACTAGTAATGCAATAGAGTCACTTGAAGAAACCTCAAAAATTCTTACATCGAAAATAAAGTCATTTTTAGAGAGCGATGATGTTTCTAAAAAAAATCTAAATAAGTTTAACAAGCAATTAATAGCTCTAGAGAAAAGTTTTATCTCCGATAAAGGAATGTATTTTGGGTCTTGGTATAAATCCATATATGCCTCATCAGATCCTTTCAGTGGTTATGGAGCATGGATTCTTCCAGGATTAGAATATGAGATAGCTTTAAACTCATCAGAAAGACTTGATGAATGGGATTCAAGATATGCTAACGCAATTAACTCGTTGGAATTAAAAATGAAAAAACTGATTCAAGAAATTAATTAATGAATTAAGAATTTCATGGAAAAAAATGTATTTGGAGAACAACTGCATGTATGTTGTACAAGTCCAATGACTGGATATTTTAGAGATGGCACATGTAGAACTATCAGTGAAGATAGAGGTACCCATACTGTTTGTGCTATAATGACAGATGAATTTTTAAATTTCTCTGCCTCTAGAGGTAATGATTTAATTACTCCAGCACCTCACTATCAATTTCCAGGATTAAAAGCTGGTGATAAATGGTGCCTTTGTGTGTCAAGGTGGATTGAAGCAGAAAAGGCTGGTAAAGCACCAAAATTAATTCTTGAAGCAACACATGAAAAAACATTAGAATATACTTCTTTGGATATTCTAGTAAAACATGCATTCATCAAAGCATCAAAATAATTCTATATGACAATAGATAGCTCAATAGCCGAATTATTAGAAAGGCTAGACAAAGAAATACAAAATCCTAAGGATTCTGTTCACAAAATTGTATTAAAGATTACAATAGATAACATTAATAAGTTATTAAAATAGGAAGGTGATCAGATGGCCAAAGACCACTGGATAGTTTTTTATCTAGGTGTTTATAATTAGTAATCTTTATATTCTTTGTAAATATGTAATCTATTCTATCTAATAGCTTGCTATCTAGATCAAAACCATTAAATGTGCCAATAGGATTTTCTATTGGGAGTATTTTAAATGAATCATCTAATTCCTCAGATAATAACTCTATTGGAAGGTCATCAGGTTTTGCGTTAAAGTCACCCATAACTATTAATGCTCTATTTTGGTAATCATTCTCTTTAATATGATTCAATATTACACCTACTGATTTTTCCCTAGCAATTTTACCTATATGATCAAAATGTGAATTGTATACTAATAACTCCTTATCTGAATTTATCATTTTAAAAAGACCTAAAGTTGTAATCCTTTTAATAGCTGCGTCCCATCCAATTGATGGAATTTCAGGTGTTTCTGATAACCAAAATGTTTCGGTCTCTATTAGGTTCATCTTGTTGTTGTAATAGATTGCTGAATATTCCCCATTATTTCCTCCATCTCTCCCTTCACCAATCATGCTGTAACCATCAAGCTGTTTAGATAAATACTCAATTTGACTGGGAAGACCTTCTTGGATTCCTAGAATATCAACTCTTTCTTCTTTAATTAAAGATACAATTCCCTCTTTCCTGTTATCCCACATATTAATACCATCAGCTTCAGTATCTAATCTGATATTATATGTCATTATATTAATATTTTCAGAAGAATTTGAACAAGAGTTAAAAACAAAAAATAATCCTGATAATACTAGTATTAATGTTTTTTTCATAATTAATTAGAGCTCCTTTCTTATCTTTAAAATATGGATAATAAAGAAAAAGAAGAATACCCAGGTGAATTTAAAGATAATTTGATTAAAATAATCATTCTAATGCCAGCATTAGTTTTTGCTGGATTATATTTTTTCTATGATGATAATGATCTATATCTATGGCTTTTTCTTGCCCTGATGTTCATCGAACTTGGTATATTTCAATTTATTAGAAAGAAAAAGAAATAAATTAATTTTAAACAAAAATAAAATACTATGAAAAGAAAAGTAAATGCAATTTGGATAGGGGATGGGGCTGATGGAAATGGAGTTCTTACAGCCCAAAGTGGAGCTTTTGAGAAAATGCCATATAGTTTTAAAACAAGATTCGAGAATGATGAAGGAAAACTTGGGACAAATCCAGAGGAATTGATTGCCGCAGCTCATGCAGGATGTTTTAATATGAAATTAAGTTTTGTATTAAATGAGGCAGGCTATAGTCCAGAAGAATTGAATACAGATGCAGTATTAACTTTTGAAGATGGAAAAATAATTTCTATAGAACTTAATCTTAGTGCAAAGGTATCTGGAGTTTCTGAAGAAAAGTTTATGGAATTAGCAGAGGATGCGAAGAAAAACTGTCCAATTTCAGGTGCACTTAATTGTGATATAATCTTAAATCCAACTCTTATTTAAAAAGTTAATAATTTTTTAAATTCAATCTAAATCTCATTTTTTATAGCTCTTTACTATAATTTTAAACTGTGATGAGTATAATAAGACGTATAAATTATTTAATTGGAAGAAATAAAATCATTCAAAAACTTTCATATTCCAAAACATATATGTTCTACACAATGAAAATGATGTATTACAAGTTCGGGTGGTTGATTAAATTTGCTAAGAAATTTCTTATTAAATAAATACCTACAAAACACTTGTCAATACACTTTCTATTTAATTATTTTTTCATATCAATAATTATAAAGTATAATTTTCTATATTGAAAACATGAAAAAAGATAGAGAGCCTTTCCTTATATATGCAAGTCCTGCAATCCTGGCAATAGCTGTTATGGGTTTTCTTTTATACTTTGAGGTAGATTATTTAGATATTGGCTTTACTGCAATAGGCTTGTGGGGAGTTATTGGAATATGGAACCTTGAAAGGAACAAGAAGAAGTAAATGGAAAAGATTTATTTTACAATTGAAGAAATGATCGATTCAATTCGAAATATTTCTGAACAATTAACTAACTCAAATTTTGACCCTGAGGTTATAATTAGCGTAAATAGGGGAGGATGTGTGCCAGGTATTTATCTTTCTCACTATATAGATAAACCACACGAGGTTATTAATATTGAATTACGAGACTCTAATAAAGAACCAGATTTAAATAGTATTAAAGAAAAAATAAGTCAATTCAGATCAGTATTAATTATTGATGACATAAATGATTCTGGAAAGACTATTGGTGTTATAAAAGATTTGAGTAAAAATCTAATAACTAATATACATTTTGCTGTACTAATTAATAAGTCACAGAGTACATCAAAGGTTGAATTTTATGGAAAAACAGTGGACTCAAAACTTAATGATTACTGGTATGTATTTCCTTGGGAAAATTGGTGGAAATTAAATGAAAAATAGAAAGTTATTACAGTTTCTTGTTTTACTTCACATTGTAATAATAACAATATCTAATTTCCTTGTATCAATACCAATAGAAATTATTGGGATAAAACTAACTTGGGCAGCTTTTAGCTTTCCCTTAATAATTGTTGCGACTGATTTAACTGTTAGACTAGTTGGTAAATCAATAGCAACTAAAACTATCTCATTTGCATTTCCATTTGCAATTATTTCATCTTTTTTAATTATATATTTTGAACAAAATTTAATTTCAATTGCCTTAAGAATTAGCCTAGCAAGTTCAATAGCATATGCATTAAGTATTTTAATTGATATAAATGCTTTTCAATATTTTAGAGATAAATACTCATATTGGTGGGTTGCACCCACGCTTTCAACATTTGTTTCTAATATTATTGACACATATTCTTTCTTTTTCACTGCCTTTTATAACTCTGAAGATCTTTATATGGCAAGTAATTGGTTTGAAATAGCAACTAATCAACTTATTGTTAAAATTATAATTGGTATTATTCTCTTTTTACCTGTTTATGGGGTATTACTAAACTACTTAAAGAAGCAAATTCTTATTAAAAAAAAATAATTAATTTTAGTTTATGAAAAAACCATTAATTGCAATAATTGCTATTATTGCATGCACTTTTTCTTATTCTCAAGTTGACCAAAGTTCCTCTGGTTACTCAGTTGAAACAATTGGTAAAATTTCAACATTATATAAATACATCGAGTTAACAAAACAAGTTATAAACGATGAAAATATTTATAATTTAAAATATCAAAATTTAGAATTTCCCGAGATGAAAGATATGGCAAACGTTAGGTTTAAAGCTACAGATGCTGAATTAGATAAGCTCTACAATGATATTTTAATGAGTTCTAAGATGAAAAGGAATGACCCCATAAGATATATAAACCTGGACAGAGGTAAGTTAGGCCTTACAAGATTGACCTCAGGACAGATAAAAATATTATATACTGCGAATGCTTCTAGTGAAGTTAAATGGACCTGGTTAACAAAGGGTCAGCTAAAGAAAGTTTTTGACAAGTAAATATTACACTTAATCTCTATAAATGAAGTTAAGTTTATTCTACCTCACAATTTTTTTAATTCAATCTGATATTGATATAGACTGTCTAAATTGCTCTAATAAGAACTCTTTTTCAATTCTAGTTTTAACAGAAACTGAAGGATATATTCATGAATCAATTATATCAGGTCTAACCCTGATCGAAGACATTGGTAATAAAAATAATTTTAATGTTTTTCACTCTGATGATTCAAGTGTAATTACTTACGATAACCTTAAGAACATAAATTCGATAGTGTTCCTTAATACAACTGGGGATATTCTTTCTAGTAAAGAACAGAGGGTAATGGAAGAATTTATTAGAAGTGGTAAAGGATTTGTTGGTGTTCATTCAGCTGCAGATACAGAATATGATTGGAATTGGTATGGCAAACTTGTTGGAGCATATTTCAGAAGTCATCCAGATGTTATGTCTGCTAGAATTTTAACAGTAGATAATGAAATTACTGACCATCTAGATTCAGAATGGAAC